>Ga0335081_10008653_pt1 | contig 16335 bp, 18 predicted proteins | sample Lox_Sample_35_FD_206713 | JGI IMG/M metagenome (GOLD analysis project Ga0335081, IMG submission 206713) | Soil microbial communities from Loxahatchee National Wildlife Refuge, Florida, United States - Lox_Sample_3.5 | ecosystem: Environmental > Terrestrial > Soil > Wetlands | place: USA... | reverse complement strand
GTAATACAACGCTCCCCATCAGTCCTGAGCAGCGTCCGCCAGCAGGGAAGTGCCCTGTCCAAAACGCGACCGCCGCGCCCGTATGCGAGACTTCCCCATTAGCCGCAGCTCCACCGCTTTCCGTCAACCCGGCGCGGGCGCGCCTCTGGCAACAAAACTTCCGAGCAGCAAACTCGTCCGCCTTTCACGAAAAGCGATTACGGCTGGCGCACCCCCCCCCGCGCCAGCCGTAATCCAAGGCTATCAACCAAATTCAACACCAAACCCAAGCAACCAAGTGCCTTACAACGCCCAAGCAAGCCCAGCCCAAGCTAAATAGGTCACCCTCTGCCAAGCAGCCCAGCGCGCTGCCTAGCTAATCCTCAAGATACTTGCAAATTTCCCTTGACACACTGCGTCCCATAAGATATATTATGTTTACTGCGAGATGAGGCTAAGCCTGGCCAATGAGTCCCCGCCTCTCGGTTCCCCCTCCTGCGGTTTCTTTTTCTTCTGGATTTAACTCAATCGCGGACCGCGTGAGTGCATTGTTTGGCTGCCGGGCTAGGGACTGCAGAAAGTTCTTGCTTCCAAATTGCGGCGACTTTAATTCTTGCTCGCGGAGCTCGCCGTCTTGCGCTGCTCCAACTCGTACTTGATGTACTGCTCCAGCAGTCGCGGATCGGCTCCCACCATGCGCCGCCCATTTACAAACACCGTCGGCGTGCTGGCCACCTCGAGCAACACCCCATTCTGCCGGCTCGCGTCAATGGCCGCTCCAGCCCCAGGGCTAGCCATGCAGTTCTTGAACGCATCCTGGTTCAGGCCGGATTGCCCGGCAAAGTCCACCATCTTGCCCCAGGCACTTTCTGGCGAAATGAGGTCCTGGTTGTCGTAAATCAGGTCGTAGATCTTCCAGAACGCCTTCGGATCCTGCTGGTAGGCGCACCGTCCGGCGACGGCTGCCGTCCGCGCCCAGGGGTGGATCGAGTCCAACGGAAAGTCCTTAAAGATCACTCGCACCTGAGGATAGTTCGGCAGCAGCCCGCGCAAAGTATCATGCAAGCTGCGGCACACCGGACACTCAAAGTCTGAAAACTCCACCAAAGTTATCGGCGCATCGACCGACCCCAACGACGGTGCATCCTTGGTCTGGATCGTGGCGCGCGCGTCGGCGAGCGGGTCTTTGCTGAGGTCGGATATTTCGCCCCGCAACATGTACTTGCCGTCCTTGCTCACATAGACCTTGCCGGTCTGTTCCGACTCACCGACTTTGACGGCAATGTCTACCTCGAGCAGTCCAGCCACCTGGCTGTCCTTCGGCGTGCCCACGCGCACGCCCGCTTCGCTACCGAACGCATACAAGTTCCGCAGGTAAGCTTCGATCGATTTCTGCAAAGGCGTCGGCGCAGCCGCGGCGTTCGCGGACGCTCCGCTTCCCGCCCCTGGGCTCTGGGCCCGAATACCCGTGCTCCCGTTCATAAAAATCGCTGCTGCCACGCCGAACGCCAATCTACAAACGGTCTTCATCGTTTTCCTTCCAACTTCTACTTCCTGATCCCGAACGTCGAACGTCTGTGCTTACGGCACAAATCTCTGTGCAATCGGAAATGGCCGCCCAAATCCAAACGCCCGCGACGTAATCTTCAATCCCGGCGCGGCCTGCTTCCGCTTGTACTCGCTGCGATCCACCAGCAGGGCAATCTCGCGCACGAGTTTCAAATCAAACCCATAGTGCTCGGAGATCTCCTGCGGACTATGCAAGTCCTCGATGTACGCTTTCAAATCCTGTCCAGCACCGCATACGGCGGTAGGCTGTCCTCATCTTTCTGGTTCGGACGCAATTCTGCCGAAGGTGGTTTCTCGATCGTCGCGTTAGGGATGAGTTCCCTCTTACGGTTTATCCAACGCGCCAGTTCGTAGACCATCAGTTTCGGCACATCGGAAATCACCGCTAACCCACCCGCCATATCGCCATACAGGGTGCAATACCCTACCGCCAGCTCTGATTTATTCCCCGTGCTCAACACCATCGAGCCAAACTTGTTCGAGAGCGCCATCAAATAATTTCCGCGAATGCGCGCCTGAAAATTTTCTTCGGTCACATCTTCACGGCGGCCTGCAAACGCCGGAGCCAAGGCCCTACGGTACGCCTCAAAAGGCTCGGCAATCGGAATCGTCAAAAATTCGATCCCCAAGTTCCCTGCCAGATCTCGTGCATCGTTTTTGCTGCCTTCCGAAGAAAACGGCCCCGGCATCGACACGCCCAATACATTTTCTTTCCCCAGCGCATCCACCGCGATGCTCGCCACCACCGCCGAATCAATCCCTCCGCTCAACCCAATGAGCACTTTTTTAAATCCGCACTTCCGCACATAATCGCGCGTGCCGGTTACTAGTGCCTGATACGCATAACCAATCTCTTCATCCACCTGCTCGTGAATCTCGCCTTCGCCGGTTACCGTGTCGAAGAGCACCAGGTCTTCTTCAAACGCTAGCGCCTGCGCCGCTACTTTGCCCTCGGCCGTAAGCGCCAGGCTCGCGCCATCGAAAATCAAGCTATCATCCCCGCCAAACTGGTTCACATAAATCACCGGCCGATGCTGATTGATCGCTATGGATTGCAACATCTCTCGCCGCAAGGCCCGCTTGTCGATTGTATAGGGCGAAGCGGAAATATTAATCAACACCGTGATTCCCTGCCCAACCAGCTCAATCACCGGGTCGCGTTCATACAGGCATTCCGGCCAGAAATTCCGGTCGTTCCACACATCTTCGCAAATCGTGATGCCTAGCTGTTCTCTGCCAAATCCATACGGAAATTGCCGCGACGCCGGATGGAAATAGCGCGACTCGTCAAACACGTCGTACGTCGGCAGCAGCATTTTGCTCTGCTCAAACACCACGCGTCCGCTGCAAATCAGCGCTGCTTTGTTCGCTATGGACTTGCCCGAACCGTTCTTCACTCGACCGGCGAAGCCCACAATCGCCGGCAACGGCAGCTTGCTCGCCAGGTCTTTCAATTCCTTGTGGTTACGGTCAATAAAGGCGGGTCGTTCCAGCAGGTCCTGGGGTGGGTAGCCGCACAGGCAAAGCTCGGAAAAGACAGCGAGGTCCGCGCCGCGCTGCCGCGCGCGTTCCGCCAGACTCAAAATGCGAGCTGTATTCCCCTCGAAGTCGCCGACGGTGGGGTTAAACTGGGCCAGAGCTAGCTTCATGCTCGCCCCCTAGAATACGGGCCCACTCCCCATGATTGCAAACCGCCCCCGGGTCGAGTGTTCCTGAATGGTTCACGCCAACCGCCCAATTTGGTCTCTCGGGCTATCATGCCCAGAAACAAAAAAGCCCCCGAGCGTTTCCGCTCAAGGGCTTTCGGAACTCTCGATGCCTAAGCGTTAGACGCTGAATGAACTGCCGCACCCGCAAGTGCTCTTCACGTTGGGATTGTTGAACTTGAATCCCGCGCCTTCCAACGTCTCGATGTAGTCAATCTCGACGCCATCCAGATACATCGAACTCATCTGGTCTACCGCCACTTTCAGTCCGCCGAAATCGGCTACTTCATCCGTCTCATTGGTCTGATTCTCAAACGCCATGTGGTACTGAAAACCAGAGCAGCCGCCGCCCACCACCGCGACGCGCAGCGCCACCGGCACCGGGTTCTGCATTGCCATGATTTCCTTCACCTTGCCGGCAGCAACGGGAGTCAGATTAATCATAATTTCTTTGGCCTCCGCTCGCGGGTTTGGCCGCGACGCACCTTACATCTCAAGTATACCAAACCTTTTGTAAATCAACACCGCCGGTGTCCGATTCGTGATTTCGTAGCGCCGGCATCCCTGCCGGCATTTTTCGGTCCGGTTCGCGGTATCAAGCCAGAACCCCGACATCCGATGACGTGTCGCCGATTCCGCGTCAGAATCACGTCTCCGCTGCCCAAGAAAACCTCTGGTTTCCAGCCGTCAGCTCTTCACGGGACACGGAACGCCGACCACGAGCCTTTCTTAGAAACAATACCTCGCGCTGCGTTTGGTTCGCTCTATCGGCTTCCTTTACAATCAGATGCCATGATCCGACACAAAGTCACGTTGATCCCCGGCGAAGGCATCGGCCCGGAAGTCGCCTCCGCCACGCGCCGCATCCTCGAGGCTGCAGGAGCGAAAATCGACTGGGAAGAAGTTGAAGCCCGCGCCGACAAAGCCTCCGAAAAAGGCCAGTTCGTCACCGAAGCCGCCATTGAATCCGTGCGCCGCAATCGCGTCGCCCTCAAGGGCCCTATGGGTACGGCCGTCGCCGGCGGCGCCCCCAGCATCAACGTCGGCCTGCGCAAAACCCTCAATCTCTACGCCAACGTTCGCCCGGTCAAGAATCTTCCCGGCGTCAAATCCCGTTTCGAGAACGTCGACGTCGTGCTCATCCGCGAAAACACCGAAGATCTCTACTCCGGCCTCGAACACGAAGTCGTCCCCGGCGTTGTCGAAAGCCTCAAAATCATCACTGAAAAAGCCTCCACGCAAATCGCGCATTTCGCCTTCAAATATGCCCAGCGCGAAGGCCGCAAAAAAATTCACGCCATCCACAAAGCCAACATCATGAAGCTCTCGGACGGCCTCTTTCTCAAGTGCGTCCGTAACGTCGCCCCGCAATATCCCGAAATCGAGTACAAAGAACTCATCGTCGACAACGCCTGCATGCAAATTGTTCTGAATCCGCAGCAGTTCGACATGCTGCTGCTGCCCAATCTTTACGGCGACGTGATGAGCGATCTCGCCGCCGGCCTGGTCGGCGGCCTCGGCGTCGTCGGCAGCGCCAACATCGGCGACGAAGCCGCCATGTTTGAAGCCGTCCACGGCACCGCGCCCGACATTGCCGGGAAAGGCCTCGCCAACCCCACTGCCCTGCTCCTTAGCTCGATCATGATGCTCGATCACCTCGGCGAACGCTCCGCAGCCGATCGCATCGAAATCGCACTAAACAAAGTCCACGGCGAAGGAAAGCACATCACGAAGGACGTCGGCGGCACCGCCACTACCCAACAATTCACCGACGCCGTCATCGCTGCCCTCCACGCCGACAGCTAGTCCGCCACTCCCAAAGTGTCATCCCGAATCCCCGCGCTTTTTGCGGGGTGAGGGATCTGCTTTTCTGCTCTCACGCCATCTAGGCTGGTGGCGCTCAAGAGTGCCTGAGCTTCGGTTTATTGGCTCTCTACGATCACTGGGCGCGGGACACGAGCCCCCATGGTATCGCCCTGCAAAAATTGTCATCCCGACCCGCAGGTCGTGCTCCTGCGCGGCCTACGGCGGAGGGATCTGCTTTTCGCCTCCAGACAGCAAGGCCGTCCGTCGCAACCAGATCCATCGCCTCTCAAAGCTCTAATCTTTCTCCTTTACCTCCTCTACTTCCGTTACCTCTGTTTTCCACAACGCTACTTGTTCTTCCTCAGAAAACATGGCAAACTTTCCTCGTCCCCTTTCCCAGCGAATTCATGCATCGGACCCGATATCCTGAACGGCGTCGCACGGTACGTATCACGCTGCAGATTCCGCTCAAAGTGCGCTGCCAAATGCCCGAAGGCGAAGCCATTGACCTGAAGGCTTCCACGCAATTTGTCAGCGGCCACGGCGCGCTGATCGTCATGGACGCGCCGCTGCTCCCCGGCCAAAAAGTCAAACTCTTCAACGAAATGACCTCGGAATCCGTCGATTGCATTGTTACGTCCATCCGCGAAAAAAATGAGCGCCGCTTCATCGGCCTCGGCTTCGCCACCCCCAAACACGACTTCTGGCACGTGGTCTTCCCTAAAGCCGGCACCCGCCAAGCCATCCGCTCCTCCCAGACCGGCTCCCTGGTTCCTCGTACCGACCTGCCCTCCCGCAGCTAGTGTAGTGGCGGGTTTTTCTTGGCCTGAGCTTGGAAGGCCGACCCGTTCTTTCCCTGCAGCCTCCTCCCTCTGCGAACTCCTGCCAGACCCTCCCTTTCCGTCGTAAGGCCTTTAGAATGATATTCTTCGCAGACCCCCCTCTCTAAGTCCTTTGAGCTCACAAATTTAGGAAAATACCGGGGGGAAGGGGGTGGTCGCGATTCAGAAAAGAGGGCGCGAGCCTTCTGGGCTGGGTTCCGCGCCGACGTATCTTTCAGGGAAGCGGCTTGACCATTCTCATAGCCACTTGCGGTGCATAAACCTGATACAGCAGCATATACACGATCACGCCTGTGACCGACACATACAACCACAGCGGCAGCGTCCACCGCGCAATAATCCGGTGCCGGTCAAAGCGCTCCAGCCACGCCCGCCGCAACGTCACCAGAATCATCGGCACAATCACCGCTGCAAGAATCGTGTGCGAAATCAGGAGCGCAAAATACACCGGCCGAATCCAGCCTTGCCCCTGAAATGCCACATGGCCGACGCGATAGTGATAAATCAGATAGGACACGAGAAACGCGCAAGACACCGAAAACGCTGCAATCATGAACGCCTTATGCGCCTTGATCTTGCCGCTGCGGATCGCCACGTACCCGCACGCCAGCAACACCGCGCTGGTCCCATTCAACGTCGCATTAAGCGCCGCCTGCGAAAACACGAATCACTTCCCTTCTCAACTAAACGGAACGAATCCTCTCCTGGCGTGTGGTAGGCACACCATTCGCTGGCCTGAGCTACGAAGGCATCGTGTCCGCAGTGTAAGCCGACCACATCACTTCCGCACTCGAAGCTGATCGCGCCAACTGCTGCCCTTTGTCATCGAAAGCGTAGCGAAGGATCCGGGCTTGATCAAAACGCTGCTACATTCCGATCCGCGAAGTTCCGTCGCAACCTTCAGCGCGGCAGCTTGTCGTAAACCATCAATCCCAGCAGCACCGGAATGTGCAGCACCGTCGCATGCATCAACCACTTTGCCCGCACATTCGTTTTGTGTTGCGCCGCCCACAAACAAACCTGCACTAACGCCGTGCTCACCACCAGCGCACCAAAGAAATACCGGACGCCCGCCAGCCCAACCACCGCCGGCAGCAGACTCACGCCAACCAACGCCACCGCATACAAAATGATCTGCCGAAACGTCCGCGTCCCTTCACGATCCACCACCGGCAACATCAAAATGCCCGCGCGCGCATAATCTTCGCGGTACATCCACGCGATCGCGTGAAAGTGTGGAAACTGCCAGAAAAACAAAATCGCAAAAAGCAGCCACGCTCCCTGTTCCAGCGAACCGCTCGCCGCCGCCCACCCAATCATCGGCGGTATCGCCCCGGGAAACGCGCCCACAAACGTCGCCCACACCGTCCGTTTTTTCAGCGGCGTATACGCCAGCAAATAACTCAAGCACGTAATCACGCCCAGTGCTGCGGCCAGTATGCCGCCAACTACGTACAACGCCAGCGCTCCGGCAACGCACAACCCGATTCCAAACCACAACGCTTCCCGCGGTTGCAGCACGCCGCTCGGCAACGGCCGCGATGCCGTCCGCCGCATGTAGCGATCGGATTCGCGTTCCACGTAGTGATTCAGGCTCGCGGTCCCGGCCGCAATCAGCAGTGTCGCGAACACCGTCTGCGTGAGGTGCAACCAATTCACGGGCCCGCGCGCGCCCATGTAATACCCGGCGGCGGTGGTCATCAACACGAGAAAAGACACGTCCGGCTTGGTCAGCGCCACGTACGCGTTGGCCCGCGTTGCCAGCGTCATCTCCACTGTGCGTACTGTGCTCATTCCGCTGCCACCCGTTGATTCGACGAAATTGCCACTGCGTTCTTGTCCGGCACCAGTCGATACGCGAACAACACCGTCAGCAGGGCCACCGCAAACAGCAACGCTCCCAGAACCGCGTGCGATACGGTCAGAGCCAACGTCGCCGGCATGGGCTGGATTGTATCCGCATTCTTCATATGCGCCCAATACGCGGCGAAGCCTAGCAAAAACTGCACTCCAAATACAGAATGCAGCCACATGCGCATCTTCGTCAGTTCCCGCGAAGCAGCAAACCGCTTCCGTAACGCCACCGCCGTCCATACCACTGTCGCCAGCACCGCCAGCGCACCCGCCGTATGCGGCCAGAACGGTAGATCGTTATGCCGAAAGCCCGCGCCTAGAAAACTCTGCGCAAAAATCACCACAGCGTTGAGCCATGCCAGTGCGTGTATCGAAGGTGAGCTGCTGTCTCCTAATTGCGGACGTTCGGAAACCCACCACCTGCTGGTAACCACTGCAACGGCCAGAATCGAGCCAAACATGATCTGGGCGAAAATCGCGTGCCACACCGGCAGCCAGTAGTGCAGAAACTGCAGCACCACCTCTCCGCCCAAAATCGCTTGCGCCACCACGCAGCCTAGGGCTAGCACCCCGACCCAGCGCACCCACTTCCGCTCTTCCTTAGCCCATAAGAGTGCCGCCAGCAACACCGTCAACAACCCCAGAACTGCCGCGATTACGCGATGCGGATACTGGTAGAGATCGCCACCCGAGAGCTGCGACGGAATCCAAGCCCCATGCGACGTAGGCCAGTCTAGGATCGCGAGCGAAGCGCCATTGGACGTTACCAGCGCCCCGCTAATCAACAAGAAAAACGCCCAAATCGTGCTGAACACGGCCAACCTATAGATCACGGGATGATAGGTGGGTCTCGTGGAATTCATCGTGACTTTGGCGTTGAGATTATAACCCACCGGCCGAGTTCCCGCTCTTCTGCCGGCCGCTCCCGCAGTTTATCTAGATTCGCGCCGAAGCCTCGCAGGGTGACCCCATTCGCAGAGAAATCAGGCCTACGCTGTCGCGAACTCAATCCGACGCCGTCGAAGACAGCGCTGGGTCGTTCGCATCCGCCACCAAACCCACAGCGCGCAACACCAGGTCTTTCAGGCACCCAATGAACAGCGGCGAATCGCCCACCGCCGGCATCATCCGAAACACGTTGACTCCGAGCTTTTCCGCCTCTTCCCGCGCCTCAATATTAATTTCGTGCAGCGTTTCAATATGCTCGGTCACGAACGAAATCGGCACCACCAGCATTTCCTTCACGCCTTCATGCGCCAACCGCTCGATCGTGCCCGTCAACGGAGGCTGCAGCCATTTAGCTGGCCCCACACGGCTCTGATAGCACAGCAAATGCTCGCGCGGCCAATTCGCACATTCGCTTTTCCCGCTTTCGCACACGACCCGCACCGTCGCTTCAATCTGGTTCGGATATGGATCGCCCTTTTCCACCAGACTCATCGGCAAGCCATGTGCGCTGAAAATTAAATGGATCCGCGAACTATCCTCAAATTGCCGCAGCACCGAACCAATTCGCTGCACCAGCGCCTGAATATACAGCGGATGATCGTAAAACTGGCTCACCGTCCGCTGCGGCGGCCCACTCTCCGGCGGGCCGTACACGCGCCGCCACTCCCTGAGACTGCTCAGCGTCGTCGCATACGAAAAATGCGGATACAGCGGCAGCAACACAATCTCGTCCAGCTTCCCGGCTCCACGCAGCGTCGCCACCGCCTCTTCCGTCAACGGGTGCCAGTAACGCATCGCGGTCACCGCGACCGGCTCGATTTCGCCGGCCAGCGCCTCGATCAGCGCCACGCGCTGCCGCTCGGTCAGCGCCCCGATCGGCGAACGCCCGCCGATCTCCGCGTAACGCCCGCGCACTGGCACCGAGCGCTTCCGCGAAATCCATTTCGCCACCGGCTTCCGCAAAAATCCCAGCGGGCCCATCGGAATAATGTCCGGATCGAGAAACAGGTTTAGCAGAAACGGCTCGACCGCTTCCAGCGAATCGGGCCCGCCCAATTGAAACAACACAATGCCGACTTTTTTCTTGCGCGCCAACTATTTCCCTCGCGGCCCCGCATTCTTCAAACGCTCGATCTCGTGTCGCAAGTCGGATGTGCGCTTGGCGATCGTCAAATAGAAAACAAAAAACACGCCCCAGCCGATCACGTACGCCGCAAACACACTCTGCAAACTGTTCATACCGCCTCCGCCTCCCGGCGTATCACTTCAACTTCCGAACGCATTCGTTCAAGCCGGTACCGCTCCGCAATGAGAAAAGCCATCAGCGCGTGCAGCGCAAACACGCTGAAGAAAAACACCTTTGCCATCGTCGGCTCGAGCCCCGAATCCGCCCCGCCCATGACTACCGGTTTCGGATGCTGCGTCCGCCACCAGCGAATCGCTCCAAACACGATCGGCACATCGATGAACGCAAAAATCCCGAACAGCGCGCTCAACAGCGCCTTTCGGTCGGGCTCTTCAATCATCGTGCGCAAAACCAGGTACGAAATGTAGAGCAGCCACAGCACAAACGTCGAGGTCAGCCGCGCGTCCCACGTCCACCAAATCCCCCACGCCGGCTTGGCCCAGATCGGCCCGGTAATCAGCACCACAGTGATGAACGCCAGCCCGACTTCCGCAGCGGAAACCCCCAGCCAGTCCCACTGCTCTTTTCTCCGCCACACGTACATCAGGTTCGCGAAAAAACACACGCCAAACGCCATTTCACCAGCCCACGCCGTCGCCGCATGAAAATAGAAAATGCGTTGTAGCACGTGCATACTTTTTTCTTCCGGCGCGATGAAGAACCCGGCATACGCAGCCGCAATCATCAGCCCCACCACTGCGGCCGCCGCTAGCGCACGTTTCGCCATGCCAATCTCACTCCTCCAGGAGATATTCTCCGAAAAGCCACAGCGCCGTCAAAAAAACTACGTCGAACACCGCGACGATTTCGACGCCTTTCCATTGCACAAACGGATTCCGATCCAGCAGGCTCTTGGTCACTTCCGTGCTCGCCACCAGAATCGGCGTCAGCAGCGGCAGCATCAACAACGGCAGCAAAAGTTCGCGCATGCGCGCTTGCGCGGAAATTGCAGACAGCGCCGTGCCGACCACGCAGATGCCGAGGCTCCCGAGAAAAAACACCAGCACCAGCCAGTGCAGCACCGGCAGGACCGGCACGTTGTACATCGTCGAAAAAATGGGCAGCAGCAGTAGTTCGGTCAACAGTAAGAACAGTGTGTTGGCGATCAGCTTGGCCAGAAAAATAGCAAACGGATCGCTCACCGAAAGCCGCAAAGCGCTCAGCGTATCGTTATGCTGCTCCCGCAGAAAACACGGCTGCAGCATCAACGACGCCGCGAACAAAAATGCGAGCCACAGCAAGCCTGAACCAAAACGCCGCGATTCGTCCGAAGTAGGATCAAACGTAAAGCTGAACAGCACGATGACGATGAGAATGAAAATCACCGTCGTCATCAGCAATTCGCGCGAACGAAACTCCGTCCGCACTTCCTTGCCGAGCAGCGCCGACGTGTTGGACAACAGGCTCATTCAGGCATCCGCAAATGTCAGAATCGTGCGAAACGTCGCGCCGGTCCGGGTGTCCGCGATCACCGAACCGGCATCCAGCCGGATCGCGCGGGTGCCCAGCCCGGAAATCTCCGACTCGCCGTGCAAGCTCATCAAAATCGTGCAACCGCCGTCCCGCAACTGCCGCAGCGTCTCCACCAGCCACGCGATTCCATGCGGATCGAGGCCTGTCGCCGGCTCATCCAATAGCAGCACGCCCGGCTCGTTCAGCAGCGCACAGGCGATGGCCACCCGCTGCCGCATGCCCCGCGAAAATGTCCGCACCAGTGAACTGCGCCGCTCCGCCAAGCCGACTTCTTGCAACAACACATCAACACGAGCCGCCGCATTTTTCAATCCACGCAGTTGCGCGAACAGCCGCAGATTCTCCTCCGCGGTGAGCTCGTCGTACGCCATGATGGTGTGCGCCACAAAGCCCGGGCGGACTTCGGTGGCCACTTCATCTCGCGCCGAAGAAAAAAACGTCAGCTTCCCGGACGAAGGCCGCACCAGCCGCGCCGCAACACGCAGCAGCGTCGTTTTCCCGGAGCCGTTGCGCCCCGCCAGCACGACGCACTCGCCCGGCGCGATGATCAGCGACACTTTGCGCAGGGCGTAAAGTCCGCCATAACGTTTTTCGATATTTTCGAGACGGAGACCAGCAGGCAAGCCAGCCGCGGACGCCAACCCTCAACCCCGAACCAGATCCCGCAGCACCTTCTCGGCGCGGGCGCGTTCCGTGGCGTAATCTGCTTCCGAAATCGTGCCGGCCTGTCGCCGTAGTTCCAGGCGGAACAGCGTGTCTTTCAGTGCATCCAGGCTTGAGCCTACAGCTGCGTCCACTGCGGCAAGATTCGGAGCCGAGGCAGCGGAAGGCTGCGCCGGCGGGATGTTCGCGGAGCTTGTGGCAGGAGTCACACTCTCGGGAGTTGCGGTGGGTGGAGCACCCGCCACGGCCACTACCGGCTTGCGCGCCAGCAAAACGGCAAACCCCGCAAAGCCCACCACCAGCACCAGAATGATCGGCAGCTTCAAATCATCCAAACGCCCCGGCGCAACCTGAATCGACACACCCGAAGACGCGCTACTTCCCTGCTGCGCATCCCGCCCTTGTGCCGCGGGATCGGACTGTGTCTCTGCCGCTTCGCTCGCTGCCGGCGCCGTGCCGGACACATTTACCGTTACCAGCGCATTTGCTGCGCCGGTTCCGTGGTCGTAAATATTCATTCCCTGCTCTTGCCCGCCGGACTGGAAGCCGTCGCCCGAGATTTTCACCGTCGGCGGCGCCACCACCACTAGCCGTGCGCCGGGATAAACGGTCGGGAGCTTCACGGTTGCCGCGTCTCCGCTATACGGCAACTCATAGGAATACCGCACGCCGTTGTCGCCTGGCCGAAACGCATACGCCACGCTGTACTTGTTCTTGCCTTTGTCGATGGGAGATTGCACGACTGGCATTCCCGATGGTCCTTGCGCGGCTGCCTGCTTCAGTGTTGCGCCTTCCGGCAGCGCAAAATCAAAGTTGCCCTTCTCGCTGTAGTACGCCTGCGGCGGCTGCGAATTGTTCTTGAGGGCATATTCTTCGCCAACGACCAGTGTCCCGTCATGTGGCTGGAAAATCACGAAGTGGCTGTCTACGGAAATCGTCTTGGGATCATGCGATGGATCGAAGACCTCGACCTCCAGATCGCTCCGGCCCGGCGGCAACGGCTGGTGAAAGTTCACGCCCTTGTATATCGCGCGCACCAGCATCGGCTGCGTCCCGATCGCCGGATGATCGAACGTAAAGCGCCCCTGTGCATCGCTCTTGGTGTTGAGCACGGGCGTCATGCCGCCCTGCAATTGAATCAGAATCACTTCGACGCCCGCGGCCGGTTGCCCGGTCGTGCCGTTTTTCACCGTGCCCTGAACCGTGGCTCCGTGCGCCGCAGTGACCAGCAACAACAAAGCCGCTGTCGCTAAGGCGAACCGCCGCGCCGGCTTCACTGCGCACCTCGCTGCGCCGCGGTTTGCTTCGCGCCCCTTGGCCGCCGCACCTGCGATTCAGTCACTTGCTCAATTTCTGCCAGCACCAGCGCCGTCTCGTTTTCCAGTGTTGTTTTCATCGCCTCGTAGTCGTTCTCGGCGTACTTGCCGGAGCGAAACTCAAACCGCAAGTCGCGTAAGTTGTCGTAGAGCGTGTCCCGCCGCTCCATCAATTGATCCAGTTTGGAACGATGCGGCGCCAGATCGGAAGCGTCCGGCTGGATCAGAAAAACAAAAATGCCCGTAGCGAATAGCAGTGCCAGGCAGGCGCCGAGCACCGCAATATCCGCTGTGGTCATCGCTGACGCAGCAAAAAATACGGGAAGGGTCAAAGTCAATCCTCAGTGTCGCGAGCAGCCTGCGCCCGGGCGCGCTCCAGCAAGTCATGCGGAATGCGGCGCGGCCCGCCTGCCGCGGCGAGAGCCGGCTGCTGCGGAACGCGCTTGCGCCAGCGCGAAATCACGGCGATCACAATGGACAATCCCGCCACAAACGCCAGCGCCGGAACCCACCACGCCAGACCCGCAAAACCACTGTGCGGCGGCTCGACTAGGACGGCCGGCCCGAACTCCTGCACAAACGATTGCACGATCAGGTCGTCGGAGTCACCTTTGGCGATGTGCTGGTCGATGCTGCTCAATTCCGCTTTCGCGGTGTCACATGGCCCGGAAAACGCGCCCCCGATGTGATAGCACCCGGCCGCCGAATCGTTGCATCCGCCACACATACAGCGTACTTTCGCGCCGATCTGGTGCGCGTGGTCCTGCATCTCGGGCCGTTGTGCATCGCCTGCTGCCGACAAAAGCGGCGCCGCAGCCGCAAAGCACAGCAACAGTCCTGCGCTCAACGCCAGCGGTTTCCGAATTCTCCTGGCCTTAATCATGTCCTTCCTTCAACGCAACCCTGTGAGCCAAACCGGGTGCCAGCGCGGGTGCTGCCGCCGGCTGCTTTGCGCCCGAGAGCACCAGCACTTCGCGGCGATTCGGCAGCAAGGCTACCAGCGTTCCAAAGACCACAATCACTCCTCCGAACCAGATCCACTTCACCAGCGGATTCAGATAGGCGTGAATCACGGGAAGATTCGTCCCCGGGCTCTGTCCGGCGTACACCACATACAAATCCTCGCGCAGCGTCGAGTAAATCGCCACCATCGTTCCCGTTTCGCCGTTGCCCTCGAACAAGCGCCGCTCGGGGTACAGCATCATCAGCGGCTTGTTGTTCTCGAACACTTCGACGATCAAGCGATTTCCCGTGTAGTCCGCTTCCGGCTTGGAGTCTAAGTTCTGCAGTAGCAGCGTGTACTTGCCAATCTGCATCGTTTGGCCCGGTGCCATTTCCTTCTGAACGTTCTGGTTGAACGCTGCGCCCGCCAATCCAATGAAAATCAGCACCATGCCCATATGGATGATGTAGCCGCCATACCGCCGGGTGTTGCGCAGCGTCAACTCCAGAGACGAGGCGATAAAAGAAGCCCCAGAACGGCTCCGGATCACCCTCGCACCACGATAGAACTCCATCACGACCGTTGCGCCAACGAAGATGCACAGCGTGAAACAGATCAACGAATAAACGTCGCGGAATCCGAACGCAAAAATGATCGCTCCGCCAACTAGTCCGACGATGAGCGGCCAGCCGAAGTTTCTTTTTAGGCTTTCCGACGACGTCTTTCGCCAAGCTAGTAGCGGTCCTACACCGGTGAGAAACAGCACCAGTAGACCAACGGGAATCATGACTTTGTTAAAAAACGGCGCGCCCACGCTGATTTTCGAGCCGGAAACCGCCTCGGACAACACGGGAAAAAGCGTGCCGGAAAGCACCGCGATGCAGGCCACCAAAAACAGCAAATTATTAAAAAGAAAGCTCGATTCTCGCGAGACCATCGAATCCAACTGGTTCTCGCTTTGCAAATAGTCGCGATTCATCCAGTAGGCCGCCACGCAGACCACCGCAATGACGATCAGGAATCCGACAAACCAATGGCCGATATTCGACTGCGCAAAGGCGTGAACCGAACTGACCACCCCGCTACGCGTAAGAAACGTGCCCAGGATACACAGCATGAAGGTGGCGAATACGAGCCATACGTTCCACACCTTCATCATGCCGCGCTTTTCCTGCATCATCACGGAATGCAGGAACGCCGTACCCGTCAGCCAGGGCAACAGCGACGCATTTTCCACCGGGTCCCAGCCCCAATAACCGCCCCAGCCGAGCACCGCATAGGCCCAATGCGCGCCCAACAGAATGCCTAACGTCTGAAAGCACCACGCGATCATGGTCCACTTGCGCGTCAAGTGAATCCACTTCTCGCCGGGATAGTGGGCCAGCAAAGCCGCCAGCGCAAAGGCAAACGGAATGGTGAATCCCGTGTAGCCCGAATAGAGATTGGGCGGGTGAATGACCATCTCGGGATAGCGCAACAGCGGTGTCAGGCCGTTCCCATCACTGCGCGTGACCAACTGCATTGCGCCGCTCGCCCCAACCGTTCCGAGCGCCTTGAAGGGGCTGGCAATGAAGTTGTTCAGGATCAAGAAAAAAGTCTGCACACCCGCGAGGATGACGCCCACATAAGGCATCAACTCGCCATTTTTGTTGCGATAGACCACGAGGACGGAAAAAATATAAATAGACAGCAGGAACGTCCAGAAGAGCAGCGAGCCTTCTTGCCCCGCCCACAGCGCGCCGATTTTGTAAAACGTCTCTAGCGCTCGACTGCTGTGCGACGCCACATAGGCGTTGGAGAAATTATCGGTAAAGAACAGATATTCGAGGCTGAACGTGCCAAGGAACACCAGGCAGCAGGTGGCGATCCCGGCCTGCCGCGCGCTCTTGATGAGCAGCGGATGTCGCGTCAGGATAGCGGCGACGCCGCCGCAGAAGGCATAGATTCCGCAAACAAACGCAAGTAAGAGAGCAAATGATCCAAAGACATCCAAGGAACTGGGCCCCTCCCCAGGCCTGAGCCGAGCTCGCTACATGTTCTTGTTGGCTGG
>Ga0335081_10008652_pt1 | contig 16336 bp, 16 predicted proteins | sample Lox_Sample_35_FD_206713 | JGI IMG/M metagenome (GOLD analysis project Ga0335081, IMG submission 206713) | Soil microbial communities from Loxahatchee National Wildlife Refuge, Florida, United States - Lox_Sample_3.5 | ecosystem: Environmental > Terrestrial > Soil > Wetlands | place: USA... | reverse complement strand
GCGGCGACCAAGGCTACGCCGAGCCAGTTCGGCAGCGTCAGCTTTTCGCCGAGGAAGACGACGCCGAACAGCGCGACCAGCACCACCGACAGCTTGTCGATCGGCGCGACCTTGGCCGCCTCGCCGAGCTTGAGCGCGCGGAAATAGCAAAGCCAGGACGCGCCGGTGCCGAGCCCCGACAGTACCAGGAACAGATAGCTGCGCCCGGAGATCGTCCCCGGGGCCTGAAACTGTCCCGTTACCGCCAGCAGGAAGCCGAGCGTGACGATCACGACGATGGTGCGGATGAACGTCGCCAGATCCGACGAGACGTTCTCCACGCCGACCTTGGCGAAAATCGCCGTCAGGGCGGCGAAGATGGCCGACAGAACGGCCCAGACCTGCCAGGACCACGTCACGTTCATGGTTCGACCTCCTTCGGTGGGCGGCGCCGTTCATTTGAGCGCAAACCGACACGACCCCGCTTCGAAATAACGCAGGCCATGTTACACAATTCGTCCGTAACCAAATCCCGGCCGCCGCGTTAATATGCGCTCGCGGGGGCGCGATGGAGCCTGGCCATGGATTTCGATCCGGTCCTGCTGTCCCGGCTGCAGTTCGCCTTCACCATCACCTTCCACATCATCTTCCCGACTTTCACCATCGGGCTGTCCGCCTATATCGCCACGCTCGGCGCGCTGTGGGTGCGCTCGGGCGAGGAGCGCTACCATCTGCTGATGCGGTTCTGGACCCGCATTTTCGCGGTGTCCTTCGCCATGGGCGTCGTCTCCGGCATCGTGATGTCCTACGAGTTCGGGTTGAATTGGAGCCGCTTCTCCGCCACCGTCGGCAACGTGGTGGGCCCGCTGATCGGCTACGAGGTGCTCACCGCCTTCTTCCTCGAGGCGACCTTCCTCGGCGTGCTGCTGTTCGGCTTCAACCGCGTGCCGCCCTGGCTCTACGTGTTGTCGGCCGCGATTGTCGCGCTGGGCACCGCGATGTCGGCATTCTGGATTCTCTCCGCCAACAGCTGGATGCAGACGCCGACCGGCTACACGATGAAGGACGGCGTCGCCTATCCGACCGACTGGCTGGAAGTGATCTTCAACCCGAGCTTCCCGTATCGCTTCGCCCACATGGTCAACGCGGCCTACCTGACCACCGGCTTCGTCGTGCTGGCGGTCGGGGCACGCTTCCTGCTCGCCGGCCGTCACCTCGCCGAAGGCCGCACCATGCTGCGGATGGCGATCGGACTGACCGCCGTGCTGGCGCCACTGCAGCTCATTCTCGGCGACCAGCACGGGCTCAACACGCTGCAACATCAGCCGATCAAGGTCGCGGCGATGGAGGCGCACTGGGACGGCTCGCAGCCGGGCGACTTCGAAATCTTCGCCTGGCCGGACGAGAAGGCGGAAAGCAACCGCTATGCGCTTTCCATACCGCACGGCTCATCGCTGATCCTCACCCACAAATTGAACGGGCTGTTTCCCGGACTGAAGAGCGTGCCGCCGGCCGACCGGCCGCCGGTGCCGATCGTATTCTTCGCCTTCCGCATCATGCTGGGCCTCGGTCTCCTCATGATCGCGGCGGCGCTGTTCGGCGCCTTCCTGTGGTGGCGCGGCACGCTGTTCGAGACGCGCTGGTATTTGCGCATCATGGCGCAGTGCTGGTGGGTCGGCTTCGTCGCGGTGATCGCCGGCTGGGTGGTGACCGAAAGCGGGCGGCAGCCCTGGATCGTCGAAGGCATCCTGCGCACCGCCGACGCCAGTTCGCCGGTGCCGGGACAGAGCGTCGCCATCACGCTCGCGCTCTTCCTGCTCGCCTATGGCGCCGTGTTCTCCTTCGGCATCTATTACATCAACCGGCTGATCGCGCGCGGTCCGGATAGCCCTGAAAGCAAAGAGACGGGCGGCTTTTCGCACGCGCCCATCGCCGCCGCGCACGGCGGCGATCATTAGGGAGGCCACGTCATGGAATGGTATCTCCCCGTGATCTGGGCCGGCCTGATCGGCGTCGCCGTCGCCATGTACGTGATCCTCGACGGCTTCGACCTCGGCATCGGCATCCTGTTTCCGTTCACGCGCAGCGAGGCCGAACGCGACCAGATGATGCGCACGGTGGCGCCGTTCTGGGACGGCAACGAGACCTGGCTGGTGCTCGGCGGCGGCGGCCTGTGGGTGGCGTTCCCCAAGGCCTACGCGGTGATCATGCCGGCGCTCTATCTACCGGTGATCGTGATGCTGCTGGCGCTGGTGTTCCGCGGCGTCGCCTTCGAATTCCGCACCGTGTCGCGCAGCAAGACCTGGCTCAACGTCGCCTTCGCCATCGGCTCCACGCTCGCCGCCTTCGCGCAAGGCGTCATCCTCGGCGGGCTGATCCAGGGCATTCCGGTGCGCGACGGCGGCTTCGCCGGCGGCGCCTATGATTGGGCAACGCCGTTCTGTCTGCTCTGCGGGCTGGCGATCATCGCCGGCTACGGCCTGCTCGGCGCCTGCTGGCTGACGATGAAGACGGAAGGCGCGGTCGCCATCCGCGCGCGGCGGCAGGCGGTGGTGCTGCTCGTTGCCGTGCTCGTCTTCATGGGCGCGGTCAGCCTATGGACGCCGCTCGCCGAGCCGAACGTGGCCAAGCGATGGTTCTCGCTGCCGAACTTCTACTTCCTGTGGCCGGTGCCGGCGGTGACCGCGCTGGTCGCATTCCTCTGTTGGCGCTGGCTCGATCGCGGACGCGAGGTGCCGCCATTCCTCGCGGCCATCGTCCTCTTCCTGCTCGGCTATCTCGGACTGGTGATCTCGTATTTCCCCTATCTGGTGCCGCCCTCGCTCACCGTCTGGGACACCGCGGCGGCGCCGGCCAGCCAGATCTTCATGCTGATGGGCACGCTCGTCCTGTTGCCGATGATCCTCGGTTACGTCGTGTTCGTGTACTGGCTGTTCCGCGGCAAAGTGCGCGAAGGTGAGAGCTATCACTGAGGTGGCGCGGGCGGACGCAACACCGCCCAGCCGAGGCGGATCAGCGGCAGGAAACCCTGTACCGGCCGCGGGAACGAGCGCGGCACTTCCGGCACCAGTTCGGGAAATTGCGTCTTGAGATCGGCCGGCGGCGCGTTGTTGTTCTCGGCGGCGGGCCAGACCAGCACGCCGCCTTGCGCGCGCAGGTCGGCGGCGGTCGCCCACGGACTGCGCTCCGGCGCCCAGGAGAAATAGAGGTGCGGACGGCTGGGCGCGGCCATCGCGACCAGGGGCGCGACGCGCGGATCGCCGGCTACATAGGGCAGCGGCTTGGCCGTCCGATGCGCGTAGCTGTCCGCGAAGAAGGCGGCTTCGGCGTTGGCCGGCTGCGCCACCCTGGGATCGACGCTGGCGACGAATGGCAGCGCGGCAATGCCGATGAGGACCATCAGCGGCGGCGCGACCAAGAGGCCGAGCCATGCCGAGGAGACGATGTGCTCGCGGTAGAGCAGCACGCGATCGCCGGCCGCGACGACGACGGCCAGGCCGGAGAGCACCACCAGCGGCGCGACGCGGTCGAGCGGGCCGAGCTTGTGCGTGGCGAAGGCAAGCGCGACGGCGGCGAGCGCGGGCGCCAGCGCAAACACGTAGACGAACCAGCGCGCGTAAGTCTCGACCGGATTGCGATCGATCTCCGGCGGACGCTCGCGCCGCTTGCGCGGGAAGCCGCTGGCCAGCGCCATCAGCAGGAACATGCCAAAATGCGTGATCACAATGGTGCCGAGCAGCCAGACGCCGGGCCCGACGCGGCCGGCCGCCGCAACGCTGTCGTTCAAACCGGAAAGCACCAGTTCGCGCGCGCCGTAGAGCCAATAGGCGTGCGGAAAGACGACGATGGCGAGCAGTAGAACCGCAATCCACGGCTCAGGATAGCTGAGCGAGCGATAGCCGCGCGGCGTGAACAGCGTGAACAGAAACAGCAACAGCAGCAGCAGCAGCCCCACATAGCTCGACAGCAGCAGCAGGCCGAGATCGAGCGCGAGCAGAAACCAGTAGCCGCGGCTGCCAGCGCCGACCGCCCGCCAATAATGCAAGAGCGCCAGCGCCCAGAACGGCGCCGCCAGGATTGCCGGGCCGAAATCGGGGCTCGGCACGGTGAAGGCGGCGATGCCGACCATCAGCAGCACGCCGAGCACGGCGTGGCGCGTGCCGACGATCTCGCGGCCGAGCGCGAACACCGCCCAGTAGGTGACGACGATGCAGGCCTGCGCCAGCGCGTAGAGGCCGAAGGCGCCGGCGAGCCTAAAGGCGATCTCGCCCAGCCAGAAAGCGAGCGGCGGGCCGAGATAGCTGCCGAGCACGAATTCATGACCGATGGCCAGGAGTATGGGCACGCCGCCCGGCGGCGCGCTATAAAACAGCGCGGGAATTAGCGTCCACAGCACGGCCTGCGTCAGCGCGGCGGTCCAGAAGACCACCTTCGGCCGCCCGCGCAGGAATTCGACGATCAGCGAGACGTAATGCATTGGCCCGCGCGGGGTGGAAGGAACCCCGCAGGAATAAAGAACGCGGGCTAAAGAGGCAACAAGTCGGCGATCACCTCATCGGAGACGCCGCCCAGCGCGGCGAGCTGGGCCGCCACCGGCGCAAATGACCTGCGGTGGTGCACGGTCGGCCCGAGCTTGGCCAGCGCCGCGAAGTGCTCGGGCACGCTGTAGCCCATGTGGCGCTCGAAGCCGTAGCCGGGGAAGGCAAGCCCGAGCCGGGTCATCAGCCGGTCGCGCGTCACCTTGGCGACGATGGAGGCGGCCGCGATCGACGTCACCAGCGCGTCGCCGGAAACGACTGCCTCGCAGTCGCAGCCGCAGTCGATCTTGATGTTGCCGTCGACGAAGACGAGCTGCGGCCGCACCGGCAGCGCCTTCACCGCGCGCGCCAGCGCCCACAGCGATGCGCGCAGGATGTTGTCGCGGTCGATGCGCTCGATCGAGCCGAAGGCGACGGCGACCTGTGCGGTGGCGCAGATCTTCTCGTAGAGCTTCTCGCGCGTCGCCGCGTCGAGCTTCTTGGAATCGTTCAGGCCGCGCGGAATGCGCTCGGGATCGAGCACCACCGCGGCGGCGACCACCGGGCCGGCCAGCGGTCCCCTGCCCGCCTCGTCGCAGCCGGCGACGATCTCGATGCCGCGGCTAAAGGCACGCCGCTCGCGGCGGAAGCTCGGCCGCAGGATCGGCTCGGCGAGCGGCAGGCGTGGTGCACCCGCGCGCTTAAGCACGGGCTTGGCCGGCTTGCCCTTGGCGGCGCGCTTTTTCTTTTGCTTCGGCTTTTTCGCCATGCGGCGATGAGTGCGCGGCGCGACGCGCCAAGTCAATCGTCACGGGGACGCTGTGGATGACGGCGTGAAAGTAGCCCCCAACGCCGTACAATACGGAACTGGCGCCCGCCCTGCGCCGCGGGCTATCACTAGCCGCTCAGTCGGCCGCGCGCCGGCGTCATTTTGAGAGCGCCATGGCCGCAAATCCCAAGCTCGTCGTCCGCTTCGACTTCCCCTACGACCCGGCCATGGACGAGCGCTTCGCGCGCGAAGCCGATATCGCGCTGCGCACCTGCGAGCGCGCGGCGGCGGAGAGCAAGGCATGGGCGGCACTCGCCGACGCGCACGTCTATCTGATTTCGTCGGCCAAAGACGAACTGCCGCGGCAATGGTTTGTCACCGCCGAGTTGCTGGCGCGTTGCCCGAAGCTTGTCTGCGTGTCGACCAGCGGCGCCGGCTACGACACGGTCGACGTCGAGGCTTGCAGCAAGGCCGGCATCATCGTCGTCAACCAGGCCGGCATGAACGCAGGCGCGGTCGCCGAGCACACGCTCGGCATGATGCTCTCGCTGTCCAAGCGCATCGGCGAATGCGACCGCCGTCTGCGGCGCGAGCGCGGCTTCGCGCGCGAAGAGGTGATGGGACACGACATTGCCGGCAAGGTGCTCGGCCTCATCGGCATCGGCCATATCGGCACGCGCGTCGCGCGGTTGGCGGATGCTTTCGGCATGAGCGTGCTGGCCTACGATCCTTACGTTGCCGCCGAGGAAATCGTTCGCCGCGGCGCGCGGCCGGTGACGTTCGACGAATTGCTGGCCCAATCGGATGTCGTCTCCATCCACTGTCCGCGCAATGCCGAGACGTTGGGCATGATCGACGCGCGCGCCTTAGTCCGCATGAAAAACGGCGCCATGCTGGTGACCACGGCACGCGGCGGCATCGTCGACGAGGCGGCGCTCTATGCCGCGCTCACATCCGAGCATTTGAGCGGCGCCGGAGTCGACGTCTGGGACCGCGAGCCGCCGCCGCTGCAGCATCCGCTGCTGACCTTGGACAACGTGATCGCGACCTATCACACCGCCGGCGTGACCGTGGAAGCCCGCCGCAACATGGCGGCGCAGGCGGCCGAGCAGATCGTCGGCCTGCTCAAGGGCGGCCGGCCGCCGCGGCTGGTCAACCCGCAGGCTTGGCCCGCTTACCGCGCGCGTTTCGAGGCAATCGTGGGGGTGACGGTTTGAGCAGGTCGTTCGACGTACATTGCTCTCCGTCGTCCCGGGCGAGCGGCAGCGAGACCCGGGACCCATACGTCGCAGTCTATCGATAGGTCACGGCGTATGGGTCCCCGCCTTCGCGGGGACGACAGCAATCAAAACAAACTCAACTGCGCGCCGTCCGCCTTCGGCGCGCGGAAGTGCTTGGTGGTGAGCTGCGTGCGCGTCACGTTGAAACCAAGCTTCTCGCAGGCGAGCTCGAAGCGGCGGCCAATCAGATAGGCGTAAGGCCCCCGCCCCTTCTGCCGCTCGAACCATTTGGAGTCGTAGTCCTTGCCGCCGCGCATCTCGCGCACCAGCCTGAACACGTGATTGACGCGGTCGGGGTAGTGCTCGGTCAGCCATTGCTTGAACAGGTCGCGCACCTCGAGCGGCAGGCGCAGCATCACGTAGCCGGCCTCCCGCACGCCGGCGGCCTGCGCGGCCTCGAGGATGCGCTCGATTTCCATGTCGTTGAGCGCGGGGATCACCGGCGCGACCATCACCGTGGTCGGCACGCCGGCGGCGCTAAGCCTTCGCAGCGCCTCCAGCCGGCGCATCGGCGTCGCCGCGCGCGGCTCCACCTTGCGCGCCAGCTCGGCGTCGAGCGAGGTGACCGACAGCGCGACTTTGGCCAGATTGCGCTCGGCCATGCGGGCGAGGATGTCGAGATCGCGCAGCACCAGCGCCGATTTGGTGACGATGCCGACCGGGTGGCCTGCCTTGTCGAGCACTTCGAGGATCCGGCGCATCACCTGGTAGCGGCGCTCGATCGGCTGATAGGGATCGGTGTTGGTGCCGATGGCGATGACGCGCGGCTCGTAATCCGGCGCCGCCAGTTCCTTCTCCAAGAGCGCCGCCGCCTCCGGCTTGACCAGGAGCTTGGATTCGAAATCGAGCCCGGGCGACAGGCCGAGATAGGCGTGCGTCGGCCGCGCGAAGCAGTAGACGCAGCCGTGCTCGCAGCCGCGATAGGGATTGATCGAGCGGTCGAAGCCGATGTCCGGGCTATCGTTGCGCGTGATGATCTTGCGCGTCGCATCGACCGACACCGTCGTCTTGAACGGCGGCAGGTCTTCCAGGCTGTTCCAGCCGTCGTCGAAGGCGATGCGGGCGAGCGGCTCGTAGCGGCCGGTCGCGTTGGACACGGCGCCGCGGCCGCGCCGCCGCTCGTGCTCGACCACGAGGCCGAGCAGTTCGGTGGCGTCGTCGACAAAGTCGCCCGCCGGCGACCGGGGCAGCGGCGACGCCGGCGGGCTTCTCAGGGCTGCGTTGTTTCGAGCCATGGCCAGAACCTAATCCGCAAATGTGAACATAACAAGAACATTCGAAACCGCCCACAATTTCGGCATCGGGCACCTCGATCTCGTGGGGCTTTTCGAAAAGCCCACATGATATGGTGCAACCCTATGAGAACAGCCAGGGTTCCATGCTGAGCGCGATCATCGCCACGCACGAATCGGAGCGGGCGCTGGTGCCGACCTTGGCCGCGCTGGTGCCGGGCGCCGCCGCCGGGCTGCTGGCGGAGGTCGTCATCGCCGACGCCGGCTCGACCGATGCCACCGCCGAGGTGGCCGACATCGCCGGCTGCCGGCTCATCGTTTCGGCCGAGCCGCTGGGGGCGCGGCTGAAGTCGGCGGCGGCCTCAACGAAATCGCCGTGGCTGTTGTTCCTGCGCGCCGGCAGCGTGCCGGAGCCGGGCTGGATCGCCGCGGCCGAGCGCTTCATCACGGAAACCGACATGCTGGAAGACGCCGCCCGCGCCGCGGTCTTCCGCCCGCCCGGCGTCGCCGATCTGCTGCGGCCGGGCATGGCCGAGCTTGTCCGCGTGATGCGCGTCGCTTTCGGCGGCGGGCCGCGCCCCGAGCAGGGCCTGCTCATCGCCAAGCGCTTCTACCAGTCAGTCGGCGGCCATCCCGAAGGCGCCGAGGCGGAAGCCGCCCTGCTGCGTCGGGTTGGCCGCCGTCGCATCGCCATGCTGGCGAGCGGGGCGGGCATGCCGCGCTAGGTGATACTTGACTTTGTCAACTAACTAGCCGAGCCTTGCCGGCCATGAGCAAGACCAGCCATTCCGAGCAACGCGTCGCGGCGGTGCGCCGCTTCAACCGCTTCTACACGCGGCAGATCGGCGTGCTGCGGCGGAACTACCTCGACAGCCCCTACTCGCTCGGCGAGATGCGCGTCCTTTATGAACTGGCGCATGGTGGCGCGCGCACAGCGACCGATATCGCCCGCGCGCTCGATCTCGACGCCGGCTATCTCTCCCGCGTGCTGCGCAATTTCGAGAAGCGCGGGCTGATCAGCCGCGCGAAATTGGCCGCCGACGGACGGCAGAGCCATCTCACGCTCACCGCGCGCGGGCGCAAGGTCTACGCGCCGTTCGAGCAGCGCTCGCAGGACAATGTCGGCGCCATGATCGGCAAACTCGGCGCCGACGCGCAGCAGCGGCTGGTCGGCGCGATGACCACCATCGAGTCGCTGCTCGCCGAGGAGCCGGAGCAGCCGAAGCTCTCGCTGCGCGAGCCGCGCTACGGCGACTTCGGCTGGATCGTCTCGCGTCACGCGGAGCTCTACGCGCAGGAGTACGGCTGGGGCGAGCCGTTCGAAGGCCTGTGCGCGCAGATCGTCGCCGACTTCGTCAACAAGTTCGACGCCACCTGCGAGCGCTGCTGGATCGCCGAGATGAACGGCGAGAACGTCGGCTGCGTCATGCTGGTGAAGGACGACGCGCCCGGCGTCGCCCGTATCCGCCTGCTGCTGGTCGATCCGAGGGCGCGCGGGCTCGGCCTCGGCCAGCGCCTGACCGACGAATGCGTCGCCTTCGCGCGCGAAAAGGGCTACCGCAAGGTCACCTTATGGACCCACAGCAACTTGCTCGCGGCCCGGCACTGCTATGAGAAAGCGGGCTTCACCCTGACGTCGAGCGAGCCGCGCCACACCTGGGGCAAGGACGTGGTCGCCGAGTTCTGGGATTTGGAATTGTAACTATCTGATTTTGTCATGCCCGGCCTTGTGCCGGGCATCCACGCCTTTTTCGCCCAAGGCGTAGATGGCCGGGACAAGCCCGGCCATGACGAATGCATTTACGCCGTCGCGCCCTTCGCCTTTTCCCGCCGCAGATGCTCATCGAGCCGCGGCAGGATCTCGACGAAATTGCACGGCCGGTAGCGATAATCGAGCTGATGCACCAGGATCTCGTCCCAGGCGTCCTTGCAGGCGCCGGGCGAGCCGGGCAGGCAGAAGATGTAGGTCGATTTGGCGACGCCGGCGGTGGCGCGCGTCTGGATCGCCGAAGTTCCGATTTTCCGCTCGCTCACCAGCAGGAACATCATCGCGAAGCCGTCCATCTTCTTCTCGAACAGGGGCTCGACCGCTTCCGGGGTGACGTCGCGGCCGGTGAAGCCGGTGCCGCCGGTGGTGATGACGACGTCGATAGTCTTGTCGTCGATCCAGCCTTTCACGCGCGCGCGGATTTCGTCGATCTCGTCCTTGACGATGGCGCGGTCGGCCAGCGTGTGGCCGGCGGCGCGGATGCGCTCGACGAGCGTCGTGCCGGACTTGTCGTCGGCCAGTTCGCGCGTGTCGGAGACGGTGAGCACCGCGATCTTCAGCGGTACGAATTGGCGGGTTTCGTCGATACCTGGCATGCGGATACCTTCTTACGTCATGCGCGCCCGTTGATCCAATATACGTCCCGTTTCGGCACAGCGCGATGCACGCTAAGTTCCAGTGGCATAGGCAGAATTTGCCGACTCTGCGGCGCTCTCCATAAACCGTTTTTTCACCTTGCGCCCGCATGATGCGCGCAAGTCGGTTGTAGGTCCCGCGTCGCCGACCGCGTTGCCTGAGTCAGAGTTCTGAGTCATGGTTGCATCGCGTCGCGGGGCGCCCTTTGGGGCGCCCCGTGGAGTTTCTAGCGCTCCGCAACAACAGCACCGCGTCCTCGTCGGCGACTGCGTCGCCGAGATCGCCAAGCTGCCGGCGGACAGCGTCGACCTCGTCTTTGCCGACCCGCCCTACAATCTGCAGCTCCAGCACGAGCTCAAGCGGCCGGACGACTCCCACGTCGACGCCGTCGACGACGACTGGGACAAGTTCGCCAGTTTCTCGGCCTATGACGATTTCACCAAGGCCTGGCTCACCGCCTGCCGCCGCGTGATGAAGCCGGCCGCCACCATCTGGGTGATCGGCTCCTATCACAACATCTTCCGCGTCGGCGCGATCATGCAGGACCTCGGCTTCTGGATCCTCAATGACGTGATCTGGCGCAAGTCGAACCCGATGCCGAACTTCCGCGGCCGCCGCTTCACCAACGCACATGAGACCTTGATCTGGGCGGCACGCGAGCCGGGCGGCAAGGGCTACACCTTCAACTACGAAACCCTGAAGGCCGGCAACGAGGACATCCAGGTCCGCTCCGACTGGACCATCCCGCTGTGCACCGGCGAAGAGCGGCTCAAAGGCCGCGACGGCAAGAAGCTGCATCCGACGCAGAAACCGGAGGCGCTGCTCGCCCGCGTGCTGTTGTCGTCGTCGCGGCTCGACGATCTCGTGCTCGACCCGTTCTGCGGCACCGGCACCACCGGCGCGGTCGCCAAGCGGCTGTCGCGCCGCTTCGTTGGCTGCGAGCGCGATGCGAAATACGCTAGAGCCGCGGAGGCGCGCATCGCGGCGACCGATATGCTGCAGGCGCCGACGCTCGCGCCCTTCGTCACCGCGCGCGAGGCGCCGCGTGTGCCGTTCAGCGCCTTGCTGGAGCGTGGACTGGTCACGCCGGGCGCCATCCTCACCGACGCCAAGAAGCGGCACACTGCCCTTGTTCGCGCCGATGGCGCGGTGGCGCTGGTGCGCGCCGACGGCGCGCGCGCCCCCGAGGGCCATGTCGGCTCGATCCACAAGATCGGCGCCATGGCGCAAGGCCTCGAGGCCTGCAACGGCTGGACCTTCTGGCACGTCGAGACGTCGAAGGGCTTGCGGCTGATCGACGAATTCCGCGCGCAGATTCGCGCCGAGATGAGCGAAGCGGCGGAGTAGCCTTCACCGTTTCAGACAGGCGAGCCCGCCTTCGGGGATCGTCCCGCCGCCGATGAAATAGAACGGGTTCGGCAGCTTGTAGCAGCGTTCGGCGTAACCGCCGGCGAGATCGCTGAACTGATCGCCGATATTGGCAATGATCGTATAGTGGCCAGCAATATCGGCGCGCATGCGCGTCTTGAAATCCGCCGTCGGCTCACCGGCCGGCCGCAGCTTGAGCGCGGCCCAGCCGGCGTAACCGGCCTTGTGCAGATTGAGTTCGGTAGCGACGCGCTCGAGCAGATCGTCGCCGCGGCCGGTGACGAAAAAAACCGCCACCGCGTTCTTGTTCTTGCCCTGTGTCTGCCGCGCCAGCGTGAACAGATCGAGCGTCGGCTGGATGGCGACGGCACTCGCACTTAATTCCCAGTCGCGCTGACCGCAGCCGGCCTTGGTCCTCAGGTCGCAGGCGCCCTCGGGCAGATAGCCGAAATCGTTGTGGTAAAGCTGCTCCCAATTCGACAGCGAGGTCTCGTCGATGTCGAGCACGATGGCCGGGTTGTCAACCTGCGGCGCGCGCTGGGCGATCCAGGCGCGCGCCTCGGCGATGACCGCTTTGAGATCACGGTCGTAATCGTTGCAGCGATAGCGGAGTAGCGCGAGCTTGAGCACGCCGAGATTGGGCGGACCGGCATCGTCGATCGCGGGCGGCGGCTGCGTCGCCGGACAGCCGGCGGGCGCTTGCGCATGGGCCGGCAAGATTGAGCAAACGAGAAGCGCGGCCAAAGCCGAGCGGCGCAAGAATATCCCAATCATGGAAGGCCTCCGTTTGCATCGGTCGAAAACGACGCCGACCAAGACTGTCACGATAATGACCGGCAAGACAGTGTAAGTTATACCTCTACCACCGACAGTTGCGATGTCGCGTCCAGCGTCCGCTCGGAAGGAGAGCCGCCATGAAAGCCTTTGCCCTTGCCGCCGCCGTCGCCCTGATACCGACCGCCGCCCTCGCCTGGGGCGAGGATGGCCACGCCATCGTCGCCGAGATCGCTCAGCACCGGCTGAACGAGCAGGCCGCGAACGAAATCACGCGATTGCTGCAGCCGAAAGACAAACCGGTCTACGACACGCCGTCGCTCGCTTCGTTCGCAAGCTGGGCGGACGACATCTGGCACGAAAATAACGCGTTCAAGGCCACAGCACCGTGGCACTACATCGACGCGCCGCTCCACGACACCCTCACGGTCACGCAAAAGAATTGCCCGGACGACAACTGCGTCGTGAAGGAATTGGACAAGCTCAAGACCGAACTGCGCTGCGCCAAAACGGACGAGGACAAGCGCAACGCCCTGCGCTTTGCCGTGCACTTCGTCGGGGACGTGCACCAGCCCTTGCACACGGTTGACGAGGCACAAGGCGGCAATCAGATCATGGTGCACGTCCTGTTCGGCGGCGATATCTGCAACCAGAGCTGCCTGCTCCATGACGAGTGGCAGCCGCTGCACAATGTCTGGGACACCATCCTGATCCAGAAGACTTACTACAACTGGGGCCGCTACGTGACCTATCTCGAGGAGCAAGTGGTGAAAAAGCCGGACATCCAGGCGGACGCGGCGACGGGCGGACCGCTCGAATGGGCGCAGGAGGCGCACGCGGTGGCGCCGAAGATCTGGGTCGATGACGGCAAGTCGCTGCTCGACGGCTACTACAAGATGGCCAAGCCGATCGTCGACCGTCAGCTCGCGCTCGCTGGATTGCGCCTCGCGCGCTTCCTCAACGAGGCCTACAGCAGCACGGCCGCGTGCCCGTAGTGACCCTCAGGTGACCGCCTCGGCCAGCAATTCCAGCGCGCGCTTGGCGAATGCTTCCATGTTGGCCTGCCGGTCGGCGCTGCCGGTGCGCAGCGTGATCGCGCGCTCGAACGCCCCGGCGACTGCCATGCAGGTGTGGCCGGCCGGATCGCCGTAGCGATTGCCGGTCGGGCCGGCGGCGCCGGTTTCGCCGAAGCCCCACGTGGCGCCATGCCGCTCGCGCACCCGCCGCGCGATCAGCAGCGAGTAGGCTTCCGTCGCCGGCCGCAAGCCGGCCATCTCGGCGTCGCCGATGCCGAGCAACGCCAAACGTGAGGCCTTGGTGTAGACGACGGCGCCGCCGAGAAAGAAAGCGGACGCGCCGGGCACCGCGAGCAGAGCCGCGGAGACAAGCCCGCCGGTCGATGACTCGGCAATGGCGATCGTCTCCTTGCGCGCGATCAGACGCGCGGCGATCGTTTCCGCGAGCGGCAGCAGCGATTTCATCGGCGCGATACCTCGACTTCGAGGCGGACACCCGAGGCCTTTTGTAGCCGGCTGATGACCGCAAACAAATTGTCGGCGCGCGGATTTCCCTTCGGACCAAACATTCGCATTAAGCTTTTCGCCGGCGTTCCGGTCTCACGCGCCAAGCGTTCGAAGCCGACGGTGGCGTTGATGTAATCGCGCAGCACGGCCTTGCCGGTATCGACGTCGCCGGTGAGCATCTGCTCTACCGCTTCGGTAAGCAGCGCAGCGCGGAATTTCGGATCTCGCTCGGCCCGCGCCTTCACTGTTTCCTTGAAGCTGCGTGTCAGTGCCATATCAATCCTGCCCTTTCTTTCGTCGCTTGTAGTCGGCCCACCGCTCTTTGGCGATTGCGATGTCATTCTGCTGGCGCACCTTGGTGCCGCCGCCGAGCAGGATCACCACCACATCTCCGTCTCGGCCGAGATAAACGCGATAGCCGGGCCCGAAGTCGATCCGGTACTCGAACACGCCGCCGCCGATACCCTTTACATTCGACAGATTGCCTTGCTCGATGCGCGCAAGGGCAATGGTCACCTTTGCAGCCGCGCGCGCATCGAGGCTGTCAAACCAGCGGCTAAAAGGGCTGCGACCCGCAGCATCCAGGTATTCGAGCAGCTGCATCTATTGGTACCATATATGTTACCAAATATGGCAAGCGCAAGGCACATCAAGCACTCAGGTCATAAATCTCCCCGCCCAAGCTGGCACAACACCCGATAGACGCCGATATCGGCGCCGGGAAAGTTCCTGCCGAGGTCCGCGCCGATCTTTTCACCGTCGGCCTGCCGCAGCGTGTCGATCAGCAGGCAGCCGGCGATCTTCTTGTCGCCGCCGCGCAGCTTTTCCTCGCCAGATACCGGCATGCCTTTCGGGTCAAGCGCGATCCAGATTTCGCCGCCGGCGACGCTCGGATCGGCGACCAGCGCGTCGAGCGTGGCCTGCAGCGCGTTCTCGTCAGGCGCCGCGTTGAAGCGTGCCGCTACCGAATAGGCGCCACGAAAGCCGCCGCGCCGGAGCGAGCGGCGGCACACCGTGCGGTTCATGTTGAGGAAGACCTCGGACATGATCATCTTGGTCATCGGCGTCGGGTTGTCGAGCCGATCGAGGTACGGCTTCGAGGTGAGCACGGCCGGCGACTCGACCATATAGAAATTGAAATAGCGCGAGCTGGCGGAAATCGCTTCGTGCCGGCGGCCGAACAGAAAACCGGGGACGGCCAAACGTTCGAGCAGATGCTCGCCCTGGAACCACGCCTCGAAGTCGGCCTCGCGGCCGGCGCGGCAGTTGTTGAAGATGGCGAGAATTCCCGGCTGATCCATCGGCGGCCTCATGCTCTGCGTTGCTGAATATTGGCGCTGCGCTCGGGCACGCCGAATTCGCGGCGGCAGACATCGGCAAGGATCGCGATGCCTTGCCGGATCTCCTCGTGCGTCGGGCTGGCGAAACAAAGCCGCATGCGGCTCCTGCTGTAGGCCTTGTCGATCGACCATTCCGGCCCCGGATTGATGGCGACGCCTGCGGCGAGCGCCTTCTCGCGCAGCCGCATCGTGTCGACATTGTCGGGCAGCTTGACCCAGAGGAAAATGCCGCCGGCCGGATAGTCGAATTCCGCCGCGGTGCCGAAGTACTCGTTGAGCGCGGCGACCATGGTGTCGAGCTTGGCGCGGAAGCGCGCGCGCAAGTGCGGCACGTGTTCGGCGAAGTGTACCTCGCAATATTCCGCCAGCATCATCTGCTCGAGGCCGCCCGAGCCGGCGTCGGTCTTCAGCGGCAGAATGCGCGACATGATCGACCACGGCGCGACAAGGAAGCCGACGCGCAGCGCAGGTGCGATGGTCTTGGAGAACGAGCCGACATGGATCACGTTCTGCGACCGGCTCAGTGCGTAGAGCGCGGGCGGGCGCTCACCGCTCCAGGTGAGGTCCGCGTAGCAATCATCTTCGACGACCGCCACGCTGTAGCGCTCCGCCAGTTCGAGCAGCGTCTTGCGGCGGCCCTCGTCGAGCACGGTGGCGGTCGGGTTCTGCACCGTGGCGATGGTGTAGATGAATTTCGGCCGTACGCCTTTGTTCTTGAGCTCGGCGAGCGCCGCCTCCAGCGCATCCATCTGCATGCCGCCTTTGTCGAGCGGGATGCCGACGACATTGACGCCCTTGCGGGTGTAGCGGTTGAGCGAGCCCTCGTAATTGTCGCGCTCGCAGATCACGGTGTCGCCCGGCGCGAGCAAGGCGCCGTTGATGAGATCGAGCGCCTGCAGCGAGCCCGACACCAGGAGGATGTCGTCCACGCTGCAGTCGATGCCGGCGTCGCGCTTGAGCTTCTTGACCAGGAATTCACGCAGCGGCAGATGGCCCTGCGGGCCGGTGACCATGCGGTAATCGGCCAGCCTTTGGCCCCAACGCGACAGCGCGACCGCGCTCGCCGCCTGCAGGTCGGCGACCGGCACCTCTTCCGGCGCGTTGTTGCCGAAGGTGAAATTGTATTTGGCCCAGCCGGTCCAGCGGGCGG
>Ga0335081_10008651_pt1 | contig 16336 bp, 19 predicted proteins | sample Lox_Sample_35_FD_206713 | JGI IMG/M metagenome (GOLD analysis project Ga0335081, IMG submission 206713) | Soil microbial communities from Loxahatchee National Wildlife Refuge, Florida, United States - Lox_Sample_3.5 | ecosystem: Environmental > Terrestrial > Soil > Wetlands | place: USA... | reverse complement strand
GAAACCTACCAGCAGGACAACGGCGCGATCGCGGTGCCGGAGGCGCTCAAGCCTTACATGGGCGGACTGGCCAAGATCGAGAGGAAGGCGTGAACGTCGAAAAGCAGTCCCGCGTCTCTTCTTCTCCCTCCCCTGCTTGCGGGGGAGGGTTGGGGAGGGGGCGAATGTTTGCGCCGGCGCATCGAATTGCCCCCTTCCACCGACCTTCGGTCGTCGACCTCCCCCGCAAGCGGGGGAGGTGAGGAAGAGAATATGCGCATCCTCATCACCAATGACGACGGCATCCACGCGCCGGGGCTCGACGCCTGCGAGGCGATCGCGCGCGCCTTGTCGGACGAGATCTGGATCGTGGCGCCGGAAACCGACCAGTCCGGCGTGTCGCATTCGCTCTCGCTCAACGATCCGCTGCGCCTGCGCGAAGTGGGCGAGCGGCACTTCGCCGTCAAAGGCACGCCGACCGATTGCGTGATCATGGGCGCGCGCCATCTCATGAAGGAGATGCCCGACCTCGTGCTCTCCGGCGTCAATCGCGGCCGCAACTGCGCCGAGGACGTCACGTATTCCGGCACCGTCGCCGGCGCCATGGAAGGCACCGTGCTCGGCATTCCGTCGTTCGCGCTGTCGCAGGCCTATGCCTTCACCACCAAGCACGCGCCCTATTGGGAGACGGCGATCAAGCACGGACCCGATCTCATCCGCCGCGTGCTCAAGACCGGCATGCCGCGCGATGTGCTGGTCAATGTCAATTTCCCCGATTGCCCGCCCGAGCAGGTCGCCGGCATTGCGGTGGTCACGCAGGGCAAGCGCGACCAGGAGCTGTTGCGCATTGACGCGCGTCATGACGGTCGCGGCAATCCCTATTACTGGATCGCCTTCGGCCGTGGCGGCATCGCCGGCGCCACCGCCGGCAGCGATCTCGCCGCGCTCAACGACAAGCGCATCGCGGTGACGCCGCTGCGGCTCGATCTCACCGACGAGCCGTTCATGAGCAAGCTTGCGGAATCGTTCGATTAGGCGGCCAGCAGATCCGCCAGCGCGGCGCTGAGCTGCTCGGCCTGGAACGGCTTTTGCAGCGCCGGGCGATCGCGGTAGCGGTCGGGCAGGCTGCGCTCGCCGTAGCCGGTGACGAAGACGAAGGGCAGGCGGCGTCCGGCGAGAATATCGGCGACGGGAAAAATCTCCTGGCCATCGAGATTGACGTCGAGAATGGCCGCGTTGAAATCGCCGCTGGCGGCGAATTCGCTTGCCTCGGCGACAGTGCCGACCGCGGCGGCCACGCCGTAGCCGAGATCGGCCAGCATGTCCTCGAGCAGCATACGAATGAGATATTCATCCTCGACGACGAGAACGCGTTTCTGCGCTTCGGAATTCATCGTCTATTCCCCGCATACAATTGCGGCGGCGCAACCAGGTTCCATCGCCGCCCGCGCCGCTCAAGCTTACATGAATCGCCGGCAAACGTGCTAAAAATGCGGCGCAAGGAGAACAAGCTTGGCGCCACAGCAGCAGCGCGACGATGAGCGCATGGAATTTCTGCTCGGCCTGCGCCGGCGCGGAATAGCCGACCAGGCGGTGCTGCGGGCCATGGACGAGGTGCCGCGCGCGCAATTCGTCGAGGCCGACTTCGCCGGACGCGCGTTTGCCGACCAGGCGCTGCCGATCGCCTGCGGGCAGACCATCAGCCAGCCTTACGTCGTTGCCTATATGACCGAGCAGCTTGCCGTGCGTCCTCATCATCGCGTGCTCGAAATCGGCACCGGCTCAGGGTATCAGGCTGCCGTGCTGTCGCGGCTGGCACGCGAGGTGGTGAGCGTCGAGCGCTATCGCACGCTGGCCGAGCAGGCGCGCTCCCGCTTGCAGGCATTGGGCTACGAAAATGTCGAGGTTCTGGTGGACGACGGCCTTGCCGAAGTGCCGGGGAAGGCGCCGTTCGACCGCATCCTCGTCACCGCCGCGGCCGAGAGGGTGCCGCAGGCGCTGCTCGATCAGCTCGCCGACGGCGGCATCATGGTGCTACCGCTCGGGCCGCATCACGGATCGCAACACATCGTCAAGCTTACCAAATCGCAAACGGGCATCGCGCGTGAGGATCTGATCGCGGTTCGCTTCGTGCCGCTGCTGCCCGGGCAGGCGAAAGAGCTGTAATTTTCCGCCGTGCCGCGCGCGGTGTGGCATATTTATCAGACTCGTAACCACTCTCAACGGTTCAGTAATTCTTAAGAGCGTGTTTACTCGCGGCTGCTTTATTTCGAAGTCTAATTTTGTTGCGTACGAGTGAGTAACCACATGCCGCGCCTCAAGGTGCCGTCTCGCCCGCTTGCTTGGCCGCGGGTCGCAGTTCTCGCGGTGGTTGGCGTCGCCGTCGCAGGTTGCGAAAATTCCGGACGCTTCGATTCCAATCCATTCGCTTCCAATCCGCCGCCGCGCCAGGAAGTGACCGGCTCGATCTCGCAACGGCCGGCTTCGAGCAGCGCCGTGGTGTCGCAGCCGCTGCCGGCGCCGAGCAGGCCTGCGACGGTCGCCGTCAATAGCGGCTACACCAGTGGCTACGCCAGCGGTGCCCATGGCCTCGGCGCCTATCGGCCGGGCGCTTCAGAAGTGACCGGCTCGATCACGCATCAGGCAGCGCCGCCGCCGGTGCCGGCCGGACATTGGACATGGGACGGCGGGCAGCCGGTCACGGTCGGCCAAGGCGAGACGCTTGAGACGGTTGCGCGCAGGAACAGCGTGCCACTGTCCGCGCTTATGGAAGTCAACGGCATCACCAATGCCGCAACGATCCGGCCCGGCCAGCGGCTGGTCATACCGCGTTATGTCTCCGGCAGTGCGGCGCAAGCGGCCGCGCCGGTATCAATGCCCGCGCCGCAGGTCGCCGAGAACGTGCACGTTGTCGAGCCGGGTGAGAGCCTAATCGGCATTGCGCGCCGCCATGGCGTCACGCTCTCCGCGCTCGCGCGCGCCAACAACATTCAGCCCTATGGCAAGATCAGCATCGGCGACCGGTTGACCATTCCGGGTGGACAAAAGACGGCGATGCGGCAAGCGCCGGCGCCGAAAGTCGCGCAGCCGCGCACCGTGCCGGCGGAGAGGATCGCGAGCGTGCCAGTGCAGAACGCGCGCGTCGCCAAGCCCGAGGTGCATGAGGCCGACGTCACCAAGACGGTCGAGCCTGAGGGCGGCATTCCGTCATTTCGCTGGCCGGTGAAAGGCCGCATCATTGCCGGCTTCGGGTCGCGGCCGAACGGCACGCAGAACGACGGCATCAATCTCGCAGTGCCGGAGGGCACGCCGGTGAAGGCCGCCGACGACGGCGTCGTCGCCTATGCCGGCAACGAGCTCAAGGGCTACGGCAATCTGGTGCTCATCCGTCATGCGAACGGTTACGTGTCGGCCTATGCCAATGCGAGCCAATTGCTCGTCAAGCGCGGCGACAGCGTCAAGCGCGGACAGATCATCGCGCATGCCGGACAGACCGGCAATGTCAGCTCGCCGCAATTGCACTTCGAGATCCGCAAAGGCTCGACGCCGGTCGATCCGACCAAATATCTCGGCGGTGCCTAACGCGCATGTGCGGTCGGGCGCTAGGGCGCTTTCCGCGCCGGAAAAGCGGCTGACGATCAGCGGCTGACTGGCCTCCAGAAGGGAGGGGTCGATGTCCGAATCTCGCAGTACGTTCCGCTACCGAACGCATCGGCCAGCGAAGATAATTGTGAAAGATGGCGGCGCAATTGAATGCCTGGTCCGTGACCTTTCAACGAAAGGCGCCCGGCTGGAAGTCGCGGATCATGCTAAAATCCCCGATGACTTCTTTCTCGTGATCCAAGGATCGAGCGAAAAGTTTCGATGCCGCCGTGTCTGGCAAATCGGAACGATTATTGGCGCCCAATATCTTTATCAATGACCGGCCGGCGCAAGGGCTCGAAGGCGCGCGCAGGGGCCGCGCTTTAGTCTTTCAATGCAACGCCGAGTCGTCCCGCCAAATCCTGGATGAATTGCCAGGCGACGCGGCCGGAGCGCGAGCCGCGCGTGGTCGACCATTCGAGCGCGTCGTGATGCAGCCGCTCGCCTTGCGCCGGGATCTTGTAGTGCTTGACGTAGGCGTCGACCATCGCGAGATATTCGTCCTGGCTGCAGCGATGAAAACCGAGCCACAGGCCGAAACGGTCGGATAGCGAAACTTTCTCCTCGACGGTCTCGCCCGGATTGATCGCGGTCGAGCGCTCGTTCTCCATCATGTCGCGCGACATCAAATGGCGGCGGTTGGAGGTGGCATAGAAGATCACATTGTCCGGCCGCCCCTCGATGCCGCCTTCCAGCAGCGCCTTGAGCGATTTGTAGGTGGTGTCCTCGGCGTCGAAGGAAAGGTCGTCGCAGAACACGATGAAGCGATAGGCGCTGTCGCGGATCAACTCCATGAGTTCCGGCAGGCTGCCGATGTCCTCGCGATGGATTTCGATGAGCTTGAGGCGGTTGCCGAAGGCGGCATTGACCGCCGCGTGCGAGGCCTTCACCAGCGACGACTTGCCCATGCCGCGCGCGCCCCAGAGCAGCGCATTGTTGGCGGGCAGGCCTTTGGCAAAGCGCTCGGTGTTCTCCATCAGCACGTCGCGCACGCGCTCGATGCCCTTGAGCAGCGACATCTCGACGCGGTTGACGCGGGCAACCGGCGCCAGCCGGCGGCCGTCGGGATGCCAGACATAGGCGTCGGCGGCGGAGTAATCCGGCAGCGCCGTGGCGCGCGGCGCCAACCGCTCGAGCGCGGTCGCGATGCGATCGAGCACGTCGGCTGCCGGCGCTGGCTTGCCGGCGCTCTTGCCTTTGACAGGGCGCTTCGATTTCGACTTCGATTTGGCCATGGACTTACGCGTGTTCAAAAGTGCGCTGCTCTTAGCCGGGCGGCCTTGCTCTCGCAAGCCGGACCGAGCGGAAACGGCCAAAAACGGGCACTTTTGCGGGGTCGGCGGCGTTGCAATTGGGCGGGCGGCCGCTATAGTCCGCGCCAAATTCGAGCGCGTGTGCCGGATCGGGACGCCGGTCCGCACCGTTGCGAACACCAAGGGAAACATCGATGTTCGGTTCGCCTGCATTTGCGCAAGGGTTTTTCGGCGGCGGAGCAGGCGGCGACGGCGGCATGCTGATGTCGCTGCTCCCTTTCGTTCTGATTTTCGTCATCATGTATTTTCTGATCCTGCGCCCGCAGCAAAAGCGCGTGAAGCAGCATCAGGAGATGGTCAAGAATGTACGGCGGGGCGACACCGTCGTCACCAATGGCGGACTCATCGGCAAGGTCACGAAGGTGATCGACGACGACCAGATCGAAATCGAGATCACGGACGACGTGCGCATCCGCCAAATGCGGTCGATGCTCAGCGAGGTCCGGGCCAAAGGTGAACCGGTGAAGGACGAGGTCGCGGCCTAGCAGCCAACGGCACCGCTCGAACCGCCAGTCGGGACGTCATGCTTTATTTCACGCGCTGGAAGGTGCTGGCGATACTGTGCACGGTGGCCGCCGTTTGCCTGTTCGCGGTGCCCAATTTCCTGCCTGAAAAAATGGTGGCGAGCTGGCCGAAATGGGCGCAGCGCCACGTCGTGCTCGGCCTCGATCTGCAGGGCGGCTCGCATATCCTGCTCGAGGTCGACACCAAGGCCGTGCGCAAGGAAATGCTGGAGACGCTGCGCGACGACGTGCGCCGCGTGCTGCGCGAAGCGCGCATCGGCTATATCGGCCTGGTGGTGCGCGGCAACAGCGTCGAGGTGCGCATCCGCGAAGGGCAGAATTCCGGGCAGGCGCAGGAAAAGCTGCAAACGCTGTCGCAGCCGCTCGGCGGCATTCTCGCCACGACCGGCAACCGCAACATCGACATCAGCAGCGAGCCGGGCGATCTGTTCCGGCTGACGGTCAGCGATCCGGCGATCGTCGAGCGGGTGCGGCAGGCGATCGATCAGTCGATCCAGATCATCGAGCGGCGCGTCAACGAGCTCGGCACCGTCGAGCCGCTCATCCAGCGCGAAGGCACCGACCGCATCCTCGTGCAGGTGCCCGGCCTGCAGGATCCGACCAGGCTCAAGGAATTGCTCGGCAAGACCGCCAAGCTCGACTTTCACATGGTGGATGTCTCGGTGTCGCCCGAGCAGGCGTTGCAGGGCCAAGTGCCGCCGGACGATGAGATTCTCTACGGCACCGCGCAGCAGCAGAAGACGCCTTATGTGCTGGAAAAACGCATCCTGGTCTCGGGCGCCGATCTGACCGACGCGCAGCCGGGCTTCGATCAGCGCACCAGCGAGCCGATCGTCTCGTTCCGCTTCAATACCTCGGGCGCGCGCAAATTCGCGCAGGTGACGCAAGAGAATGTCGGCAAGCCCTTCGCCATCGTGCTCGACAATCAGGTGATCTCGGCGCCGGTGATCCGCGAGCCGATCCTCGGCGGCTCCGGACAGATCTCCGGCAATTTCACGGTGCAGAGCGCCAACGATCTTGCCATCCTGCTGCGCGCCGGTGCGCTGCCGGCGCCGCTTACCATCATTGAAGAGCGCACGGTCGGTCCCGGCCTCGGCGCCGACTCGATCGCCAAGGGCAAAGTCAGTTCTTACGTCGGCGCCGCCATGGTGATCGTCTTCATGTTCGCCACCTACGGGCTGTTCGGCCTGTTCGCCAATATCGCGGTGGCGATCAACGTCGCCATGATCTTCGGCGTGCTGTCGCTGCTCGACGCCACGCTGACGCTGCCCGGCATCGCCGGCATCGTACTCACCGTCGGCATCGCGGTGGATTCGAACGTGCTGATCTACGAGCGCATCCGCGAAGAGGTGCGCGGCGGCCGCACGCCGATCAACGCCATCGATGCCGGTTTCTCGCGCGCGCTCGCCACCATCCTCGATTCCAACATCACCACCTTCATCGCCGCCGCGGTGCTGTTCTATATCGGCACCGGCCCGGTGCGCGGTTTTGCGGTGACGCTCGGCATCGGCATCATCACCACGGTTTTCACCGCCTTCACGCTGACGCGCCTGATCGTGGCTTACTGGGTGCGCTGGCGGCGTCCGCAGCGCGTACCGATTTAGGAGCCGCTCTTGCGCCTGCTTCGCATCGTTCCCGACGACACCAAGTTCGATTTCATGCGCTTCCGGCGCATCAGCTTTCCCATTTCGGCGCTGATGTCGATCCTCGCGATCTCGCTCTATTTCTTCCACGGGCTCAATTTCGGCATCGACTTCAAGGGCGGCACGCTGATCGAAGTGCAGACCAAGGCGGGACCTGCCGACCTCGCCAAGATGCGCGCGAGCCTCAACACGCTCGGCCTCGGCGAGGTGCAATTGCAGCAGTTCGGCGCGCCCGATGACGTGCTGATCCGCATCGCCGAGCAGCCGGGCGGCGACGCGGAGCAGCAGGTTGCGGTAACCAAGGTGCGCGGTGCGCTCGGCAGCGACGTGGACTATCGCCGCGTCGAGGTGGTTGGCCCGCGCGTATCGGGCGAGCTGCTGTCCTATGGCACCATCGGCCTCATTCTCGCGATCTTCTGTATTCTGATATACCTGTGGTTCCGCTTCGAGTGGCAATTCGCGCTCGGCGCCATGATCGCCAACGTGCACGACCTGGTGCTCACCATCGGCTTCATGTCGCTCACGCGTATCGACTTCGACCTCACCAGCATCGCGGCGCTGCTGACGATTCTCGGCTATTCGCTCAACGACACGGTGGTGATCTACGACCGCATCCGCGAAATGCTGCGGCGCTACAAGAAGCTGCCGATGCCGGATCTGCTCAACGCCTCGGTCAACCAGACGCTGTCGCGCTCGGTGATCACGCACGTCACCGTGTCGCTGGCCTTGCTGGCGCTGCTTTTGTTCGGCGGGCAGGCGATCCATTCGTTCACCGCCACCATGATGTTCGGCGTGGTGCTGGTCGGCACTTACACGTCGGTGTTCATCGCTTCGCCGATCCTGATCTATCTCGGCGTCGGCACCGGGCGCGACGCGCTCACCGCGCCGGACCAGGCCAACAAGCCTTAACGGCGATGACGGGCCAGGCCGGTGCGCCGCATCTGCCGAGGCCGGCGCCGATCGATGCTTACGGCAATGGCGGTTTTCGCTTCGGCGGCTTGTCGCATCGCGGCTCGTTGCTGTGTTTTCCCGATGGCATCTGGGCCTGGCCGGTCGAGACCCTGGCCGAGCTGAACGCGGCGGCGCTGGCGCCGGTGTTTGCGCGGGCCGGTGCGCTCGATTTCTTTCTCATCGGCGCCGGGCACGACCCATGGGCGCTGCCGGAGCCGTTGCGGGCGCAATTTCGCGACCTGTCGTTGTCGGTGGACAGCATGGCGACCGGAACGGCGGTTCGGACCTATAATATTCTCTTGGCGGAGAACCGCCGCGTTGGCGCTGGCCTGATCGCGATTTAGATCAACATGAGTGACGTCGACAGAATTCGTGAGGCCTATCGCCATTGCGAAGAGCTCGTCCGCGCGCATGACAAAGACCATTACTTGGCGAGCCTTTTTGCGCCGGCCGAGCGGCGGCCGTATTTGTTCGCGCTTTACGCTTTCGCGCTCGAGATTGGCCGCGTCAAACTGCTTGTGAACGAGCCGATGGCGGGGATGATCCGCCTGCAATGGTGGCAGGAGGCCATCGGCGGATTGCGGGCGGGGGAGGCGGCGGCAAGTCCGGTGATGATCGCACTACACGACGCAGCGCATCAAACCGGTGTTTCACTGGCGCCGCTCGCTGGAGCGGTCGAAGCCCGGCAAGATGAATTGCATGGAACGCCGGCGGTCGGTGCGGCAGCGGCCGTCCTCATCACGGCGGCGCGATTTCTCGGCGCCGAAGGCAATGCGATTGCGGCGGCGGCGGACGCCGCGGCGCAAGCCGAGACATTTGCCGCGAGCGACGGGCAAAAGGCGCGCGACGCCTACGCGGTATTCCTCACCACGGTCGAAAGCGTGCCGGAGCGGGCTCTGCCCGCGTTTCTGACCGCCGCGCTGGTGCCGCTGCGGCTCAAGCGACCGGACGCGCCGCAGTGGCGGCGGCAAATTGTGCTGCTGCGCACGGCCTGGTTCGGTTTTCCGAAGCTCTAGCTTACTCCGCTGCCACGGCGGCAGCGCCGGCAATCCAGCGTTCCAGATCGGCCAGCGCGCGCGCGGACAGCGCGCTCTTGCGCGCGAGGTTTTTCGCCGAGCCGCGCCCGAACTTGCGGCCGTCTTTGTCGAAGAAAATCTTTTCATTGAGCGGCGGGAACAGCCCGAAATTCACGTTCATCGGCTGGAACGAAGAGGGGCCGGCGTCGATGGTCTCGATGTGGCCGCCCGTGATGTGTGCCAGCAGCGCGCCGTGCGCCGTCGTTGGCGGCGGAGAGCTAAGCGTCTCGCCGCGCCGTTCGGCCGCGGCAAAGCGCGCCGCCAGCAAGCCGATGGCGGCGGATTCCACGTAGCCCTCGCAGCCGGTGATCTGGCCGGCAAAGCGCCAGCGCAAGTTGGCTTTCAGCCGCAAGGTCTCGTCGAGCAGCTTTGGTGAATTGAGGAAAGTGTTGCGATGCAGGCCGCCGAGCCGCGCGAACTCGGCATTCTGCAGGCCGGGAATGGTGCGGAAAATGCGCTGTTGCTCGCCGTGCTTCAGTTTGGTCTGGAAGCCGACCATGTTGAACAATGTGCCGAGTTTGTTGTCCTGGCGGAGCTGCACCACCGCATAGGGCTTTGCATCGGCTGCGTGCGGGTTGGTCAGGCCGAACGGCTTCATCGGGCCGTGACGCAGCGTTTCGCGGCCGCGCTCGGCCATCACTTCGATCGGCAGGCAGCCGTCGAAATAGGGCGTGGACGCCTCCCACGCGTGGAACGAGACTTTGTCGCCGGCGAGCAGCGCATCGACGAAAGCGCCGTATTGCTCGTGCGTGAGCGGACAATTGATGTAATCGGCGCCGGTGCCGCCGGGCCCGGCCTTGTCGTAGCGCGACTGGAACCAGGCCTGATCGAGATCGATCGAGTCGCGATGCACGATCGGGGCGATGGCGTCGAAAAAAGCGAGCTGGTCTTCCCCGGTCAGCTTGCGCACGCTGTCGGCCAGCGCGGGCGAGGTGAGGGGACCGGTGGCGATGATGACGCTGTCCCAGTCGTCGCCCGGCAGCGTGATTTCGCCGCGTTCGAGCAAGATCAGCGGGTGCGCGGTCAGCGCCGCCGTCACCGCGGCGGAAAACCCGTCGCGGTCGACGGCCAGCGCGCCGCCGGCCGGCACCTGGTTCTTGTCGGCGGCGTCCATCACCAGCGAGCCGAGCCGGCGCATTTCGGCGTGCAGCAAGCCGACCGCGTTGTGGTCTCTGTCGTCGGAGCGGAACGAGTTCGAACAGACCAATTCGGCGAATGCGTCAGTCTTATGCGCCGCCGTCCCGCGCAACGGCCGCATCTCGTGCAGCGTCACCGGCACGCCGGCTTGCCCGAGCTGCCAGGCCGCCTCCGAGCCGGCCAAGCCGCCGCCGACGATATGGACGGGTCGCAAGGTCATGGGCGCAAACTAGGCGTTCGCGGCCCAAAACGAAACCGCCCGCGGCAGGCGCGGGCGGCTTCGAGACGATTGCTATCGAGACGACGACGTATGTCTTAGTGCTGGTGCGCGGCGTTCCACGCCACGCGATAGATATCCGAGCGGCTGATGCCGATATCGGCAAGCTCGCGGTCGCCTAAACGCGACAGCTCATTTAGGCTCTGATTGTAGTGCTTCCACTCGCGGACAAAACGGACAATGGCGGCAAACATGACTTTCCTCTTTCTCTGCACCCCGGCAAGCCGGGAGAATCGGATAGCCGGAACATAGGGATATTCGTCGGCACGAAAAGTAATAATGTTGCGTCGCAGCAATGCAAAATTTGCATGGCTTAAAGTACTGATTATTAACCAGAAAGCCTGTTTTACGCGCCAAAATGGCGGCTGAAGCGGTTGCCGTTTGTCCGTTTTGGACCGGGCTTAGGCCGTGCGGTGCTACGCGTGTCGGTATTCGGCCATTTTCTCGATGATCTTGGCGGAAAAAGCGCCGTTTCATGTAGGTTCACGGCACCGGCCGGGGAGACGGACTCAATGCCAGCACGGGTTCCGAACGCGTGAGTGGTTCCGTGTAGGAGGCAGTCCGATGCACGTGGCAGCAGCATCGCGGCCGCTCGACCGCCGCATCGTCATCACCGCGCTCGGCATCAGTCAGATCCTGTGCTGGGGCACGTCGTTTTATTTCCCGGCCGTGTTCGCCGAGCCGATCGTCAGCGACACCGGCTGGTCGCTCCGCTATGTGGTCGGAGGAACATCGCTCGGCTTGCTGGTGGCCGGGCTGATCTCGCCGCAAGTCGGCAAACTGATTGATCGCCACGGCGGCCGGCCGGTGCTGCTGGCGAGCTCACTATTCTATGCCGCTGGTCTCGCCAGCGTCGGCCTCGCGCCGAATGTGCCGGTCTATCTTTTCGGTTGGGCACTGATCGGCGCCGGCATGGGCACCGGGCTTTACGATGCGGTGTTTGCCGCGCTTGGCCGTATGTATGGCAGCGAGGCGCGCGGCCCCATTACAAATCTCACGCTATTCGGCGGATTTGCCAGCACCATCTGCTGGCCGCTCAGCGCCTTCATGATCGAGCACGTCGGCTGGCGGACGGCATGTTTGATTTATGCGGCTTTGCACCTTTTGGTGTCGCTGCCCTTAGAAATGCTTCTGGTCCGCAAAGCGCCTGCGAGAACAGCGCAGCCGACGCCCGGTGATAACGAAATAGCAGAGCAGCCAAAGCGGCTCGCGAATGAAACAATGATCTTCGCGCTGCTTGCGCTCATGCTCTCAATCGCGGCGGGCATCGGCTCGATCGTGATTGTGCATTTCATGATTTTTCTGCAGGCGAGGGGCGTCGACTTCGCCGTGGCGGTAAGCCTCGGCACGCTGTTCGGGCCGGCGCAAGTCGGGGCGCGCGTGGTGGAGCGATTATTCGGCAACCGCTACCACCCGATATGGACGATGATCGGATCCTGCACGTTAATGGCCATCGGACTCCTGATGTTGTCCGGTCGATTTCCGCTGCTTGTTCTTATTATTCTGCTCTATGGCGGCGGTTACGGTGTGTCCTGGATCGGGCGCGGGACCCTGCCGCTGGCGTTGTTCGGACCGCTGCGCTTTCCACGCCTGATGGGCAAGCTCGCGCTCCCGAGTCTGATCGTGCAGGCGCTTGCGCCGTCCGCTGGCGCGTTGTTGATCGAGGCGGCGGGCGCCGATGCGACCATCGGCGTATTGACCGCGTTCGCGCTGATCAATGTGGTGCTGGTCGCAGCCTTGTGGTGGCTGTGCCGTGAAAGCTTCAACGCAGGCCGCGCCGCATGATCTTACCGTTGCGCATGCTGTTCTTCGAAGATCTGTCGCTCGGCATGACGGAGACGCTGCGCAAGACAATAGATTCATCCGATGTGGTCGGCTTTGCCGAGGTGACCGGTGACCGCAATCCGATTCATCTCTCCGAGCATTTTGCCGCCAAGACGCCATTCGGCACGCGCATCGCGCATGGCCTCTATACTGCAAGCCTGATCTCGGCGGTGCTCGGCACGCGGCTGCCGGGTCCGGGCGCCATCTATATTTCGCAGACATTGAACTTCCGCGCGCCGGTGAAGATCGGCGATACCGTCGATGTGAGCGTATCTATCGCCGAACTGATGCCGGAGAAATTCCGTGCCCGACTCAGCTGCACCTGTTCGGTGGAGGGCGAGACCGTGCTCGATGGCGAGGCCTGGGTAAAAGTGCCATCGAAGCATGCCGGCGGCCGGCCGTTGCCGCACATCTAACAGCTACGATAATACCGGGCGGAACACAGTTTTCCATTTTGCGTTAGGTCAAAGTGGGCCCGGAAATTGCCTGAATAGTGTCGGCTCGCATTTGATGAGGTTGCTATGCCGAACAAGCTTCCAGTCAAGCCCCGCGCCAAAGCCATCCATGCAAACGAGGCCGATCAGTCGATCGATTGGCTGGCGCTTTGGGCCATATCGCTTGGCGTTTGTGCAGTTGTGCTTGCCGCGATTGCGTTCTTCGCGGTCGCCGACAAAATCGGAGCCACATTCATCCTGGTTGGAACGGCGGCGTTGATTTCGTTGATTCTAAAAGCAAGCTCGCACGGCTATCTCTGAGCCGCGTCCACGTTCCATTCAAAGCTTCGGCGCGCCCGCGCGGCTTTGCGCGAGCGCGACATTTTGCGTGACCGCTCAGCTTCCCGGCGGTGGTGCGAAGAAGCAACGCGGGCTGCCATCCGGCCGCTTGCAGCGCCAATAGGCGCCGTCGGGTGACGGTAGCGCCTGGTTATAGGGGATGGTCTCGTTGACATCCTGCCGCACGGTCGGGCCGTCGGCTGGATTGCCAGTGATAGCTTGGCCGTAGGTCACCGCGCCGACGACAGAATAGCCGCCCGATTTGGCGTGCACGGCATTCTTGTCGACGACACCGCAATCTTCGGCGCCGCAACACCATTCACCGGCGGGATTTTTATAGCTGCCGTGATTGATCCAGATATCGTGGGAGAATGCGGCAGAACTCGAGAGAGCGAGGAAGACAGCAAACAGAGAGCGCGTAAAGCTGCGCGGCATGGGTGGCCTCCATAAAAACCTCCCGGCGCGGCGTCTCTTTATTTTGCCCTTCCCTATGCCTCCCGTAATTTTTTTGCCGCTGATTTCGTTCCAGTCGGCCTCGTGCGCCCAACCTTGTGATCGGTTGTGACGAATCGGCTTACAAAAAAATGCTAGCACGTTCTGCGACTTTCGACAGGTAAAATTGTGCGGTGCGGCATGATCATGGGCAGAAAAGAGTGATAGAGATAATGAAACATTTCCAAGGGGATGCGCCAATTCGCTGGCGCGCTAAGCCTTTTCCGCCGAGGCCTATTCGAAAGGCGAATGGCTCAGCCGGGTGCCCGAAATGAGGCGATCCTGGCAGATCTGGCTGGACCGGCGCGGGCGGCTTTCATGGCTGCGCATCGGCATCTTGGTTTTGTTGCTGCTGCCGCTCGCCAAGGCGCTTTATGACGCCAACGCTATCATCCACGGCGCCCGCCCAATCAACAACCTCATCCACCGCGCCGGCTTCTGGGCGCTGGTCTTTTTCGGCGTGACCTTGGCGGTGACGCCATTCCGGCGCATCGCCCGCTACGGCAATCTGATCGACGTGCGGCGCATGCTTGGCGTCGGCGCGTTTTGCTATATCGCCGCCCATCTTGTGCTGTTCGTGGCCGATCAAAGCTTCAACTTCGGCAAAGCGGCGTATGAAATCTCCCATCGCTGGTATCTGATCGTTGGCGGTACGGCTTGGCTCGGCCTTGCTGTGCTGGCGGTAACCTCGACCGACGGCATGGTGCGCCGGCTCGGCGGCATGCGCTGGCGCAGGCTGCATCAGATCGTCTACGTCATCGCGCTGCTCGCGCTTATCCATTATTTCCAGCAGACCAAGGCCGACGTCACCGTGCCAACCTTAGCCGCCAGCCTGTTTGGCTGGCTGATCGCCTATCGCCTGTTGGCGTGGTGGCAGGGCGCAGGCGAGTTGAGCACGCTGAGCCTGCTCGCCATGACGATCTTTGTTGCCGCGGTCACGTTTCTCGGCGAGGCCATCGGCATCGCCATCGCCTTTCATGTGTCGCCCATGCGCGTGCTGTCAGTGGCGTTCGATTTTGGCGCCGGCATTCGGCCAGGCTGGGAAGTGCTCGGCGCGGGGCTTGCCGTGGCCGCGCTCGACTTCGTGCGCGCACGCTGGAACAGCCACGCGGCGCGCCCGCGCACGGTCGCGGCGGAATAGGGGGCGCATGGCGTTATTTGTCGTCGCGCATGGCGCTTGGACAGCCGGCTGGGGCTGGAAGAAGATGCATCCGCTGCTGAGCGCGCGCCAGCATCGGCTGATCACGCCAACTTATACCGGGCTGGGCGAGCGCGCGCATCTCGCGCGTCCCGATATCGATCTCGACACGCATATCGACCTCCTCGGCGTGCTCGAGATGGAAGATCTGAGCGGCGTCAACCTGATCGGCCATTCCTATGGCGGCATGGTTGCGACCGGCGTCGCTGACCGGGCGCGGGCGCGCATCGCGCAGCTCATCTATATCGATGCCTTCGCGCCGAACGACGGCGACAGCGTGCTCGATCTGCTGCCGCCGGCAACGCGCGCGCAGCGCCAGGTTGGCGCGGACGGCTGGCGCATTCCGCCCGGTCCGATGCCGGCCGACACGGCGCCGGACGATGTCGCTTGGTGCGCGCCGCGACGGATGCCGCAGCCGACGAAAACGTTCGAGCAGAAGTTGCGTCTGCAGAATGGACCGCTGGCGTTGCCGCGCCATTACATCTATTGCGCACAGCGCCCGCCCGATGACCGCTTCCGCCCGTTCTACGAACGCGCCAAGCGCGAAGGCTGGGGCGCTTACGAAATCGACTCCAGCCACAATCCACACATCACTTGCCCGGACATACTTGCAGATTTGCTGACGCGCATCGCGGTTTAGACGCGCTTGCGCTCCGCGACTGGAATAGTGGGCGGCACGCGTTTAGGCAGCAGCGGCTTGAGATGGCCGGCGGCGTTGATCAGCGGATCGATCACTTCGCCTTTGAAAGTGTGCGCATCGGCGCGATCGGGGAAGCCGAAGCTGAGCGCCTCGCGCTCCTTACTCGGCACATAGAGCGTGCCGAACATCCAGTCCCACAGCGCCAGGCAACTGCCGAAGTTCTTGTTGAAGTGCTTCGGATCGCCCGAGTGATGCACCTGATGATGCGCGGGCGACACGAAAACGCGGCCGAGCGCGCCGGTGAACGCGATCCACATGTGCGAGTGCTGCAGGTGCACGTAAGTGTGGATGAAGATCACCAGGATCAAATTGGTGTCGTTGATAGCGTACTGATAGGTCGTGTTGCCGAACAGATAATTGCCCAGCCCGCCGGCGATTGCCGCCGAGAACGCCAGGATATTGGCGAAGACCCACGAATAGACCGGGTGGACGCGGAAGTTGGTGATTGGCGTGAGCACCTCGGCGGTGTGATGCACTTTGTGGAACTCCCACAGCAACGGCACCTTGTGGCTGAGCCAGTGGTTGAACCAATAGCCGAGCTCGTAGCCGAGAAAGAGCAGCACGGTGACGCCGCCGCGCGATACGATGAGCGGCAGCGTCGACGGCGCGACCGGGCCCAAGATCGACACGAGCGCCGTGATGATCGCGTTGGTGATCGCCTGATAGGTCAGCACCGCCCAGCCGAAGACGATGCCGGAGAGGAACACATTGAACAGCAGATAGCCGATATCGGCGCGGTTGGAACGATGGCGCATGATGCGTTTGGGGAACAGCGCGCGCGCGATGACGCGCCAGCGCAGGCGGCGG
>Ga0335081_10008650_pt1 | contig 16337 bp, 15 predicted proteins | sample Lox_Sample_35_FD_206713 | JGI IMG/M metagenome (GOLD analysis project Ga0335081, IMG submission 206713) | Soil microbial communities from Loxahatchee National Wildlife Refuge, Florida, United States - Lox_Sample_3.5 | ecosystem: Environmental > Terrestrial > Soil > Wetlands | place: USA... | reverse complement strand
CTGGTGGTCACTCCGGGCTCCAGCGAGTTGCGCCCCGGAAGCGTGTACAGGTGGAATTCGCCCACCTTCTCCTCGGTGGGCGCCTCCGCCTCGTAGGCGTTCTTGGCCACCATCATCGCCTGGGCCCGGGGGGCGATCCCCGCTCGCGCCGGTTCGGCGACACTTACCCGCCCCGCCAGGAGCTGCAGTTCGGCGTCCCGCACCCGCAGCGGACCGCCGTTCACCACCGCCTGGCCCATCATGCGCGCGGTCTCGCCGGCGATCACGATCTGGTAACTGGCCGCCCACCCGCCGCCCTGGACGAAGTAGCCCAGCCCGAGGCTCTTCCGCGCCTCGCTGCTGGTGACCGTGAAGGTGTAGCCCGGATCGACCGTCACCAGATCCGCCGGATACTCCGGGATGCCCGGGGCCTGAAAGCTGATGGTGCCATCGGGCAGCTTGTACCGCTCGGGATCGACGCCGATGACCTCCGCGCTCGAGGTGTCCTTTCCGACCCGGAAGACGAGCCGCCGGCCGATCGCCCGCCTGAGCGCGCTCTGCTGATCCACGCCCGCATCGTACGACCCGGCGACGAAGCTCACCCCGGGATCGAGCGGGAACAGGGTACCGGGATCCATGGGGCCGGTCACGAGCGTGTGCTGGGACTGGCCGCGCGGGAGGTCCATCGGCACCTGCCGCCTGACGAGCACGCGGCCGTCGTTGTAGATGGTGAGGCTGGTCTGCGCGGCCAGTGGCGCCGCGACGGACAGCGCCAGCGCCGCGGACGCCGCCCGTGCCCACATGGACCGACCGGCTCGTGAGGCCATCATACGCATTGGAGTCATCCTCCTGGTGGAAGTCATCGAGGCAACAGCTCGATGGCAACCCGATGCACGACCTTTCGGACCACGATGTACGTCACGAGGACCGCGATGACCCCGTAGATCCGCGCCAGCGGAAGCGGGGGCAGGCGCCACATGGCATACAGTCCGACAAGGAGAGTTGCCAGGAGGGAGATGCGGCTGGCAAGCCGGTTTGCACGGCGGTCACGGTCGTGGCGGCAGGCCGGGCAGAGCTCCCCCCAGCCAAGTCCCTGGATCCTGGCACCGCAGCGGGCGCAGGGGACCTCACCCCACCCGCTTGGCGACAGCATCCCCGAACTCCTGGGTGGAGGCCGTGCCGCCCAGATCCCGGGTACGCACCTTGTCGCGCACAATGGTCTGTTCCACCGCCGCCCGCACCCGGTTTCCGTGCTCCAGCTCGCCAAGGTGATCCAGCATCATCGCGGCGGCAAGCATCTGCGCCGCCGGGTTCGCGATCCCCTTGCCGGCGATGTCAGGCGCGCTTCCGTGCACCGCCTCGAAGATGGAGGCATGCGAGCCGATGTTCGCCCCGGGGGCGAGCCCCAGGCCTCCCACCAGGCCCGACACCTCGTCGCTCAGGATGTCGCCGAACATGTTCGTGGTAACCATTACGTCGAACTGCTCCGGCCGCATCACCAGCTGCATGGCGCAGTTGTCCACGATCATGTCATTCGCCTCGACCCGGCCCTCATACTCCTTGGCGATGCGCTTCCCCACCTCGAGGAAAAGGCCGCTCACCATCTTGAGGATGTTGGCCTTGTGCACGATCGTGACCTTCTTCCGGCCGTGCCGGATGGCGTACTCGAACGCGTATCGAATGATCCGCTCGCAGCCGGCGCGCGTCACAATCGCCGTGCTCTCTCCCACGGCCCGGGGGTCACCGGCAATGGCGATGAAGTGCTCCACTCCCACGTACAGCCCTTCGAGATTCTCCCGCACCAGCACGATATCCACGTCCGTGAACCGGCCGCCGGGCACGAAAGAGCGCGCCGGCCGCAGATTGGCGAACAGCTCGAATTCCTTGCGCAGTTGCACGTTGACGGACCGGAAGCCGGTGCCAACCGGCGTGGTGAGCGGACCCTTGAGCGCGAGCTTGCGGTGCCGGATGCTTTCGATGGTCGCGTCAGGCAGCGGAGTGCCCGTGGCCTCCACCGCCGCCATGCCGGCCAGCTGCTCGTCCCACTCCCACTTGAGCCCGGTGGCCGCCAGCACCTTGACGGTTTCCGCGGTGATCTCGGGGCCGATCCCGTCACCCGGGATGAGCGTCACGTGAGTGGGCATCGCTGGACCTTGCTCAGATGGGCAGGACCGCTTCCATCGCCGCGGTGAGCGCCTCCGACGGGGTTGCCCCGGTGCCCCAGGTCAGGGTGCGCCACAGCACCTTGCCGGTGCGCGCGTCGGCCAGCGCCATCGCAATCTCGGCGCGGACCTGGCCGCCCGGCGCGGGCACCAGGGCCACGGAAGCGGGAATCAGCGCCATGCGCCCCCCCACCAGGGCCACCAGGGTGCGCAGGTCTTCCCGGAGGGGATCCGGCACTTCGGTGAAGTGCTTATCCCGCATCAGCGACTGGCCCATGCGGTCCGGGTCGGGAGCGACGGTCGGCGCTCGCCGCGCGACCTTCCGCACTTCGGGCGGGAGCACCCATTTCACCTCCGGCCGCCGGGCATCCAGCTCGTCGCCGACGATCGAGTCGGCCCAGGCCAGGGCGGCCGCCCGATCATTCAGGGGCGGCACGCGGCCCAGGGTATCAACGGCAACAATCAACGTGAGCGGGGTGACCATGATCGACTGCCCCGCCACCGCGACCGTCATCAGCGGCTTGACGGCTTCGGCGGGGGGAGCGCTTTCGGGCTGGGGCGTCGGGGAGGATCGAGCCCCTCCACAGGCGAGTGCCGCCAGGGCGAGAACGACTGGCCAGGCGAGAGGTCGACTTGGCACGGGGGGAAACGTATACGGGACGGCGGGATCAGGGAACGGGGACGCCTGGGGTCCAGGGGCGGGCCTACTCCAACGACAACCCTCCATCGACGACGACGGTCTGCCCGGTGACGTGCCGAGCCTCGTCCGAACACAGGAAGGTGATGACATGCGCCACGTCCTCCGGCTCGGCTACCCGCCCCAGCACACTGTGTTTCTGGGCGCGCTCGATCACCTCGCGCGGCAGCATCATCATGCGCTCGGTCCGGATGAACCCGGGCGCGACCGCGTTGACGTTCACGTTGGCCGGTCCCAGTTCCACCGCCACGGCGCGCGTGAGTCCCTCGAGGGCGGCCTTGCTCGCCGCATAGTTCGCCACGCCGAAACCTGGCCGGCTCGCCTGATGCGCGCTCACGCTCACGATCTTGCCGTAGTGCTGCTTGCGGAACACCGGGGCCACGGCCCGGATGCAGTTGAAGGCCCCGGTCACGTTCGTTTCGAGGACCTCGTTCCACGCCTCGTCGGTCATGCGCCAGAGGGCGCCATCCACCGCGATCCCCGCGTTGTTGACCAGGAAGTGCACCGTGCCGAATCGTTGCACCGCGTCGTTGATGAAGCGATCGACCGACTCCCGGTCGCGCACGTCGCAGCGCACCGCGACGACCTCCGCGCCCATCGCGGTGCAGGCCGTCTCGGTGAGAAGCGCCTGCTCCGCCACGTCGCGCCCTGGCAGATCCACGAAGCAGAAAGCCACCCGACAGCCGAGCCGGGCAAACTCCATCGCGATGCAGCGACCCAGGCCAGTCGCTCCCCCCGTCACCACGGCCACCTTCCCCCGGAAGCCGGCGGTCACGGGGACGGGCAGGGGCTGTTCCAGGGTGGTCCCGGAATGCTCCGGCGCGGGCTCCCACGAGCCGCTCGCGAATCCGTCGTCGAACGCTGGCATAAGTGGGGCAAAGTACCGGAGAGTCGAGGGGGGCGGAAGAGGCGCGCGGGCTCTTCCGCGCTCCTTGGACTCCCTCCATTATCCCCGCATGCGAATCCTGATCTGGATCCTGGTCGCGCTGGCGGGCGCCGTCGGCTGGGGAATGCTCGCCCTGAGCCGCGGGGAGCCCATAAGCGCCGCGTGGCTCGTGCTTGCCGCCGTCGGCACCTACCTCATCGGGTATCGCTACTACAGTCGGTTCATCGCCGATCGGATCTTCGGTCTGACCAATCGCCGGGCCACACCGGCGGAACGGCTGAATAACGGCCGGGACTTCGTCCCCACCAGCCGCTGGATTCTCTTCGGACATCACTTTGCCGCCATCTCGGGCGCGGGCCCGCTGGTCGGCCCCGTCCTCGCGGCACAATTCGGCTATCTGCCGGGGACCATCTGGATCGTCTTCGGCGTGGTCCTCGCGGGGGCAGTGCAGGACTTCGTCATCCTGATCGGCTCGATGCGGCGGAATGGCAAGTCCCTCGGTCAGATGGCCAAGGAGGAGATCGGCCCCTTCACCGGAGTCGCGGCGATGCTGGCCATCTTCGCCATCATGGTCATTCTGCTCGCCGTGCTCGCCCTCGTCATCGTCAATGCGCTGCGGGGCAGCCCCTGGGGCCTGTTCACCATCGCCTGCACCATTCCCATCGCGTTCCTGATGGGCTTCTGGATGCGCAGCTGGCGGCCCGGGCGGACTGGCGAGGCGACGGTGCTCGGCATCGCCCTCCTGTTCGGCGGTCTGGTGGGCGGCCAACTCGTGGCCGCCTCACCCGTGCTCGCCCCCTGGTTCACCTGGGCCCCGCTCACGCTCTCCGGCGCCCTGATCGCTTACGGCTTCGTGGCGAGCGTGCTCCCGGTGTGGATGCTCCTCGCGCCGCGTGACTATCTCTCCACCTTCATGAAGGTCGGGACCGTGGTGCTCCTCGCCGTCGCGGTGATCTGGGAGCACCCGCTGCTGCGGCTGCCGGCCATCACCCGTTTTGTCGATGGTACCGGCCCCGTGTTCGCGGGCAAGCTGTTTCCCTTCGCGTTCATCACCATCGCCTGCGGCGCGATCAGCGGCTTCCACGCCCTGGTCTCCTCCGGGACCACGCCCAAGCTGGTCCGCCAGGAACAGGACGCGCGGCTGATCGGCTATGGCGGCATGCTCATGGAATCCTTCGTGGCCGTGATGGCGATGTGTGCCGCGGCCGTGCTCGACCCCGGCATCTACTTCGCCATCAATGCCCCGCTCGGCAGCCTGGGCGGAACCGCGCAGAGCGCGGCCGACGTCATTCGCACCTGGGGTTTCACCGTCACGCCGGAGGCCATCGATCAATTGGCCCACACCGTTGGCGAAGCAACCCTGCTCGGACGGACGGGGGGCGCTCCCTCGCTCGCGGTCGGCATGGCCACGCTCTTCAGCGGCGCGTTCGGGGAACGGCTCATCGCCCTGTGGTACCACTTCGCGATCATGTTCGAGGCCCTGTTCATTCTGACCACGATCGACGCCGGCACCCGGGTGGGCAGGTTCATGCTCCAGGAGCTGCTGGGCCATGTGTGGGCGCCCCTGGGCCGGACCTCGTGGTATCCCAGCGTCGCCCTTGCCTCGCTGGCGGTGGCGCTTGGCTGGGGCTACTTCCTGATCCAGGGCGTCCTCGACCCACTCGGCGGCATCAACTCGCTGTGGCCGCTCTTCGGTATCAGTAATCAGCTGCTGGCCGCGGTGGCGCTGTGCGTCGGCACCACCCTCATCATCAAGGCGGGCAAGGCGCGTTATGCCTGGGTGACGCTGGCCCCGCTGGCCTGGCTCCTCGCCATCACCTTGACGGCTAGCTACCAGAAGATCTTCTCGCCCGTCCGTCGCATCGGGTTCCTGGCCGACGCCCAGGCGATCGCCGCCGATGTGGCGGCCGGCGTCACCGATCCCGCGCGCGGCGCCCGGCTCATCTTCAACGACCGCCTCAACGCGGCCATGGCGGCGATCTTCGTCGTCGTGGTCCTGGCGGTGGTCGCCGCGTCGATCCCGACCTGGGTGCGGGTCGCCGCCGGGCGAAAGGTCGCGCCACCGGTCGAGGCGCCGATGGTGGAGTCGGCCTATGCCGGATGAGCCCACCTGGCGCCGGAGCCTCGGCCGGTGCCTCACCGCATTCCGGCAGGTGGTCGGCATGCCGGACTATGACAGGTATGTGAGGCACCTCCGCCTGGCCCACCCCGGCCGGCCCATCCCTTCCGAACGGGAGTTCTTCGAGCTGTATCTGAAGGCGCGCTACGGCGAGGGGCCCACGCGCTGCTGCTGATCTCTCCCCACACGGTGATCCGATGAAACGCGTCGTCGGCTATTTCCTCAACGGCCTGATCTTCACCGCTCCGGCCGCTCTGACGATCTACGTGATCTGGTTCGTCTTTACCACGGTCGATGGCTGGCTCCGGATCCCCATCCCCGGGGTCGGCTTCGTGGTCACGATCGTCCTCATCACGCTGGTCGGGTTTCTCGCCTCCAACTTCCTCGCCCGCCGGCTGCTCGATTGGATCGATGAGCTCCTCGAACACCTCCCGGGGGTGCGGCTGCTCTACACCGGCATCAAGGATGTGACGGGGGCATTCGTCGGGGAGAAGAAACGCTTCCGGCAGCCGGTCGTGGTGACCCTCGACCCCGTCGTAGGCTCGAAGGCCATCGGGTTCCTGACTCAGGATTCGCTGGATGAGCTGGGCATGGCCGATTACGTCACCGTCTACCTTCCCTTCTCCTACAGCTTCGCGGGCCACACTCTCCTCTTCCCGCGGGATCGAGTGACTCCTCTCGACGCGCCGAGCGCCAAGGTGATGACCTTCGTGGTATCGGGAGGTGTGGCGGAGGTTAGGTAACGCGGTAGAGCGGGGCCCGCGCCGTCAGGACGACGGCTTGAGGACCTTCAACCACTCGGCGAGCCAGAGGCCCGTCCGGCTCACGGCCATCGAGCTGTCGTTTGCCAGAAAATCCAGGTCGGCGTGGCCCAGCCCCGGGTCAGCATATGTCCCGCGGGCGCGGGCGGCCGTCCGCGCGGCGAGCAGCGCCTCGACGCTGTGCCGGGTGCCGATCCAGAGCAGACCGTCAGAGGCCCGGATTCCAATCCGGATCGGGAGACCGAAGCTATCCGGCGCCACATAGATCCGGGCCATGAGCGGGATCAGTGCCGTGTCGTCGGAAAACGAGAACAGTGTCAGGTACCGGATCCGGAGCGCCTGATCCCGGGTCGCCAGGAACCGGCGGGCCAGGGAATCGGCGGCGCCATCTCTCAGGCGTCCGAAAACCCAGGCATCCCCAAGGTCATAGTCCCCAACCGGTATGCGGGGAATCAGCTCACCGAGGACGGCCAGATCGCCCTGGCGCCGCCGCGCCAGCTCGAGCTCGATCGCATGCAGCGCCGGCAGAAGGTCGCGCGAATCGGTCGTTGGCGGTGACGCGACCTGCCCGGACTCGATCCGCTCCCGCCAGGCCCGCGCGCTGTCCAGGCTGGACGGGTCCCGCAGCTCGGCGATCCGAGTCAGGGCCAGGAGACCGCTGTTCCACGGCACTGCGCCACGGAGCATCCCCGCCACCATCGGCCAGAGCGCGGAGGTACTTTGAGCCTCCAGGATCACGCGGACCGAGTCAGCCGCCGGCGTGCCGCGTCTCAGGCCATCGTGCAGTTCCGAATAGAGAATCCGGGTCGAATCGCCGAGCCGGACCTGGACCTGCGCCCGGAGCAGGTCCGGGCGGGTGCCGAAGAGACCGGCGAGGAAGGCCAGCGAGAGAGGGAGCTGGAACCGCACGGGCTACTCGTCGATGCCGAACCCCATCCCCCAGCGGATCAGGGAGACGGGAAGCCCACCGTAGGACAGCGCCGCATCGTGGAAAGCCCTGAGCGGCGCCTGTGGCCCGGCGCTCGCGCGCCAGGCCTCGCGCAGGTGCAGGAACTCTCGCCGGCCCACGGCATAGCAGAGCTGGTAGGTCGGCCAGGCGCAGTAGCGACTCACTTCGGCCCGGGCCTTGTGGCGGTCCATCGCCACCCGATCAACCAGCAGGTCCACCGCCTGCTCGGGCGTCATGCCCCGAGTGTGAAGCCCCACATCCACCACGATCCGCACCGCCCGCCACAGAAGGTGCAGCCGCTGGAACAGTCGTTCCTCGAGAGAGGCGAAGAAACCATGCTCGGCCATGAGCTCTTCGCAGTACAGCGCCCAGCCCTCCACCGTCACCGGGGACCAGCTCACCCGACGCACTTCCGAGGCGGCGAGACGGGCGGTGAGCATCTGGAGGTGATGCCCGGGCCAGGCCTCGTGCACCGCCGTCGCCGCGATCTCGTGGAGCGAAAGGTGTCCATTCGCGTTCGCGCCCCCCTGCCCGGGGGAAGTCACGTAGAAGGTGCCGTTCCGCACCCCGCCAAACGCCGGGGGCGGGCAGTACGCCGCGAATGGCATGAGAGGACGCAGGAAGCTGGGCGTCTCCAGCACCTCCAGCGACCCGTCCGGGATGGTCACCAGATTCCGCGCCTCGAGGAAATTGCGGGCCCGTTCCACCGAGTCCCGGAATGGAGCCACCAGGTCATCGCCCGGCGCCGTCTGGGCCCGTAGTCGGTCGACGACGGCGCGCCAAGACAGCCGCGGGTCGATTTCCCGGGCCAGTTCGGTGACCTCGGCCTCGATCTCGTCGGAGAGGTGGAGCCCGTATCGGTACAGCTCCGGGGCCCCCGCCTGGAGCGCGTGCTCGTGGTGGAGTCGGCGGTTGAACTGATCCTCGCCGATGGCAAAGGAGAGATCGTCAGGATGCGCCCGAAGCTCGCTGCTGAGCGCCAGCCCGAACCGCCCCAAGGCGGATTCCGCTTCGCCCAGCGCGTCATCCACCGCCCCCGCGAAGTCCGGGTCCACGGAGCGGGCCGCGGCGGCAACGTCGGCCAGCAGCCGAGGCCCGGCGTCCGCGAGGGCCTGGGCCGTCTCCAGGAAGATGCGCGGCGGCTCCCGCAAGGTCTCCCGCGCCGCCTTGAGAAACCCCGGCGTTTCCTTGAGCCGACCCAGCAGGCCGCGCGCCTTCTCGCGCGGGGTGTCGTCCCGGCGCCGCAGCAGCGCCTGAAAGGCGTTGTACAGGTGGCCCAGCCAGAAGCTGGGATCGTGCACGTGGGGGCGCTCCCGCTCGAAGCGCGCGACCGTCACGCGCAGCTCGTCGAGGAACGCCGTCCGATCGATCTCCTCCTGGGGGTCGTCGATCTCCAGCTGTTCTACCGAGCTGGCGATCGACTTGAACGCCGCCAGGTGAGTGCGCATGACCTCCGGCGAAAAATCGCCCAGCCGCTCGTCGTGCCCTACGACTCCGGCGGCCGTGGCGGCCGCGGGGTCGAAGTGCCAGCGGAGGTCCAGATATGAGCGGTAGAGGTCGGCAGTGCCAGTCATTGGCCGAGGATAACGGTACACAGCTAACAGGGCCGAGGGAATTGGGACCACGCCGGCCGCTCCCGGAGCGGCCTCCGATCACCGGTAAGCGGCTCGGATTACGTTAGTTTCCGCCGTTCCCCTGGGCCGGATCACTCACTCTGACCTTCCGCATCTCATGACCGATTCCCTGGAGTTGGATGAGGCTACCATGCGGCGCCTCGGGCACCAGGTCGCCGATCATGTGGCGGGCCACCTGGCCAGCCTCCGCCAGCAGCGGCTCTTCAAGAGTATCCCGCGGCGCGAGGCGCAGGCTCTCATCTTCACCCCGCCCCCGATCGCCGGCCAGGACTTCGACCGGCTGCTCGAATTCCTCACGGCCCGGGTCTTCCCGCATCACACCCCCGAGCCCCACCCCGGGTTCCTCGGCTACGTGCAGAGTTGCCCGACCTTCCCCGCCGTCCTCGGGGACTGGCTCGCCGCGGGGTACAACTTTTTCGGTGGCGCTTGGGGCGTCGCCAGCGGTCCCGCCATGCTCGAGGTCACCGTGCTGGAGTGGTTCCGGCAATGGACCGGGATGCCGGAGGGCACCGGTGGGCTCCTTACCTCCGGAGGCTCCACCGCGAATCTGATGGCCATTGTCGCCGCCCGCCACCGGAGCGTCGGCTCCGATGCCGAACGCCTGCCGCGGAGCACCCTGTACGCGTCAGAACAGGTGCACAGCTCCGTCTTCCGTGCCGCCTGGATGGCGGGAATACCCCGGGACAACATCCGGACCATCCCCGTGGATTCGGCCTACCGGATGCGCATAGACCTGCTGGAGCAGGCCTTGGCCGCCGACCTGACGAACGGGCTCTGGCCTTGTGCCGTGGTCGCCACCGCGGGCACGACCAACACCGGTGCCACCGATCCGCTCATCCAGCTATCCGAACTCTGCCACCGCAGGAACATCTGGTTGCATGTGGATGCAGGGTACGGCGGCTTCGCCGCCCTGACGCCGTCGGGCCGGGCGGCCCTCGATGGCCTGGGGCTCGCCGACAGTGTCTGCCTCGACCCCCACAAGTGGCTCTACGTCCCCTTCGAGTGCGGCTCCCTCCTGGCCCGCGAGCCCGCCCGCCTGCTCGAGGCCTTCCATATTCTCCCCGACTACCTGCGCGACCTCGGCGCCACGGGGGGAGAGATCAATTTCTCGGATTATGGCGAGCAGCTCTCCCGTTATGCCCGGGCCATCAAGGTCTGGCTCTGCGTGAGCTATTTCGGAACCAGCCGCTTGGCCGACGCGATCGAGGCCAGCATCGGACGGGCCGAGCTGGCGGAGCGCCTGGTGCGGGAACGCGCCGGCCTCGAGGTCCTCTCTGCCGCCCGCCTCGGGATCTGCTGCTTCCGCGCCCACCCGGCCGGGCTCGATGACCCGGGCCGCCTGGACGCCCTCAACCAGCGGGTTCTCGAACGCGTCAATGCCGGCGGTCGCTTCTTCCTCTCAACCACGCGCCTCGGCGGGCGCCTGGCGCTCCGAGTGTGCACCTGCGGCTGGCGTACCACTTCGGACGACCTCGTCGCGCTGATCGACGAGGTGGCGGCGCACGCCCGTTCGGAAGGTTAGCTCGAGCGCCTAGTCGCCAGCCGAGACCTCGCTGTCGTCTCCGAGAGTCGCGGTACCGGAAAGTCCGCGCACGGTGACCCGGTCACCCAGCATCGAGTGGTGCAGGGTGGAGTCCCGGACGACCGCCTTGGCGCCGACGATGCAGTGCGAGAGCCGGCTGTTCGCCACGCGCGTACCGGCCTCCACCGTCACGTTGGGCCCGATGGTGCTCTTTTCGATCGTCACCCCATCCTGGATCAGCACCGGGTCGTGGATGGTGACACCGGGGAAGTCCCGGCGCCGCGCGGCGCCCTTCCGGAGCAGGATCTCGTTGGTCTCGAGCAGGGTGTCGAGCTTGCCGCAGTCGTACCAGCCCCCCACCTCGGCGGTGAGGATCTTCCGTCCCCGCTCGATCATGAACTGGAAGGCATCCGTCAGGAAGTACTCGCCCTTGTTGGCCGGGCTGGAGAGGACGTGCCGGATCCCCTGCCAGAGAGTCTCGACATCCCGGATGAAATAGAGCCCGATGTTGGCCAGCTTCGAGATTGGTGTCGACGGCTTCTCGACGATCTTCGTCATGTAGCCGTCTCTGTCCGTCACCACGACGCCGAACCGCTGGTAATCCTCCACCTCCTTGGCCCAGATGATCCCATCCGCCGCCGTCCGGTTGATGAGCGACAGGTCTGCTTCGAACACGGTATCGACGAAGATGATCAGGACCGGCTCCTTCACGAACGGCCGGGCCAGGTCGACCGCGCCCGCGGTCCCATCCTGGACCTTCTGCTCGATGAACCTGGAGGGATACGGGTAGTGGCTTCGCGCGTAGTCCTCCACCTGCTCCTTGAGGTGGCCGGTGATGTAGATCAGCTCGGACACGTCGAGGCCCTCCAGACGGTCCATCACCCAGTCCATCACCGGGCGGCCCGCGACCTTGAGCATCGGCTTCGGGACCAGGTGGGTGTGCGGCCGGAGCCGCGTGCCCTTGCCGGCCAGAGGGATGATCACCTGCATCGCGGGTCAGCTCCTTCCGTAGCGGTCGGTAAGCCGGACGAGGTCGTCGAGCTCGGGGGTCGAGGCCTCGAGGACGTCACTGTCCACCACGGCCTCGATCTGGTGAATGAGGCGCGCCGGGATATGCACCGATTCGCCCTGACGGAACGGCCGCGCGATGAGCGTGTCTTCGGGCTGGGTACGGAGGATCAGCTCGCCCGACAGCACGTGCATGGTCTCGTCCTTCCGGTTGTGATACTGAAGGCTCAGCACCTGACCGGCGCGCACATGCAGGATCTTCCCGACATACCGGTCGCTCCTGGCCCAGACCAGCTCGTAGCCCCATGGCTTCTCGACCCGATACGGTAGGTCGGGCATCATCCCTCCAGGGGACGGATCCTGAGCGACGGCGGCGAGGTGATGCAGGCCCGCACGCAACTCCCGCACCCCACACACCCCTCCGCCTTGAGCACCGGATTGCCATTTTCGTCAATCGCGAGGGCCCGCTCCCCGACGGGGCAGGCGTCCGCGCACGCACGGCACGGCGTACCGGAAAAGGTCACGCAGCGCTCGGGAAGGAGCTCGAGCGCAGCAAGACGATACCCGGCCCAGCCGTCCGGCGGGAGGGTCAGGGCGTCGGTGGGACAGGCCCGCACGCAAGGCATCGTGTCGCAGACCACGCAGGCCTGAACGGTCGGGTCGATGTACGGCGTGCCTGCCTGGAGCCCCGATTCGGTTGGCGCCTTCCTGAGCGCAAACGGCGGGCAGGCGGTGATGCATTCGCCACAGCGGGTGCAGGCCGCGAGAAACGCCACCTCGGGAAGCGCCCCCGGCGGCCGCAGCAACCGCTGCGGGGCAACTCGCCGTTCCGCCTGCTCCATCAGATGCTCCACCCATTTCCCGAAGGAGTTGCGGAACAGCGTGCGGCGATCGGAGAAATCCGGAAGACCCGGTATGCCTACCATGTGGGCGAGAAGCTGAAGCTCCAGCGGAATCCCGTCTGGTGGTTGCCCGGCTTGGTGTCCTGGGCCAGGGCCGGCCGGTTCACGAAGAGCGGAAAGTCGGCGCGCGTGGTGAAGCTGGTCTGGCCGATCTGATGATCCACGCGGAGCCCGACGCCCAGGTCCGCCAGGAATTCCGTCGCCCCGTGATCACCGAACACTTGGCCCAGATCGGTAAAGGCCGCCAGGGCGACCCGTCGGAAAAGCCGGGCATTGCGGCGCCGCAGGAGCGCGCGTTCCAGCTCGAGGTTGCCCGCCACGAGCCCCTCCGCCGAGAGCCTTGGGTCGAACCCCCGGAGGTCGCCCCCGCCGGGGGCATGGTAGTAGACGTCGGGCCGTACCAGCAAGGCCCCCTGGGAGCGAAGGAAGGGGTTGTCAAACTGCTCCAGGGGGTCGGCTCCCGCCACGTAGATCTGGCGTTGCTTGACGGGATCGTTCCCGCTGGTGCTCACCCCCCCAAACAGGCGCCCGCCGATGGCCCAGCCGGACTGGTAGGCCCGTCGCGCGCTTGCCACCAGGGTAGAGCGCCCGTAGAACGGGTCGAGACTGGCCCGCCCCGTGGCCGCGGCCAGTCCGTGGGCGTTGTAAGCCAGCCCGCCGGCCACGCTGAGGCGCGCTCCGAGATCCCAGCCATTCCGCTGGTCCGACACCCCCGCGCTCAGCATCAGTTCCACGGTGCCGGCGTCGTCGTAGTACCCGCGATCAAGAAACCGGAAGTCATCCGGCTGAAGCCAGGTGACAGTGAGACCGTAGGTCCGCACCGGCCCCCAGAACAGGTGGTCGTGGGAGGTGCGCTCGAGGCCGAGCTTGGCACCGAATCGGCCTTCGACTCGATAGCCTTCGAGCTCCTCACTGAGTCCGGGGGACTGAAGCCAGGTCGGGTTCGCAAAGCGGACCATCAGGTCCTGCTCCCTCACGGCGTGATCGCTCTGCCAGCCGGTCCCCAAGGAGTACAGCGCCTGGTCCCGGTCGAACCGCCCAAAATAGTTCTCTCGCGAACGCAGTCCCAGCGTGATCCCGCCGGCGTCGTTGTACCAGGCCACGGGCATCAGCCCGTCGGTCTGGTGGTCGCGCGCGGCCCGCTCGCTGAACCAGGTATCGAGATAGTACTCGCGTCGCGGCTCCCGTATCGGCCAGAGCCACCCCCGGCGCCAGGCGTTGTTCAGCATGTTCCAGTCGTGGGTGCGGAGGCGGGGGTCGAGCAACACCTGCCGTGGCCTGGAGCGTGTGGCCACGGTCACCCAGGCGCGCGAAGCAAGGCCATCGGTACGCACCATCGCGGTGTCCTTCTCCCCCATCACCCAAACTTCCACCGGGAGATGGGCCTGGCCCTTCCGGATTACTTCGACCCGGGTCTCGAACCCCGAGCCGCCGCCGGGATCGGGATGGATGCGGACGCGGCCCAGCGCGTAATCCACCAGCGCTGTTCCGTGCAGCTGCTCGGCGAAAAACGTGGTGAGATCCTGGTGCGACACCTCCTCCGCGACCGACTTGAAGGCGGCTTCGTCGACGTGCTTGAATTGCCACCGCGCGTAGAAGGTCTGCATGATGCGATGCAGCGTCTCGTCCCCGACGATGTAACGCAGCTGGTCGAAGAACGCCTCACCCCGGGTATAGATGCTGATGTTGTAGGAGTTGAAGTCCCGGTAGTCCTCGCTCACCAGGCTCGCCGGTTCCGATTCGTCGTCGAGATCCAGCCCCGTGAGGAACGGTTCGATCCGGCTATACGCATCGAATCCGGGCTGCTGCACTTCCTGGAAGAGCGAGCTCTGGAAGCTGGTAAAGCCCTCATCCAGCCAGCCTTCCCGCCACTCGTTGTTGGCCAGCATCCCCATCGTGTAGTTGTGCCCCAGCTCGTGCACGATCAGCCCCTGACTGGCTGAGCCATCCATGATCATCATCGGGAATTCCGTGCCCCCGCCCTCGATCCGGTGCACGTTCGTGATCTGCGGCCATCCGAACTTGCCGTAGAACCAGTCCAGCCATTGCAGCGCCTTCGCGGTCCGCGTCGTTGCGATCCCGTGCCCCCAGCTCGACTCGTCGCCCGGCTGGTAGAGCACGTGAATCACCACGTCACCCCACTTGGCTCCCTCGTACCGATACGCCGGGTTCAGGCTCATCGCGAAGTGGTGCACCTTCTCCGCGTACCAAGTGACCCGCTTCCGCCCCGGCCCCGGCGCCGTGTCGGTACACGACGGTGCGTCGGGATAGTAGTCTCGCTGGTAGTCGATTGGCGCGTCGGGCGCCTGATTGGCCCGCTCCCATCCCGGGTCGCCGCAGATGGGGACCCCGGTGGCCCCCATCACCTCGTCGGCGGGGAGGTCGAGGTCCACGAGGAAGGTCGCGAACTCGCCGTAGAACTCCCCCGCCGGATAGAGCGGATGCTCCTCCCACCCGTGACGGTCGTACACCACCACCTTGGGATACCACTCCGCGAAGTCGAACTGCCGCCCCCGCCGCCCCTGGCGGCGCGGCGTCGTCGACGGCCGCGCGTCCCAGTCCAGCGTCACGACCATCGAATCGCCGGGCGGGAGCGGCTCGGGGAGCAGGAAGCGGACGATGGTGCTGTCCGGGGCATAGGGATAGAGCGGGGTGACGGGGACGCCCATGATCGTCACGTTGCGGGCGTGATTGAAGCCGAAGTCCGGATCCTTGAGGCCGTTGAAGCGCCGCTGCCGTTCGACCGAATCCGCGTCCGACCACCGGGAACCGGGTCGGAAGGCATTGAGGTACAAATGGAAAGCGAATTGGGTCAGCGTGTCAGGCGAGTGGTTCACGTACAGTACGCGCTCGGTTCCCGCGAGGACTCCGGTAGATTCGTCGAGCGAGGCGTGGATCTCGTAACGCGCGCTCTGCTGCCAGTACGGGGTCTGGGGCGCCTGAATCATGGCCAGGGCCAGCAAGGCTGGGAACATGTCGTATGATACCATGTGGGAAGGAGTCTGGCGGTCCGTCGGGCCGCGAGAGCGGGCCCCAAAAGCCGTAAGGGCGCACCCCCGGTGCGCCCTTACGTTTGCAATGCCGGTTCTGTTACCGAGTGAGCAGCGCCCGGCGCAGCATGGTCATCCGCCGTCGCACCGAGCCGTCAAACACCCGGTCCCCCACCCGCACCACGATGCCGCCCAGAACAGCCGGGTCCTCGTGGAAGAACGGCAGGACCTCCTTCCCGATCAGCTTGGTGAGACGCTCGGCTATGCGCTTCTGGAAGGCCGCATCCACGGGCCGGGCCACCGTCACCGCGGCACGAACCCGATTGAGTTTCTGGTCCACCAGGCCCTGGTACTCCCTGGCCATCTCCCGGAGCAGTCCCTGGCGGCCCCGCTTGACCACGGCCTCCACGAAGAGCACGAACTCCCTCGGCGCTCCCTGGAGCCCCTTGGCCAGGAGCGCGGACTTCTCAGCCTTGGTCACTCGAGGTGACATGAGGACCGTCTCGACCTGGGGCGCCGCGGCGATGCCGTTGGCGACGGCATCGAGCCAGCTCCCGTAGGCCTCCAACTTTCCCTTCCCGGCCCTGCCCACGCCCGCGCCACCTCGCTCGGCCAGGTCGAACAGGGCCTGCGCGTAGTTGAGGGCGATCGATTCCGACCTCAATTGGCCTGCTCCACCGAGGCCAGATAGCCCTCGATGAGCGCCCGGTCCTGCGCACTATCGAGTC
>Ga0335081_10008649_pt1 | contig 16339 bp, 17 predicted proteins | sample Lox_Sample_35_FD_206713 | JGI IMG/M metagenome (GOLD analysis project Ga0335081, IMG submission 206713) | Soil microbial communities from Loxahatchee National Wildlife Refuge, Florida, United States - Lox_Sample_3.5 | ecosystem: Environmental > Terrestrial > Soil > Wetlands | place: USA... | reverse complement strand
CATAAAGGACAAGACGCCAGTATATGACGAAGAGGGGAGATTTCTTTTTAAGGCACCTCTGGGCTCCATCTTCCCCAAACTCAGTGAAGATGAGAAAAGTCTCAAGATACTTGTAGCAGCGGCGGACCAGAACGGCGGGGCTTTTCTAAAAACTGCCGTGCTCGCAAACGACAGAGTGGCTTCAAAGCCTGTCATGCTTACCACCTTTAAAATAGCAAAGCTCGCCAACGAACTGATCAACGAACCCTATGGGTGGGGGGGGCTGTATCAGAACAGGGACTGTTCGGCAATGGTGAAGGATCTGTTTGCACCCTTCGGACTGTGGCTCCCCCGACATTCGGCCGATCAGGCGAGAGAAGGCGGTACGTACATAGACCTGCAGAACCTATCTTCCATGGAGAAGGAAGAGATGATCATCAAGAAAGGCATTCCCTATCTTACGTTGATATGGCGAAAGGGTCATATTATGTTGTACATTGGAAGCTATCAGGGCAGGGTCCTCGTGTTTCATAATATGTGGGGAACGAGAACAAAGGACTCCTGGGGCAGGGAAACGAAGAGGATAGTCGGCCATGCGGCAATAACAACCCTTCATCCAGGAATCGAAACACCCGATGTAGACAAACCCGATGGCGATTACTCAAACGGCATCCTGGGTATGACGTTATTGATAAACTCCCCAAATTAGAACCTGTCGAAGCAATGAGGTAACAACATGAACGGACTGCACGCAATATTTTCACCGGAGTCTGTAGCGATCATCGGGGCCTCGAACACGCCGGGCAAGGTTGGTCACGACATCTTCGCAAATATCCTCTCCGGGCACTACCAGGGGACGCTGTATCCCGTAAACCCCAAGGCGAAGTCGATACTGAGCGTAAAGGCCTACCACTCGGTGATAGACATCGCCGACAACGTGGACCTGGGGATAATCATCCTTCCTCCCCCGGCAGCGCTTGCCGCGATAGAGGAGGGCATCAAGAAAGGGATAAAGGGATTCGTGATCGTCTCTGCAGGCTTCAGGGAAGTAGGGAAGGAAGGCCTGGAGATCGAGAACAGGATAGTAGCCATGTGCAGGGAGGCAGGAGTGAGACTGGTGGGTCCCAACTGCCTGGGGGTGATAAACCCCATACCCACGGTGAGCCTGAACGCCAGCTTCTCCGCCCGTATGCCCTCGCCGGGCAACATATCGTTCATCTCCCAGAGCGGGGCCCTGTGTACTGCGGTCCTCGACTTTGCGGCAGACAGGGATATCGGATTTTCGAAGTTCATCTCCATAGGGAACAAGGCGGATGTGGATGAGCTCGACCTGCTGCAGTTCTTCCATGAAGACCCGGATACGGCAGTCGTCATGATGTACGTGGAGGAGCTGAGGAAGGGAGTGGAGTTCATAAGGACGGTAAAGGAGATCACATCGGGCTCGAGACCGACACCGGTACTTGCCATAAAGTCGGGAAGGACGATGGCGGGAGCGGCGGCAGCTGCCTCCCATACGGGCGCCCTGGCAGGGACGGAGGCGGTATACGACGCCATATTCAAGCAGTCGGGCCTGATACGCGCCGATTCGATAGACGAGCTCTTCGATTATGCGAACGTATTCGCCTATAAGCAGGAGAGCAAGATGGGGAAGAGGGCAAGGGTGCTCCCCAAGGGGAATCGGGTGGCCATAGTGACCAATGCCGGGGGCCCCGGGATACTGGCGACGGATATGACGGTTTCCTCGGACCTCCAGCTTGCGAGATTCGAGCAGTCAACTATAGATGACCTCTCAAGCCACCTCCCCCCGACGGCCAATATACATAACCCTGTGGACATAATAGGGGATGCCCCTTCGGAGCGTTACTCACATGCCCTGCAGGCGGTAATAAAGGATAAAGGTGTGGACGGGGCACTTGTCATACTGACTCCCCAGTCGATGACAGACGCCCTGGGGACCGCCCAGGCAATAGTAAAAGTGGCAAGGGGAGCACAGAAGCCCATCGTCTGCTGCTTCATGGGGATAGTGGACGTCTCCCCGGGTGTTAAATACCTCCAGGAGAACGGCTATCCCGTATACAGGTTCCCGGAGAATGCGGCCAAGGCCTTTGGGGTACTCTACAGGTACTCCAGATGGATAAACAGGGAGCACCTCCCGCAGTTTGAGATGACCTTCGACAAAGACAGAGCCACCTCTATAATAAACAATTGTATTGCCCAGGGAAAACTCCAGCTGGGAGAGATGGACAGCGTCGAGCTCCTCAAGTGCTATGGATTCGGCCTCCTGCCATCGAAGCTTGCAAAGACCGAGAACGAGGCAGCCGAGATCGGAGAGGGCATGGGCTACCCTGTGGTCATGAAGATCGTTTCCCCCCAGATACTCCACAAGACGGATGCGAAAGGGGTAATGGTGGGGATAAAGAACAAGGAAGAGGCGAAGAAGGCCTTCAGCACAATCGTTGCCAATGCGAAACAATTTAAACCTGATGCGGAGATCACGGGAGTCATGGTGCAGAAGATGGCCATGCCGGGTGAGGAGCTGATACTGGGACTAAACAGGACATCCCTGGGTCCGCTCATCATGTTCGGTCTCGGAGGGGTGTTTGTCGAGGTGTTTCAGGACGTGGTCTTCAGGCTTGCCCCCATATACAGGAACGAGACGCACAGGATGGTTCAGGAGATCAAGGGATACAAGCTTCTCACGGGATTCCGGGGGAGGCCGAAGGCGGACATCGAGGCCATCGAGAAGGCGGTCATCTGCCTTTCCAACATGGTCGTCAACCACCCGGAGATCAAGGAGATGGATATCAATCCGCTCATCGTCCATGCAAGCGGCGCAACCGTCGCCGACTGCAGGATCATAATCGAACCGCCGCGGCGCGAGATGAAATAGGCCGGAAAGGATGCTTTGGCTGAGGAAGTATAAGATCACCCTTGAATACGACGGTACGAGCTACAGAGGCTGGCAGTCGCAGAAGAATGCGAAGACAGTACAGGATACGCTGATCCATGCGGCAGAGAAGATGTTTGGAGTACCTGTTGAAATCCAGGGGGCCGGCCGCACGGACGCGGGCGTCCACGCCCTGGCTCAAGTTGCCCATCTCGGATCGGCGAAGGCAATGGCGCCGCGAAAGATAATGGAAGGCCTGAACGACCTCCTTCCCTCCAATATCAATATCCTCGACGTGGAGGAAGTTTCAGGGAGCTTTCACGCCCGCCACTACGCCAAGGCAAGAAGCTATAGCTATATCATCTCGAGACACAGGACGGCATTCGGTAAGAGGTATGTTTGGTGGGTCAGGGACAATCTCGACGTAAAGAAGATGCAGGCGGCAGCGCACGTTTTTCAGGGATTCCATGACTTCGCATCTTTTGCCGACAAGAGAATGGACAAGGATACCTCCACAAAGGTAAAGCTTGACACGGTGGCGGTCACCGAGGCCGACGGATTGATAGTGTTCCGGGTAGTAGGGTCCCACTTCCTCTGGAAAATGGTGCGCCGGATAGCAGGGATACTTGTAGAAGTGGGGAGAGGAAATCTTTCCGTGGCGGAAGTTCGGCCAATGCTGGAAGGACACTCAGAACTTCCGGCGAAACATACGGCCCCGCCCTCTGGACTCTTCCTGGAACATGTCTTCTACGAAGGTGAATCTGAAAAAACGGGCGGTCGCGCCCGGTTATTTCATCCTATCTTTCCTGCCCTCGCAAACATCCACCGGTGATTACGGGCGCGTCGGGCGGAATAGCTATTCTACATCCTGCCTATGCGGAGTACCGGCTTTATGGTTCTGCCGGACTTCGCGTCCGCAATGGCCTTGTTTATATTTGCAAAGGGGTAGAATTTGAGCAGGCGGTCGAAGGGAAACTTTCCTCTCTTATAGAATGCGATCAGCATGGGGATGAAGAGCTGCGGCACTGCATCGCCCTGTATTATGCCGATTGTCCTACTTCCGTCAGGGAGGGTAGTGCCGCTTTCGCCGGTAAGAAGGGCCACGGTGCCTTTGGGGTTCAGTATCTCGACGGCCAGATTATGCATCTCTCCCTCGGCCGTCGTTTCCACCACGTAATCTACTCCCCCTCCAGTGATACGATTGATCGCGGCGGGTATATACTCGTAACGATTGTCGATCACGTGGGTTGCACCCAGATCTAATGCAAGTGCGAGCCGCGTGGGTACGATGTCCACGCCAATAATTGGGTTTGCCCCGACTATGCGAGCCGCCATGAGAGCCGCAAGGCCCACGGCACCCGTGCCGAAGATTCCAATGCTTTTCCCTTTGGCCACTTTCAGTGAATTCATCACGGTTCCCGCCCCCGTCTGCAGGCCGCAGCCTAAGGGGGCGAGAAGTTTGAGGTCCAATTTTTTGGAGACCTTGACAGCGTTGCGTTCCGTTGCTAGGGCGTACGTGGCAAACGAGGACTGTCCGAAGAAATGACCGCCAATGCCGCTCTTGGAGAGGGCATTGCTCCCGTCGAGGCGCCTGAAACCGAAGTTCGCTTCGTAGAAATGCTCACATTCCGTTGGACGTCCCTTCCGGCAATAACGGCAGCGGCCGCAGGACTGATACGAGAGCACGACATGGTCACCGACCTTCAGTCCCTGCACTTTTCTCCCCAGCTCTTCGATAATGCCCGCACCTTCATGGCCTAAGGTCAGCGGCCCGTCCGCCTCGCTCCAATAATCGCAGAACGATATGTCGGTATGACAGATGCCTGATGCGATGACCCGCACCAGCACCTCGTCGTCCCGCGGACCTTCCATCTCGAGGGACTCCATACTAAAAGGGCCGCCTCTCTTGCGGAGTACGGCTGCCCTGATCTTGTGAATCTCTGCTTCTGATTTTTTCATCGCTTAAGATCTCAACCGTTCTTCTTCGTTACAAGATAACAGACAAGGCGCGGATGTCAACGAAAATAGGTGGAGATATCTCCAAAAAAATAATTGAAAACACTGCAAGAATCGTCATACTAATATTTATAGGGATATTTAATGAGTGTTGTTTATGGAAAACTATCTTGTTCGCATAATCGGCATAAAGGCAAACGTGCTGGGGTTCGCCTGCGTTGCGACCGGTCTTGTAAACGAGGCCTGCAGACTCCACGGTGCTTCGCCAACGGCCTGTGCGGCCCTGGGGCGGGCGCTCACCGGTGCTGCCCTAATGGCCGCTCTCTTGAAGGATGATCAACGGGTTGCCCTGAAATTTGAGGCCAATGGACCCCTGAAAAAGATCATTGTGGAAGCGGACAGCACGGGCGCAGTTCGCGGATTCGTCGGTGTGCCGGAGGCCGACGTGCCGTTGAAAAACGGCAAACTCGATGTATCAGGCGTGCTGGGACGAGATGGTTTCCTCACGGTGATGAAGGATATAGGCCTGGGCGAGCCATACAAAGGCATCGTGAAACTAAGAACCGGCGGCATTGCCGAGGATATCGCATTTTATTTTGCCGAGTCGGAACAGATACCGTCCGCTGTCGGGCTCGGCGTGTTTGTCGAAGCGTCTGGAGATGTAAGCGCTGCCGGAGGCTTTCTGGTGCAAGCGCTTCCACCGTCCGACGAAGAAACGGTCGACAGACTCATTGCCCGTCTTGAGGGCATTGCGCCGGTGACTGAGATGATGCGGTCCGGCAAGACCCCGGAAGACACGCTTATGGCAATCTTTGAGGGGATACCCTATCACATCTTGGACAGGCGCGAACTTGTCTTGGACTGCGCGTGCAGCCGGGACAGGCTGGAGCGCGTTCTCTTTTCACTGGGGGTGGACGAGATCACAACGTTGATAAAAGAACATGGTGGGGCGGAAATAACCTGCGAATTCTGCCGCACGCAATACCACTTCAGCCGGGAGGAGCTTGAACGGCTGCTCGCGGAGATGAAGGGCCCGCATGAAGAGCCGCGACGCGAAGGGAAAGATTAAACGCGGAGAGACCAGGCGTCGAAAAGGGAAAGGTAGCGGAGTATAAAGGTTTCGCCTGCCGTTGTTTTTACCTTGAAGTAATCCGTAGCCGGTCTTTCCGGATCAATGCCCCCTTCGTACCAGCGATCGATAATCTCTTCGATCTCCCGCCGAAGCCCTTTGTGGGTGAAGGCAACAGGCCTTTCATTGGCCTTGAAGCCGCTGTAGCATTCAACCTCCACGCGCTCGTAGGAAACCGGCACGATCTTCCTCTTTCTTGTTTCTTTCGTCATGGGATTCTACAGGCCCAGGTCTTCGTTTATCAGTATGACCTTGATCCTCCCTTTGGGAAAAGATCCTTTGGTGATTGTCCACGTGTTGCAGAGCCTTTGTCCGCTCTTGCAGTCCGCGCATCGGGAGGTCCTTGCACACGGTGTCTTGAATTCGTGGCGGATGGCGTTTATCGGGGCGGAATAGTCTTTGATTCGTGACATCGCAGCCGCGACGTCGGGGACGATCTTGTTTCGCCCGATAACGATCACTACCGTCTTTGGGCCGAACGTTATCGCCGCCGCACGGTTTCCCACCATGTCGAGATTTACGAGCTCGCCGCTCTCGGTCACCGCATTAGTGCCGGTGATAAAGAAATCAACGAGGAGTGCCCGTCGTCTCCGCTCTATAATCTCGGCACGGGGGATTCCGGCCTCAAAGGTCTTCACGACGGAAAGTTCGGTCGAGGTAAGCAAGATATCGAGGATACCTGTAGCGTGAAGCGTCATCGAATCTCCCCAGGATACGGTCTTGGCGCCTGTACCGGGAAGTATTTCTTCGATGACTAATCTTCTTGCCTGATTCCTGTCGCCTACAACAAAGGCGTCGAAGCCGCGTGACTCAAGCGCCTCTCGAGAGGCCGCAAGTTTCCCTTGCCAGTAGCGCGCTCTCCAGTCATCCATCTTTCGTTTTGTTCTTTTAACCGGGAATGGGAGTGATATGCAATCATACTATCCGGCGATTGTCGAAACGGCTCCGCCCGCGGGCAGATAAAAACGCTGGACATAATCTATGACCATGCGGTCCGCACTGAAGCGCCAGCCCAGGCTCTTCATTGCATGCTTCATCCTCTTTACCCAGAGGTGCGGGATGCCGCTTGGATCCCTTTCGTAGTAGAGCGGAATGACCTCTCTCTCAAGCGTCTCATACAGGTAGTTAGCATCCCTCTCATACTGCACGTTGGGATCGTTGTGCATACCGCCGTGTCCGATAGCAAAGCCGTTCCTGCCGTCATAAGCCTCGTTCCACCAGCCGTCGAGAACGGAAAGGTTCAGCCCGCCGTTAAGAACCACCTTCTGTCCGCTGGTGCCGCACGCCTCGAGCGGCCGCCGCGGGTTGTTCAGCCAGACGTCGACCCCCTGCACGAGATGGCGTGCCAGATTGTAATCGTAGTTCTCCACGAAGACGACCCTTCTTTTTGAGGCCGGGCTGTAGCTGTACTGGGCGATTCGCTGCAGCACGCGTTTTCCCTCATCGTCGCGCGGGTGAGCCTTCCCTGCGAAGATGATCTGGATCGGTCTTTTTGAATCGCCGACGAGTTTGGCCAAACGCTCCACTTGGGAGAGGATCAGGTCGCCCCTCTTGTAGGTGGCGAACCTCCGGGCGCAACCGATCGTCAGGACATCCGGATCAAGGATTTGATCGATATGCTTTAACGTCTCTTGGTGTCCCAGACGTTCAGCCTGTGCCTGCAGGCGGCGGCGGACAAACCTAATGAGGCGCATCTTGAGGCTCTGGTGCGTCTCCCACATTTCCCCGTCATCGATCTCGGTTATCTTTTCCCAGACGTCGGGGTGCACCATGCGCGTGGGCCAGTCTTGGCCTAAACGCGTCTCAAACAACTGGTACATCGGTGGCGCCAGCCAGGACAATGCGTGAACACCGTTGGTAATATGGCCGATGGGGACTTCCGACTCCGGGCGCTGGGGCCAGAGTGAATGCCACATCAGACGGCTCACGGTTCCATGAATTGCGGAGACGCCGTTTGCCCATGAGGAAGATTTCAGGGCGAGGACCGTCATGCAGAACGGCTCTGACCTGTCATAAGGATTGATACGACCCAGGGCCATGAAGTCGTCGTGAGACAAACCGAGGTTTTCCCTGAATATACCTAGGCTCTCTTCCACAAGGTCCGGATGGAAGCGATCATGACCTGCGGCAACTGGCGTATGGGTGGTGAAAACGGTTTTCAGGGTTACGCGACGGTGGGCCCTGTTGAAAGGGATCTGATCGTAATTCATGATCCGGCGTACCTCTTCGAGGATGGCAAAGGCGCTGTGACCCTCGTTCAGGTGCAAAACCCCAGGCACGATGTTGAGGGCCTGGAGCACTCGTGCCCCGCCTATCCCCAGAAGAAGTTCCTGACGGATGCGAAGGCTGTCGTCGCCCCCGTACAGACGTGATGTCAATTGGCAATCCTCGGCCGTATTGCAATCGACATTGGAATCGAGAAGCAACAGGCGTACCCTGCCCACCTGAACAAGCCAGACCCTGGCGCTCAGAGGACCACTCCGGGTGTCTATCTTTACGAGGAGCGGCTCGCCTTTCGAATCCTCTACAGGCTGGAGCGGCAGGTTACCCGTGTTGAGATTCACGTAATGCTCCTGCTGCCAGCCGTCACCGTTCAGTGTTTGATTGAAATAGCCCTGCTGGTAAAGGAGCCCGATGCCGATCAAGGGAATACCAAGATCGGATGCGCTCTTCAGATGGTCCCCCGACAGGATGCCGAGGCCACCCGAGTAAATCGGCAGCGATTCGTGCATGCCGAATTCTGCGGAGAAATAGACAACAGGTCTGTCATTCAAATTTCCGCAGTGCATCATTCCCCAGGTCTTGTCCTTTTCCAAATATTCATTCAGCCGCCGGAAGGCATAGTTTATCCTGCTGTGGAGGACTAGCTCCGATGCCCTCTCTTCAATCTGTTCCGGGCTGATCTGATTGAGAAAGGCTATCGGGTTATGGTCAACCTGCCGCCAGAGGTGCGGGTCAAGGTCTGTGAAGAGGCTGATTACCTCGGGATGCCACGCCCACCAAAGGTTGTGAGCCAAAGCGCGAAGACGATCATGGAGATTGATTTCCGTTCCTTTCATCATGAGACTCCTCATATTTTATCAATGGATGGAGCGTTGGGGCAGAATCAAAAAGACAAGATATTCAGTTGCACTAACTATCACAAAAATCATGAAGATAAAATGGAAATTATATGTTCGTTAAATTTTCAGATATCTCCGACCGATTCACCCTGTGATCTTCTGTAGACGACGTAACTGTGCAGGAACCAGCCCAGGGCAACACCGATTATCAGGAGAAAGAAAATCAGCAGGGCACGGGACATCGACATATTCCAGAATAGAAATCTCACTTCGACTACAGCCACATTCTGGGTAATGAAGATTATTACAATACCTGCAAGGATGAGAATCAGGACAAATTTCAGATTCATGTTCGTAACCTCACAAGGGACGGCATGCTCGTCCTTCCATTAAGAATGAAAGTCCTATTTTTCCCTCAGCGTCACGCGGAATAACTTCCGGGGAAGATCTCCTTCTTCGAATTCATCGATGCCTAATAGTTCATATCCTTCGGCAAGGTTTTCGACCTTTTCCCGGCTGAAAAAATGAACTATGAAACCATCGACTTCATACATATCCTCGCCGCCGTGTATCCCTTTCTTGTAATGCGGGTCTCCGGTGTGTCTAACGGTGTATATATGAAGACCATGGTACCTCAGGACCCGTCTTACCTCCTGCGAAAGAAACCGAAGCTCGTGCGTCGTAAGGGCCATGCAATAAAGCATATGGGAATAGCAGCCATCAAATGATTCATCGGGAAGGGGAAGGGCGTTCCGAACGTCATGACGGACGGCTGTCACAAGACCGGCCAGGCCAAGATTACTCGCCTGTTCGGCAATCACAAGTACCGCCCTCTCCGAGTAGTCAAGCACCGTTACGTTGAAGCCGTTTATTGCGAAGAGGAGGCTATCCCTTCCCTGTCCCCCGCCCAGCTCGAGAATCGCAGACATGTTCTCCTTCTTAAAAAGCTTTGCAGAAACTTTGGCAGCGTCGCTGGGGGTGCCGAACGTATCCGGACTGCGGAATGATTCCTCCCAGAGCCCGCGCTGGGTGTCCAATATATCCCTTGTCCTTGCAGATACCATTTGATGCACCGGATGGATATGTCGCAGCAGCGGCTTCCATGGTCAAGCGCAACTGCAACTGAGTTAAGATCTCCGCTCCCGGAAGAGAAGCAAACAGAGCCCCACCGCAACGATGAAGAAGAAGGGGATGCTGATGATCAGGACCTTGATTAATTCCACGCCGCTCGCGTAGAATGCATCCTCCACACTGAAGTCATGCGGATAGAAGGACTTGAGATAATGGATCTCGGAAACCGAATGCCAGCACACGGCGGAAACGATAACAATACTTATGGCAACCACAGATAGAATCAGTATCTTAGGCATGCGGTTCAAAGTCTTGCAGTTCTCTTATTTCAATTTGCCGATGAAATCTCTTGTCTGTGAGATACGCGCGTAAGGCATAGCCAGGGCAGCCATGAATGCCGCCTGTACCTTGGCTGCTTCCACCGCGGTTCCCCTGTATTCAAGATTGCGGGTGGCACAGGCGTCTTCAATAACCGTACACCTGAATCCGACGTCAAACGCAGCACGGGTTGTAGCGTCGACACACATATGGGTCATGGCCCCGCAAATCACCAGTTCATCCACCTCCGAGCGTTTGAGGCTATTCAAGAGCTCCGTGTCTCTAAACGCATTGGGGTAAGATTTTTCAATCACTGTCTCATGCGGCCCAGGGGCGACGGATCCATGGATTTCAACGCCCTTCGTGTAAGGCAGGAAGAATGTTGACCCCGGCCGCTTCGAGATATGCTGGATATGGAATACAGGCAACCCTTTTTTTCTGAACGCCTCAAGCAGTAAACCCGCATTCTGTGCCGCCTCTTCCATACAGACGAGCTCCATTTTCCCGCCGGGGAAATAATCGTTCTGAATATCGACTAAAATCAATCCCGCTTTCATCTGCTCTCCTTAAATATGTAAAGAGTTGACTGCAAGAATTCTATTACCAGAGCATGCCGATTACTTCCGCCAGGCTCTTTACGAATTGGCCTCTGCCTTCGCTGATGTAGATTCCGATTTGTGCGATGAGTGAATATGCGGCGGCAAACTGGGCAAGGGCATATACGGCGACGGTAAACTGGCTGAGACTGAAGATGCCGATCCCGAACTGGGAGATCGTGACAATGCCGTATGCGAACTGGCCTATGGCTATTATCCCCTTTGCCGGAACAGGCCTTCTGTTGGGACGGTACTTGAATGATACGTGGAGGAGGGGGAGTCCCCAGAAGGCAAGGTCGGTCTTGTACTCAAAACCCCAGCCGTCCCATTTGTCTTTCGCCGGGTAGGGTGCGCCACAATTGGGACAAGCGACCGCTTGCTCCGATATCTCGTGCTTGCATTCCCTGCATGGCTTCATAAGAATATCCCCGACCAGGTATTATCGCAATAGGCCGCGGCAGGTGCCGCATCTCTTTTCAGCCAAGGTTATTTGAACGAAAGGAAGGGATACCATTTGGAGAAGAATTCGATGGCTTCTCGATTTCTCTCTAGTGCCGAAAGTACATACTTGCCGAAAGCCGCTCCGCCCGCTGCGTAGTATCCGACGGCAAACCCGCCTACGGCTGTAATACCTATCGCACCACCGCCCTTGGCGATTCCGCCCACCGCAATCCAACCTGTCGCGATATCGCCAGCAGCGATGAGACCGCGGGTATGACCTCGATTTTCACCTTTATCTGGGTCCGCCCCGAATGCAATGTCAACAAGCGGCAAACCCAATACAGTCGTTTCAGAACGCTTGCGAACACCGTTCTTTAGCTGCTGCTGCACCCACCTTCTCCTTCCCGAGGAGAGTAATATCGACCGGTCACAATGCCCTTGTTTTGACGAAACATTTTAAGTAAAATATGCCTGCCTGTCAAGGGCTTCTCGAGGATATAACGGATAGAGACGTCCTCTGCGTAAACGTGGCTTCTCTACTGTAGCCGTCTCCCGCAGGAAGGAAGAAACAAATATGAAGGCCATGATACTGACCGCCATCTCCAGTTTTCGCGAGAACAGAGAGCCCTTGAAGATTGTCGAGATGCCGGAGCCGGTGCCTGCCGAAAACGAAATCCTCGTGAAGGTCACCACCTGCGGCATCTGCCATACCGAGCTCGATGAGATCGAGGGAAGGACGCCGCCCCCGGCATTTCCCGTTATTCCCGGCCATCAGGTCGTTGGAAAGGTGTCTCAAGCGGGAGAAAAAGCCGATAGGTTCAAGATTGGAGATCGTGTGGGCGTGGGCTGGATATTTTCCGCCTGCGGTCACTGCCATGCCTGCCTTGCAGGCAATGAAAATTTATGCGTCGACTTCAGGGCAACAGGTAGGGACGCGAACGGCGGGTACGCCGGCTTTATGACGGTGCCTGAGGACTTCGCATACCCGATTCCAGGTATATTCGCTGACTCCGAAGCGGCGCCCCTTCTCTGCGCAGGCGCCGTAGGTTGCAGGTCGCTCCGCCTTGCAAACATAAAGGACGGAGACAGTCTGGGTCTTACGGGCTTCGGGGCATCGGCCCATCTGGTCCTCATGATGGTGAGACACAGGTGCCCTAATTCGAGGGTATTTGTTTTTGCGAGAAGCAAGAAGGAGCAGGACTTTGCACGCGAACTCGGGGCCGTCTGGTCGGGAAGCACTGAGGACGAAGCGCCGGAGAGCCTCAAGGCGATAATCGACACCACGCCTGCTTGGAAGCCGGTTGTCGCGGCCATGAGGAATCTTGCAAGCGGCGGCAGGCTGGTAATCAATGCTATCAGAAAAGAGGATAGAGACAAGGAGTGGCTCTTTAAGCTTAACTACGAAAAGCATCTGTGGCTCGAGAAAGAGATAAAGAGTGTTGCCAACGTCACGCGAAAAGACATCGATGAGTTCATTAAACTTGCGGCTGAGATTCCGATCAAACCAGAGGTGCAGGAATTTCGACTGGAGGATGCCAACAGGGCACTGGCGGAGCTCAAGGAAGCAAAGATAAGGGGGGCGAAGGTACTGCACATTGCATGAGTCGGAGTAATGTGAGCCATCTTTCTGTCATTGTCTTACCGTATGGATCGCAGAAATAAGAAGGGAATAAGGTCTATGAAAGGTTTCAGGGAAGTCGCTCCTGGAAAAAAATCGCTGAAGAAAGATTATGTCGCGATCATGATGTGGTTCATGGGAAGAGCCATTCAGGCAGCGGCTGCAGCGGATAAGGCGGTGAGAAACGAATTCGCCGGGTTGCCGGACGGTTTCACCTTTGCCCTGAGTGTCATGCCTCGCGGACCGCACATGATCGTTGGAAAGGATAAGATGGGGTCTATCAGATACTGGGGCTGGGAGCCCGAAGGCAAAAGGATAAACCTCATGATGAAGATCAAGAACATTGAGGCCGCCATCCTGCTCTTCACGTTCCAGGAAGGCACAGCGACCGCGGCTGCGAGGGATCGGTTGATTGTTGACGGTGAAGTAGCGCATGCCTGTGCGATCGTGCGGATCCTTGATATTGTCGAGGTTTATCTCCTTCCGAAGATCTTAGCGAGGCTGGCAGTGAAGCGATATCCCGATTGGTCATTGAGGAGAAGGTATCTCGGCAGAGCCGTGGTATATCTGAGGACCGTTTTCGGTTTCTAAAATTGTGCGAATGTAAACCGTGTTTCAAGAGACTCCCGATGCATATGGCTGAATGTAACGAATTCATCTCCCCTGTAAAGATCAATTCGGGCAACAAGGCGCTGGAACATATTCCCTGCGAGCTTGATGCCCTGGATGCAAGGAAGCCCCTTGTAATTGCGGAAAGAGGTGCAGCCGCAAAATACAGGATCGATGTTCTCATAGAAGCTTTTAAGGATTCGGGGATAACCATCGGTATATTCGACGAAGTGCCTCCTCTCCCCAGTCTCCTCTTGATCAAGGAATTGTTCGGCATCTATCGCGACAGAGGTTTCGATGCAATTATTGCCATGGGCGGAGGATCTGCAGCGGATACGGCAAAGGTGCTGAATATAGCCGTCTCCGGCAGGCCGGAAGACATCGACCGTTGTGTGGGAGAGGATCTGATCGAAAAACATCTAAAGCCTCTGATCATTGTGCCCGGCTTGTCCGGAACCGGATATGAGATGTCGCGGTATGCCTTCTTCGATAGCAGATCTTATGCGTCCCCTTTTTTGGTGCCACATCTCGCAGTCATCGATCCCCGGACAGCCATTCCGGAAGATGTGTTGACGACCTCTGCAAGCACACTGCTTGGCCTGACCCATGCGGTTGAAGCTTATATCTCTTACGGCAAGAACCTGCTTGCTCGGGCCTATGCCTACGCAGCCATCCAGTTGACGATTGAGAACCTTGTGAAGGTGATCGCAAACCCCGAAGACAGCAAGGGATGCGTCGCTCTCGCCAACGCGCAGGCACTGGCGGGCTGTACCTTTTCCAATGTGAAGGCGGGGATCGCGCACGGACTCGGAAATGCAGTCGCTAAGGAAATGGGTTTGCCTCCCGGGGTGTGCATGGGAGTCCTGCTCCCATACATTCTGGAGAAGAGGATGAGTGAATGCAGCCACGACCTTGGAGAGTTGTTTCTGCCGCTGGCGGGATTCGACACATATGCAGAGACGGCTAACGAATTGAGACCCAAGAGGGCAGTCGATATTATTCACGACTTGATTGGTGATCTTGCGAGGGCAACCGGCGGGAGCGTGCCACAATCATTGAAGGACGCGCAGGTGCCGCGGCAGGTTCTGCCGGAGATCGCGAGGCGCGCGGATTACGTTGGCCTTGATATGGAAGGCGCTGTGAGTGTTCTGGAAGGCGCGTGGAGAGGGAGGTAGAAAGGATTCGCAATGGATGTGCCCGGGTACTATGAATTCTGCTCGCGCGTCAGGATTATTTCCGGCCACAACGCATTGGAAAAGATTCCGGAAGCCCTGACCCGGCTCACGGCCGTAAAGCCAATGATCGTGACGGACAAGGGCGTTGTGGGTGCCGGCCTTATTGATGCAGTGCTTGGCGCGATCGGAAACAGTGTGAGCGTGGGGGCGTTGGCGGAAGACGTTCCTCCAGATTCGGACTTGAGGGTCGTAAACAACTTGGCGAAGACATATCTTGAAAGGGGCTGTGATTCCATCATCGCAGTAGGTGGCGGTTCAGTCATGGATACTGCCAAAGGAATCAATATCGTTGTCTCTGAAAGGGCATGCGACCTGATGGAGTTCAGCGGCGCCAACTCGCTGAAAAGACCGTTACGGCCCCTGATTGCAATACCGACAACGGCGGGAACGGGATCTGAGGTCACAGCGGTAGCAGTCATCAAGGATCATGACAAGCATCTAAAGATGCTCTTCGTCAGCAATTTTCTTTTGCCTGACGTCTCCGTCGTGGATTCGCGGATGACTAGCACCCTTCCGCCGGCTGTCACGGCAGCAACGGGCATGGACGCGCTTTCGCATGCCGTTGAGGCATATACCTGCCTTGCAAAGAACCCTCTCTCCGACGCGCATGCCATGGCTGCAATCAGATTGATCAGCGATAATCTTCTCAAGGTTACACGGAATCCTGGCGAGATGGACGGGCGCCTCAGTATGGCCAATGCCGCGACCCTTGCCGGCATTGCGTTCGGCAATTCAATGGTCGGTATGGTCCATACCATCGGCCACTCCGTGGGGTCCATCTGCGGTGTTCCTCATGGGGTGTGTATGGCGATACTCCTTCCTTACGGTCTTCTTTACAACAGGCATAAGAACGGCCATCTCACGGCGGAACTCCTGTTTTCCCTTGCCGGACCGGATGTGTATGCAAATACACCGCGAGAGCGCCGGACGGATGAGGTGATTGAAAGAATCCGCAAGATGAATCATGATCTTCGCGACGCGACAAACGGCAGACATCCGCGTTTCTTCAAAGAGGTGCTGGACAGGGAGGGAAGACAGATGGTCCCGAAGGAGAAATTGCAGGGTATTGCGAAAACTGCACTCAGCGATGGATCCATCTTTTACAACCCCGAAGACCTCGACTACGGCGATTTTCTCACGGTCCTGGAAGCAGCCTGGGATGGAGAACCGCTGCCGGGCAATTTGAAATAAGAGTCATGCGTTATCTATGATTGAGGGCAAGATGAATCTCGGCTACATGGGAAAAATTCTCACGGTTGATCTTTCTACGGGGGAGATCCGTGAGGAGATTATTCCCGATCATGTTTACGAAAAATATCTCTCCGGCATGGGACTCGCCGCTTACCTCCTGTACAATAAGATTCCCGCCGGAGCCGATCCCCTCGGCCCCTACAACACTCTCGGTTTTGTCCCGGGCCTTCTGACAGGAACAGGCAGC
>Ga0335081_10008648_pt1 | contig 16340 bp, 12 predicted proteins | sample Lox_Sample_35_FD_206713 | JGI IMG/M metagenome (GOLD analysis project Ga0335081, IMG submission 206713) | Soil microbial communities from Loxahatchee National Wildlife Refuge, Florida, United States - Lox_Sample_3.5 | ecosystem: Environmental > Terrestrial > Soil > Wetlands | place: USA... | reverse complement strand
GTTATCGGTTATTCATTCCCAGAGACTGATATTTATGTTAAGAGCCTTCTATCTCTCGCCTTAAACGAAAACAGAATTCTCCAAAATATTTATTTCATCAACCCTGACGAAGACGTCGCTAGAACAAACTCTATGTCCTTACTTGATAAGTATTTCGAGAAATATTGCGCCTATAAGCCGTGGAAATTTTCAAAACTTGTCGGGTCAGATGAAGGTAAACAGTTCATAGAAGTGGCGCTTAACAGAAAAATAATGCATTGATCATATACACTATGGCCCTAACAAACCGAATCGAGACGGTTCTCCCCTTCGGTTGCACAGTCCTACCTTCATGGTGGTAACTCAGGCTTCTTGCTTCTTCCATGGAAAGAGTTGCTAATTTACTTAACTAACGCCTAGGGAAATCGAAGCAATAAATAGGGAATCCCCGGTTGTTTTTTCACATCCAAAATGATAGGTTTTATCTACTTTCTCTAATCCGACCACCTCTGATACAAAGTTTCCATATTCTCCGCTTAAAACAAGAAAATACGCTCTCAGCCAAAGAATTGATAAACTTGCATTCTCGTGGATCCTCTAGAACAAATACATTTTTCAGAATCGTTTTTTTGATCGCTGAAGACCGGTTCATACCACGATTGAGTCAATCTAGCGAATTATTAAACAATCAGAATGAAACGCCCGTATTCAACCAAAAAGGAGCGTAGTCATATGGAACTAGAGAGAGAAACCAATCGTATTTTGGAACCGGTCTTCAAAGAGGAAATGCAGGCAATCATAGCCAGGCGGAAAATGATCAATCCCGACTGCAGTGATACTAAACCCGATGATCTCTTCGGGATAGCGCTGTCAGGTGGTGGAATACGGTCGGCAACTATGAACCTCGGCATCCTCGAGGTTTTCAATAAATGCGGCATATTTCAGCTCGCTGACTATCTTTCTACTGTATCAGGCGGTGGATACATAGGCGGTTATATACATGCAACTCTTAGCAGAAATGAATGCCACAATAAAACAACCGATGCCGGGCAAAATGGACCGTATGCGGGCCTCTTTCATAAGGACCACATTGAGCACTTTAAAAAATTCGGTTCCTACCTGGCTCCGGGGACTGACGGCATAAAAATACTTAACAGGCTTCGTCTTGCAGGCGCGTTTGCGGCAAGTTTCATCATGAACCTGATATGGATACTATCTACATTCCTCACCCTCGCCTTCCTGATGCAATGTGCTTATAGCTTTATTCACCTTCCCTACGAGCGAATCATTGGCGGTCTTCTTATAGTAAGCAGCGTAACTCTCCTATACCACTTCTTCTGTCATCCCCTCCGATATATTAATGGCACATTATGGCGATCGAACGCGCTCAATTACACCGAGGGAGTCCTTCTTCTTTTTCTGGCTTTTTTAAGTTCCTATTATCTTCTTCAGTCGAAATGCCCTCTCTTGTGTTATGTTCCCTATGCTCCTCTTGTACTGTTGATCACCGGTTTCTTTGCAAACCCCAATCTGCTCACGCTGCACCGGTTTTACCGGGACAGGATTGCGACCGCATTCATGAAGGCAGCGGGAACGGGCGATCAGGCGCTTAAATTGCACGATCTCGTGGTAGACGGAGATCCGAATAAATGGCATTGTGCTCCGTACCCCCTGATTAATACATGCCTTAACCTTCAAGGAGCGACCGATGACAAGTTTAAAGGGACAAAAACAAGTGATTACTTTCTCCTTTCGCCGCTCTATTGTGGCTCTAAACTGACAAGCTACACAAGGACCAACACTCCCGGATATTCTACGCTAACACTGTCATCCGCGGTTGCCGCATCAGGTGCCGCGGTAAACCCCGAAACGGGCACATCAACCAATAAAGTGCTCGCTTTTCTCATGACCCTGCTGAATTTAAGGCTCGGATATTGGGCGGCGAATCCAAAGTACGCCAACCGGTCATATATTTTTCGGTTCGTGTGGTGGCCTTACTACCACATTGTGGAACTCCTCAGTAAGACCGATACAAAGAAGAGAAGGGTGAACATATCAGACGGTGGGCATATTGAGAACCTCGCGGTATACGAACTTCTTAGACGCAAATGCAAGGTGATCATCGCCATCGACGCGGGCGCCGACCCAGAATATGGTTTCAGCGACCTTAAAAATCTCGTGATCCGGGCTCGCAATGAACTCGGCCTTGAAATCAACTTCAGACAGGCTCCAGAAACGGTCATTGCCCCAGAGCCTTCGAAAGGATTTTCGAAACAGCACTATGTAATTGCCGATATAAAAGAACTTCCAGGCAAGAGCAAAGAAGGTGCTTATTCTGGTTTGCTGGTATATATAAAATCCTCCATGCTTGCGGGAAAGACCTGGAAGGTAAGTACCGATGATAGCTATTTCTATAAAACCTATCATCCCAGCTTTCCTCACGAGTCCACAGCAAACCAGTTCTTTGATGAACAACAGTGGACGGCATATTACCAACTTGGCAGGTTCATTGCCGGAGACCTCCTGAACGTTGATGTTGAAAATGATCCCCACTATGGTGAAAAAACCTCAATCAAATGTGTAAAAGAACTATATTCTCAGTTCGAAACCTATAACGGCTTTAAACACGCAGAGAATTAGCAAACATTGATATCAGCAAAAACATATATTTGTTCAGACAATATAATTATGAGGACCAAGAAACTTTAGACTCAAAGCCTAATAATAAAAAGAGGGAAATACGAGGTGTGGCTATGGGCGAGATTCCCAAAGAACCTAAGCTCAATGCATTGCTATGAATTTATAACAAGGACCGCGAGGAAGAGAAAGACGACTTTGGGGTGGTTAGGAGCTTGGAATGATATGGCCATGTGGGAGAATAAGATTGTTTCCTGATTTTTCTTAAGATCATGAGGTTTAATTATGGCTGATCAAAATAACAGAACAACGCTATTGCCAATCTCAGGGGTGCTAATGTTACTTGCGACTTTAGGAGTCGTCATGTACACGCAGTCTCCATTTAAAGTGTCGCGGCCGACTGTTGAGGCTACCTCAGAGGCAGTCGATAAAGTCCCTGCTAGACTATGGCAGGACCCGTTCCTTGCTGTACTGGATTATGAAAGCGCGAAGAAGAATAAATATGACGAACCAAACACTAATGTGAATAAATTATACGCTGATTTAAAGAAAGAGATTAAGTCTAAGTTAACGAAGGATCCGCTTACAATCATGGGCGTCATGGTCAACGGTGGCTCTTATTCCGAGGATGGAGAGTGGCGTATGCGCACTCGCTATGCGGTTTTGGCTGGCCTCGAAAGACTCGGTTTCGTTCCCGAGGACTCAAGCCATATCGAATATATAACATTTGATCCAAGACCAAAAAAAGTGACATCCTTAGCTTTATATAACATTGTGCCTTATGAGTGGCTGATAAGCGGCGTAGATCACGATACGAAAAGAAACGTCCTCGTTTTCTGGATAAATGACGATGCTTTCCAGGCTGATGAAGTCCTTAAAACTCAAGTTATTAATAATATTATTTCTTTATTCGACGCTGCCCTCCAAGGTGAAAAACAAAATAAGATAGACTATAAAATCCTTGGCCCAGCCACTTCAACGAATCTTGTTAGCATGATGAAGGAACTTAATAACGGGTCTCCAGTTGATGAAAAAGATAAAACCGACATAGAAATATTTTCCGCAGTAGCGACGGCCGATAATGTTGAGGTGGCTAAAGCAACGAACATTAAAGAAAAAGTGCTTAGTTCAATGGGCAAGCGAAGGCTTAAAACTAAAATTATATCGCTTGAACGTACCATCGGAACTGACGACAAACTTGCAGAAAAAATAATTGATGAATTATGTTTACGAAATGTCAACAAAAATGCCCTTGAATGTAATGGGAGGGGGAACGAACACAACGACCATATCGTGCTAATATCGGAATGGGATACATTTTACGGCCAATCGCTTCCGAGTTCATTTGGACGAGTTTGGGGTAATAAAGCTAAAGATGATAAACATGAGTGGATTCACAGATTCAGTTATCTTCGAGGGCTCGATGGCATGGTCCCGGAAGCACAAGGTAAAAGCAAAGACCATGCAAATGAGAACGATGATAAAAAAGATCCCCAAAAAGATGATATTTATAATCTTGAACAGCCGACTGGCAAGAGTCAGTACGACTACCTGAGAAGACTGCCAGTGACGATGTCTTTACTTGAGAAGGAATTGAAGCGATGTAACAAAGACGCGCGCATCAAGGCCATCGGTGTCCTTGGCAGCGATTTTTATGACAAGTACCTCGTGCTTCAGGCCCTGCGACAACGGCTACCAGATGCGATTTATTTTACGACCGACCTCGACGCGAGAATGACACATCCCGATAATTACAAATGGATGCGCAACGTAATTGTAGCCTCGAACTACGACCTCCAACTGTACTGGCCCATTCAGGGAGAAATCCCCCCTTTCCGTGACAATTATCAGACTTCAGTCTTTCTTACGACGCTAAGAGCTCTAGGACAGGATAAATATTATGATGTGGACAGCCAGATTAAATTAAATCTGCCGGAAGGTGATATTATCTATCGAACAACTGGACCTCGCATCTTCGAAATCGGGCGAAACAGGGCGTTAGATTTGACAGAGGAAAATTGGAACACCGGATGCCGTTACAGTTTTGACAAATCATCAGAGCCGTTACCGCTCCATCCTTATCGATATCAGTCTGATAGTATTATCTTCAAACCGAAGGGTTTACTAGCAGTTGCAATCATAGTCATACTGTTGCTGTTGTCGGCATCAAGCATCAAATTCAGGCAACTAGTGATATCTTTTGTAAATACCATGAGAAACCACAAATATATGACGGCATTTATTATCATAGCACTCACAATTTTTATAGTGTATTTTGCTCCGATTGTGAACGATCCGCGCGAAGAACCCTTCTCATGTAGAGGAGGAATAAGCATCTGGCCCTCGGCGATTATCCGGCTGGCCGCATTGTCCCTCTCCTTGTATTTTGTCAATAAAATATCTAATAAATTGCGCGATAGCAACAAAGACCTAGCCGACGAGTACTGTCTTCATAACGATAGTGGAACTGAGGTCGTTCAATCCAATCGGAAAACAGTTAAATACTGGTGGGATATGTTGCGCCATATGTACGACTGGCCGTATGGCAAGCTAGAAGAGAAGACCGCCAGAGTGGACGGGGTCTGGAACGAATACATGGGTCACAGCATTGGGTGTGTGCAGCATACAAGGTTATTCATCCTGATGTTCCTTTTTATTATCCTGAGTATAGTGATCAGCTTCCTCTTTGGGGGTCCAGTAAGCCCCGTGCGTGGCCCTAAAAGCGCACTTCTTGAGTTTATCATACTGTGCAGTGCTGTGCTGATGTTTCTCTATTTGACATTTCTTGTCGTTGACGAAACCGGCACATGTCGCTGGTTTATCGGTAAGGCTGTAAAAGGAGATGTGGAATGGCTCGATGTACCAGATAACACATCAGGACAAGTCAAGGGCGAATGGCTACTGATACATCTCATAGCGAAGCGCACTGATGTCGTCGGAAGATTTATTTTTTATCCTTTTATCATTTGGGCGATGATGCTCTTTGCTCGAAGCGATTATTTTGATGATTTCACCACGCCTTGGCAACTGGTCTTGATTATCAGCCTCACTGCCGTTTATGCCTGGTCGTGTGCCGTAATGCTGAGGGGGGCAGCGGAGCAGGCGCGTACGAAGGTTTTAGACCGCCTTTCGATTCAGTTGGAAGCAGCCCTCTCATTAAAGTCGCCGAACCAGGAACTTGTAAAACAAATCGAATATGTCATCAAGGAGGTTCAAGATATTCGTCGCGGAGCCTTTTCGCCGTTTATGCAACAACCCGTTGTACAAGCACTGCTGGTTCCATTTAGCGGAGCGGGGGGTATGTACTTGATCGAGTTTCTGGATAAGTTGAATCTTTAGGAGGCATCACTACTTCAACCATCCAAACGTTTAACGAAGCTGAAAACTTTAACTCGTACTATACCGATTGGAAGTTTCGAAAACGTCATCAGGCGTTTTTGCAATATCGCAGATAAGATACAAGAGCAACATGGGGAATAAGTGTACTGGACTGACAAAAATAAATAATAGGGCAGATCCTTCTTCATGACAGTGCATAAATGTTAGTGTGATGACGAAAATGCACTTAGTAAAACTATTAATCATTATAATGTCATTTCGCATACCAGAAGTCGTAAAACCAATATATTCAATCTGGCTCCCACATGCTGCCTTGTTTGCTTGTGCAAAGCTCTTAACTTTATTATTACTACGGAAGTAATTCATCACGAAAAGGTCGCTTATCAGCGCGAGTAAATTGTAATATCTTAATTTATCTAGCATAGACAGGTTCCGTGATGAATTCGTTTCTTTAAGTATTTAAAAAGGAGAAAAGCCATGAAGGAAAATATAATGATTCTGGTGGTTATGCCTATCATGCTATGTTCGATGCTTCTTTTGAATTCATGCAGGGGTGGAGGAAGTAGCAACAGTAACGGAAATTCCAACGCACAAATAACATCGTTTAATTTTACAAGTCCATCTTCCACAGGATCAATAGACACTAATAATCATGCAGTTCTTTTAATTGTTGACGACGGTACAATTGTGACTAATTTAACACCAACTATTCAGATTTCAGCAGGAGCTACTATTAATCCTCCATCAGGAGTGTCTGAAAATTTTACAAATCCTGTTGTTTATAAAGTAACTGCCCAAGATGGAGTAACTCAAAATTACATAGTAGCAGTAGTTGAGATTTCTCCAAATCAGTCTATTATCTTAAATGACGATTTCACTGGAACCGTAGTAGATTACATCAATTGGCATATTCCAACTTGGGAATTTAATGGTGATGGAACTTATTATGGTCAAACCCAAATTAGATGCACTCAAAACTCTCCGAATCCAACTGTAAACAACTTTAACGCGATTATTGCTCTCGATACCTATAATCCGACCGGAGAAAGCTTTTACGGAACTGATTTAATTAGTAACCAAGTATTCTCATTAGAACAAGGGATTATAGTTACTGTGAGAGCTAAATTGGATGCTCCTATTCCTGATGGCATTGTTGGAGGTATATTCTTGTATTCTCCTCCAGACATAAATGGACTCCATGATGAAATCGATTTTGAGCTTCTCAGTAACTCGACTGGAACAATATTGACAAATATTTATGGAAATGAGCCATTAGGAATTGGGAATCCGATATATTCCTCATATCCATCTGGGTTAAATACGGATTATCACACATATCAAATTCAATGGCTGTCAAATCAAGTATCATGGTATATAGATGGAAATCTGATTAGATCAGTGACTACTCAATCTCCAATACCATCAGGACCTATGTATCTTCATCTTAATATGTGGGTTCCAGACAGTAGTTTTCCAGAAGCATATTCTCCTAATCTTAACTATACAATCAACCCAATCGATGTTCAGACATTTTCTATGAGTGTGGATTCAGTGACCGTTATCAGCTATTAAGGCAATATAGCCAAAACGCCGAATAAATGGCCGTAGCCAACGCGGGATGGCGCATGCAGTTCCGATTTGTGATTCATGTCTTTCGGTCCCGCGTGGCTGAACTCTGGACGTTGAGCTTTAAATGCTAATGAATCTCTACGAAGCAAGCTAACGGGGAATTACAAGTTAGACAATCTTAACTTTATGGAGGTATTTATAAGAATGTTCAACCATCTGATTGTGATTGTTTTCATTGTCCTGATACCGGTGACCACATTCAGCCAACCCCTGAGACCGTATGCTGTCTATGATGGGGAAAAGTTAACAATAGGCTATGATATAGGGGTAGATTCCTCTGAAAGGATGCATAACTGGTTTAAGGACGAGGGGGGCGACTTCGTTATGAACTATCCTGATGGACAGACCTGGGGCGCTGTCTTTATTACAGTTGGAAATCCCAATAGCTCTCCTCAAGAAAGACAATTCAAAAATTTCTCCAATTTTAACACCCTTATCATATCAATGAAAGGTGCCAATGGCGGAGAGAAAGTCGATATCGGAATCAAGGATAGGACAAATCCGGACGATGGGTCAGAAATAAAGAAGACGGTAACTTTGACGAACACATATTCTGAATATCGTTTTGCCTTGAAGGATTTTAGCACTGTAGATATCCAGAACCTATACGTTGTTACCGAATTCGTCTTTGGTAACAATTCGCCCTGCAGAATATTTGTGAACTCGATCAAATTCCAGTGAGGTTCAGATGAACACCCCGATCATCGCTACTAAGAAAAAGCAAAGTTCTTCTTTTCTTCATGGCATCACGTGGTCAAAAGCATTACCAATCATAATCAGCTGCTTTTCTCTTGTGGTTTCTGTAGTTGCGGTGATTGTTAGTTATAATTCATCTCAAAATGCAGTGAGACCACTCTTGTATGTGGGTGTGGGAGATTCGCAATCTCCCATCCCTTGCTTTGGTCTTTTTATCCGCAACAACGGGATGGGGCCAGCGAGGGTTAAGACTGTCGACATGCGCTTCGATGGAAAGTCAATCCAAAACCCACGTGACGTACAAAAGGTTATTTCGCAAGCCGGATTTCCCGGACGGCCAATAGACTTCGAGATTCTTGCAGTGCCTATTGAAAATGAAATGGTAATTGGTGCCGGACAAGAGACCCTTATATATGCGGGTAGGAAGAGCCAGATTTCAAATCTCGCGGCATTGGATTCTCTACTGCGGCGTGTGTCTATTAATATTACGTATTCTTCGATAAACGGCCATACTTATAGTCAAGTTTTCTTCGGTGAAGATCATCATAGACTCAAAACTATCGGATGGACAGACCTGACCTTATGAGGTCTAGGAGAAATATTGTCCCTATCCGCTTTATGGCGTACTGAGGTACCATGGACTCTGAAACAATTAAATCTCTGGCAGAATTTATATCAAAGCAAACTGTCTTTGATTGGAAATACTATCTATCAATCATTGTCTTGTCATTTACCGGCGCCGCAGTGGGCGCTTTTGTTTCATCATATTTTAAAATAAGAGGGAAGAACCTTGCAACCAAGGCAGATTTTAATGAACTTCTTCAACAACTAGCTAAAACAACGGAAGCAACAGAAAAAATCAAGACTGCCATAGCGCACGCAAACTGGAAAGGTGAAAAGCAGTGGGATCTAAAAGCGACGGTATACCAAACACTGCTTGAGTCTTTTGCTATGTGGCGGTCAGCCCTCGAGGAGCTAGAACAGCTTGCTTTTGATAAGGATGGAAATTTACGTATAGATAAGGAAGATGCAAAGATGTTTTTTGAAAAAGCCACGGCGGCTAAATATAATATCAGAAAATCCAGCGCCTTGGCAGGCATGGTTTTGGATAGTGAACAGTCTGAAAAAATATCCCAGCTATTCGATGCTGTGCATAATATCAAGCATAATAGTGTAATTCAAAAAGGCGTTTATAAAGATATTTCAAACAATATGAAAAGAATCGAATCGGAAATTGCAGCACAAGCCAAGAAAGACCTCTTGGGAATAGATTAACTTTACGACACGATGACATCGGCATTCACAGGGCGTAGGGGAGCGGGACCGGTGGGAATTTTACTCCGCCAAGAGGATACGCGAGTCATGTACCCTCCGATTAATGTGACTTTGCCGTGTTTCGGTAAGGGGAAGTACTTGCTTAGAATGCTCTGGGTTGAAGGCGACGTCATCGTGAAAAGAAGTGTCAATGGTTATCAAAAAGTGTATAGTTCAAAGCCCCCTACTGAAACGCCGTTACTTAAATTCCCTTTTATTCACTTATACCGGAAAAAAGATTGTAAAACTGTTTGGCCGTTCTTCCGCTTTTAGAAGCTCTTGACAGCGAGAACATTCTGGCAGCGTCGTGCAGTCTGCCTTTATCCCCTTTGTAATTTGGGAAATAACTATCAATGATTTTTAAGTAGCCATCCATATCTACTTGGTAAAACGATAGCCAAAGCCCAAACCTGTCAGACAGCGATATCTTTTCTTCAACAGAGTCTGAATAATGTAATTCTCCATCAACTATACTTGTCTCTAAATTATCTTTCATATGTTCAGGTACTAGATGCCTGCGATTCGAAGTTGCATACAGCAAGACATTGTTTGGTGGCTGCTCAATAGATCCTTCAAGTACGGTCTTCAGAGCAACATATGAGTTCTCGTTTTCATCAAAAGAAAGATCATCGCAGTAAATAATAAATCTTTGTGGAAGTTCTCTTACGTCGTCAACTATATAAGATAAATTATATAAATCATTCTTCGATACCTCAATCAGGCGTAATCCATCTGATTTATATTCGTTCAGTATTGCTTTAATTAGCGATGATTTTCCTGTGCCTCTCGCTCCCCACAATAATGCATTATTGGCGGGCTTACCTGAAATAAATCTTCCTGTATTTTTTACCAGTTCTTCTTTTTGGCTTTCAATTCCTATCAAGGAATCCAATGTAATGGGGTCTATAGCCTTTACAGGACGAAGCTTACCTGATTGCTGTCTCCATATGGCTGCATGTATTTGTTTCCAGTCTAAATCCATAATAAGAATTCCCCCTTCTAAAGAACGAATCATTATCGCTACATCATCCGCATCAAGCAAGCTGGGAACTGTTTAACATTGGTGAAGTTCTGTCATCTGTTATATCATTAAGAATGGTGCATATTGGTTTTTCAATATTTCATCTATACCACAAGAACGCTTAATAAATAGTAGCAAAGTGAACAACTGTGGATCGCTCGGATATCCACCGCAGATGATCAAATGATATTTGATTGCTCATGGTATCAACCTCGGATTACCTCTCCGTATCCCCGACAGACCTTATATGCTTTATAGTTAATATTTTATTGCGTGGTTCCCCCAAAGATGGCAAATAGGAGCACTGGGAAGAACATTTATTACTATAACAATAAGCTGACAAGATGTCCGTAGGGTAGCTGTTCAAACAGGCTTTCCAAAGGATTGTCTTGCCTCTCGCGCTAAAGCAATGAGAGCATCGCGTTGTTTGCCGTCGATAGCCGATGCAATTCGCAATCGATATTGTCGCCACTGTGAATCATACGTAAGTTTAGCAATTCCGACTTCTTCCAGTAGCTCATCAAATGCTTTAGTCTCTGGTAATTTAATCATCATTATAACATGAGCTTTGCGCGGCAAAAACGCTACAAAATTGAGCGGTGCCCCATCGATTCCAAGGCCAATGTAATGCTTATTGTATTTTAGGGTTGCTTTGGGTTCAACTTCACTAACCAACTTAAAGAGTTCATCTGTTGCAACTAACGTCTTTTTGGTGCCACGTTTCGACTCCCAAAACGCTCTGTCTGTTGGTTCTGATACAGGTTCATCCTCGTCAATGAGACCATAAGTATTTTCATCAAGAACTTTTACAAATGCTAGGACATACTGATCGCCGATCTTATACGCAGTCATTTTCAAAGCAATAAGAGGGATGGCTCCGTTAAAAAGCTGAATGACATTCAAAAATCGTGATGTGATTTCTTCCGCGACAATAACGGCTGCGTGCTCGTATTGGGGATAACGTTTTCTCTCGATATCCCAATACTCAATTGTGCGAATAATATGGCTCTCATCTGTTTCTCCAAGCTGAATCTCGACTTCAAACCGTTTCAGTGTTTCGGGGTCTTGGAGGAGGAGGTCGAGCCGACCGGCCTTTAATTGCCTTCGCTCTTTGTCTTTGAGCACCAGATCGCCTAATCCAAGGATTGAGGGATCATCCGAGATCTGATCTTGAACCCACTTTTCATTTATTCGGTCGGAACGCTTAATAATAATTGACTCAAGTTTCATAGTGCCTCCCTGAAGAATGGTAAAAATCAGAATTTCGCCGTTTCGGTAACTCGGAGGCGTGGAAATACTCAAACTTACATTAAATAGGATATCATCACGATTTTGTAAAAACAAGCGTTTATTTGAATCCTGTCAGTTGGACATAGCTAAGGCGTTCTTTTCTATTTTGAGATGCACAGCAATATCTCTCTCGAAAGGGCCGGTATTCAGAAATGGCAGCTTTCATGACCTCAGACATACCTTTGCTGTTTTGCCACAAGACTCGTTCGAAGCGGAGTTGATCTTTCAAAGTGCAAAAGTTTCTAAGGCACAAATCCCTATCATGACTCAACAGTATGCCCACAACTATCCTAAAAGCCTTCGGGATGGCGTTGACACTCTGGATAAATATTATCACTTTTTTATCGCAGAGCAATTAACATAGGTAGGCCCTCACGGGCTTTCCCTGTTTCACCATCGTGCGAACGGGTCCGTACACGGCGATTCGGCTGGTTAAGCGCTATGAACAACTAATTTTGGGAGTCCGAGCGAGTCAAAATAGGCATTTGGTAACGCTTGTTGTACGGTGGCGTGATAAGCCATACGCCACGGGCCTTTGGATACGCCTGCCGCAACTGCTGCCTGGTAGCGAGAGATTCCCCGCTTCCTCAGTTCCTGGTACCGAGTCTTTCCTCGCTTCCACTGTCTCCAGATGATAGAGCGAAGCCGCCGTCGTATCCACGATTCAAGATTTCGGAGAACTACCGGGGTTTGACTGAAGCCGAAGTACCCGCGCCATCCGGTGAGGTACTTCGCAAGGACGTTCACCGTCTGTTGGATGCTCCTGCTTCTTCCCGTGAGTTCCCGAACTGTCGTCTTGAAGCGTTTGAGCGCTGCCGGAGCAATCCGCCGCTTGAGTTCCTTGCCCCATGTGAAACTGAAGCCTAGGAACTTGCGCTCTTGCGGCTTTCCCACCGCGCTCTTTTTCTCGTTGACCTTGAGCTTGAGTTTCTTCGTGAGGAAGCTCCTAACGCTCTCCATCACCCGCTGTCCGGCCCGTTCGGTCTTGACGTAGATGTTGCAGTCGTCTGCATACCGGACGAAGCTGTGGCCGCGGCGCTCAAGTTCTTTGTCGAGATCATCCAGCATGATATTCGAGAGCAGTGGCGATAAAGGGCCTCCTTGGGGAGTCCCTTCGTCCGTGGGGCTTACAAGTCCGTTTTCCATAATCCCGGCGGTGAGGTAGGCGCGGATGAGCTTTAAGAGCCGCTTGTCCGCTACCTTTCTCGCTATCCGGCTCATCAGGATGTCGTGGTTGACCCGATCAAAAAACTTTTCCAAGTCCATATCCACGACGACCGCCTTGCCTTGGCCAATATACTCTTGTGCCTTGGCTACAGCCTGATGCGCCGAACGTCCGGGACGGAACCCATAGCTCTGGTCGCTGAACGTGCTGTCCCATATCGGTTGCAGCACTTGCAGGATCGCCTGCTGGATGAATCGGTCGAGAACGGTGGGGATGCCGAGTTTGCGCTCTCCGCCATCCGGTTTGGGGATGGTCACGCGCTTTACCGCACTCGGCTTATACTTACCGGCTACAAGTTGTTCCCGTATGGAAGGCCAGTGATCTAGCAGATAGTCCCGCAGTTTGTCAACGGTCATGCCGTCGATGCCGGGGCCTCCTTTATTGCTTATGACCCTCCGTAATGCCTTACTTACGTTCTCTCGCTCGCACACCTCCTCCATAAGTTGTTCGGTCGCCGGGCGTTCGGTTGCGCTCTTCGCCGTGGACGGTTCAGTCCCTCCTCTGGCAGTCTTCGGGGCTTCACCCCTATCCTCCGCCGAGAAGGCCAGTTCCAATTGGATTTTCCGCTGCTTTCCGTCCATGAGTTGTGCGTCCTACTTGCCGCTCCATTTAACCCCTTGCGGGGACGCGTTTGGGCCTTCAGTATGTCGTTTCCGGCTTGTGCGAGCCCTGCTGTTTCTCCCCTTTCGGGCGAGTGTCCCAATCGAGTAAGCCGACTGCACATACCTACTTTGCCCTCTGCTGACTTCTGCGCCACGGTCAGGAAGCCTCACGACTTCCTCAGTTCCGATTGCGGAACATGACGCAGACCTCCCGAGGTAAGTTCAACCGCCTTCCGCGCACAACCGCCGGATTTACGTTTTACGCCTTTGATGGATGTGGACTTCGCGGTCATTTGCCCGCTCGTCCGGCGCTCGCGCCTCATATCCGGTTTTTGTTCATCGGCTCACGCGTTTGCTCCACGCTTCTTTCGGACCCCATCTCACGATGACGCCCTTGCGCTTCGCTAACCCTTCGCCTCCATCAGGCTGGGTAGAGGACTTTCACCTCCAAGCTGTCGAACATGCTCGGCACACAAAATAGGGGCTACAGCTGATGCTGTAACCCCTTGATAGATTTGGCAGCGGGCCGGATTTGAATCAACGACCTTCGGGTTATGAGCCAATTTCCAACATAAATAGTAACCAACAAGAAGTAACAAGAAGAAAAATGTCAAGGGGATAGACATCAATGCGGCTGTGATGCTATCCCCTGTTTTCTTCTGTTTTTGGATGTTTTGTTAGAAGATTGTTAGAAGCAAAATGAATGGGGACTCGGTTACCCACCTTTTCCCCCAGTGGGGATTCGAATCCCGCTAGTGCGATAATAGAATACTTAATTATGCCTATCCGTTTGACACATCCTGACTAAAATGTTAGCCTGCTCCATCTTAAACCTTCCGGAGGTGGAGCGTGGATAGAATAAAGTGTAAGCATGTAATTGCAACCATAACTGTTATTAATGCAATTTTAAGCATATATCTAAACTTGGAGAAACTTAAATTGACAGATCAACAATTCATACTAAAATTTGGGCTCATGTTCACACTTATTATTTCTGGTTCCCTGTGGGCTTATCTGGCATGGAAAGACAATAAAAAAGTAATGGATTCAAAAATGACTGAACTAAAATCATACTATGATAATAAGTTAGAGGCTATAAACAAGTCATACTATGATAAATTATTCGAATTAGAAAAGAAATATCGTATAACGCATGGTGTAAATATTACTAACTATCAAAAAAAATATTCTGATTTACTTGCAGATGTTACTTTACTTCGTCAAACCATACAGAAGCAGTCAGTCGATAAAGCTAATGATAAAAAGGCTCCCTTACCCTAAAGCATTATTGAGTTTCAAAGAGCATTTCAGTCAGAGCAGGATTGCGTTGAATATCTCTTTAAGTCTCGATGGCCGGACGGTTTTACATGTCCTAACTGCGGAGATCGTGAGTTTTACTATATCCCTACCCGAAGAGTATTTCAATGCAAACGTAACATGCATCAGACCTATCTGACGGCTAATACAGTCATGCACCGCACAAAACAACCCATTTTATTGTGGTTTTGGGCTGCCTATATTATGACAACAGAAACGCCAGGAATTTCGGCCTTACAGCTACAAAGACAGCTAGGCTTTAAGCGTTACGAAGTCGCTTATAATCTTCTAAAAAAGTTTCGCGCTTCAATGATTCGCCATAACCGAGATAGAATAAAAGGAACAGTTGAGGTTGACGAAACATACATTGGCGGCCCTACTACAGGCGGCAAGCGCGGCCGAGGAACGGAAAAAGCTATCGTTGTAGGTGCCGTAGAACGCAAAGGTAAATACATGGGACGAATCAGGCTCAGAAAAGTCTATGATGCTTCAGAAAACTCCTTGATAGGTTTCACAAAAGATGTAATTGAACCGGGAAGTTATGTTGAGACAGATGGATTTTCAAGTTATAACAAAGTGGAAAAGTATGGCTATGAGCATGTCGTAATTTCCGCACCTGATGAAGATAAACCTCTGCCAAAGGCGCATATCGTTTTCTCAAACCTTAAAACGTGGCTTAAAGGTACGTTTCACGGAGTAAGCCCGAAACACTTACAAGCATACCTCAACGAGTATGTTTTTCGATTTAATCGTAGACAAACTCCAATGGCAGCTTTTCAAACATTATTAGGTCTGTCAACGAACATAACGAAGTGGCCAACATACGAAAAGTTGTACAGTGGGCAGTGGATACATCCAAATAATCCTTAAGGTGAATATAAAGACATTACAAATGTACTCACGACGGCACCGCCGGGCCTTCTTTTTTTGCAATAATTCATCGGACAAGAATCGGGCAGGCATCACGTCATTCATGTCAATTTACAATTGTAAAGTCGGAATAAATAAACTTGGGGCAACGTAGACTTGCACACATACCGGATTTAGTCGAGGTTTATGGCTCGAAATCGCCTTGTTGGGTTTGTCAGAAGCGGGGTGTTTTATTTGCCAGCACCAATTTAAAACTCATGCAGTTTTTTCTCAAATGCATCTATATCAATGTCAATTCCGTGAACGCCTTTTAACGAACTAAGCATTTTAATGATAGTTTTTTCTTTGTATCGAATTATCATGTTTCCAGTAAAGATTAAAACCACAGGAGTTAATGACCCAATGAACGCGATTATAACAG
>Ga0335081_10008645_pt1 | contig 16342 bp, 12 predicted proteins | sample Lox_Sample_35_FD_206713 | JGI IMG/M metagenome (GOLD analysis project Ga0335081, IMG submission 206713) | Soil microbial communities from Loxahatchee National Wildlife Refuge, Florida, United States - Lox_Sample_3.5 | ecosystem: Environmental > Terrestrial > Soil > Wetlands | place: USA... | reverse complement strand
CGAGCGGTTGTGGGCCTTCGGGCTGAGGCGTTTCGGCCGCAATCGGATCCAGACCAATGGCACCTTGATCGACGAGCGCCATGTCGAGCTGTTCCGCCGCTATCGTGTCGACGTCGGCATATCCGTTGACGGTCCGGGTTCGCTCAACGATGCGCGCTGGGTCGGTTCGCTGGAACGCACGCGGGCAATGACGGCGCGAACCCACGTTGCCATTCATCGGCTCTGCGCGGCAGGCCTGCCGCCCAATCTGATCGTGACGCTGCATCGCGGCAATGCTTTGCCGCAGGCATGGGCGGAAATGGATGCCTGGCTCGTCGAGGTGGAGTCGCTCGGCATCGCTCGGGCGCGCCTGCACGTGTTGGAAGTCGACCACCCCGAAGTCGGCACCGCCTGGGCCATGAGCGATGCAGAGAATGCCGAGGCTTTTCTGCATTTCTACCGCCTGGAAAAGACGGCGCTGAAGGCGCTCCGCTTCGATCTGTTCGACGAGATTCGCAACCTTTTGTTGGGCGACGACCGGGCCGCCAGCTGTGTCTGGCAGGCTTGCGATCCCTACACGACGCACGCCGTCCACGGGGTCGAAGGCTTTGGCGAGCGCAGCAATTGCGGACGCACCAACAAATTGGGCATCGACTTCGTCAAGGCGGACACCACCGGCTTCGAACGCGTCCTGATGCTATGGGCGACACCGCAACAAGACGGCGGATGTGCCGGGTGCCGCTTTTTCGCGATGTGCAAGGGCCAGTGCCCGGGCAGCGCGATAGAGTCGGATTGGCGGAACCGCAGCGCCCAATGCGCGCTCTGGATGAGGCTTTTTGAGACCCTGGAAGCCGAGTTGGTCGATGAAGGCCGGCTTCCACTTTCGCTCGATCCGCGGCGTCAGATGCTCGAAAACGCCTTGCTGGAGGCATGGAGTACCGGCACCGGCTTGTCGATGAATTCCATCATTTCAGAATGGCCGAAGCCGACCGGCTAGGTCCGAAGGTCATGCATAAGCCTGCTTTATCGAGTGCGCCGACCGATGCACGCCCATTGCGGCAGCGCGCGCTCCCGGCGGGCGGCAGGATAAGCTGGACGTCCGAGGCCGCGCGCGCGGCGTGGCAGCCCCGGTTCGATGCGACGGCGGCAACATGGCGCGAGCTGGAATGGCAATCCGTTTGCGCGGGCCTGCGGCCGGCAGCGATCGTGAGCGTCGACAGCAATTCCTTGGCCGCATATACGGCGCGGTGGGACGCTGAAGCTTTGGACTGGGTTCCGCTGGAAATCGATTTGAATCTTGACGCGCGGACGCATCCGGATAGAGGGCCCATTCGGTTGTCCTTCGCGGTTTTACGCAAAGGCTTGCAAGATAGCTTTGTCGAGGCATGGAACAACGGGCGTCGTGGCGAAATCGCGCAGTGGCTCGGCGCGCCGCCATGCTGTGCCGAAGCTGCAGTTCGGTTTTGGCGCCATGGCATTGCGGACCCGCTGTGGCATATCGCCATGGCGACCCCTTCGCGCCGCACGTCGCGCCGGATGCTCGAACTGGAGTGTTCGCCTGCCTGCAATATTCTTTTGCGCGCGATAGGCATACGCATGCTTGCACATGTTCCGTGCCGTCTGGATTGCGGGCATTCGATGGATTTGGCCGCTCGACTGCAGGCCTTTGGCGCGGACGCGAACTGCGGCGCGTCGCTCGATTGGACCCCGGACATCCTCGCATGGCCCATGCAATGGTCCGCCTGGCATGGGTTGGCGGAAATCCGCACACCGGTCTGTAGAATATCCACTGCGACCGACTATTCCTCGCACCGTTACATCGTGCGCAGCCACGGCCAGGGATGGCCGTCTCAGGGCGCCAAAGGCTTGGATTTTCCCTATCACAACGCGAAACCGTACCGCTTGACGAAAGCGTCCGGATTTAAGCGCGGGCTCGCGCTCGGCTCGCAGAGCGGCGCGCCGGATCACAGCGATATGGGCGCAACGAAATCCGATGCCCCCAGCTCTGCTGAAGGCGTCACCCCGGCGGCCGCGCAAAGCGCGGCAAAATTTCCGTAGCGCAACAGCCAATCGGGATAGGCATAGCCGACGATATGCTTCGCCTGTCGGCGCAGTCGTTGGCGAAGCGCCTGCACCTTATCGCGTTCGGCCTCGGTCAAGCGTCCGACCATCAACAAGGCGGCTGCGTAGCTTCGCTCGTCAGCCCAGGGTTCGGCGCAAGTGAAGATGTTGCCGAGATGCCATTCGCCGCTGCCGGAAGGAAAAAGCGTGTCGGCAAACGACAGACGCTCTGCAATCCGTTCGATCCCGCAAGGAATGATATCGGGGCGAAGCCGACGCAGCCGCGCCAGCAAAGCGCCGTTGCCGCAGCCGAGATCGAGAACCCGTCCTCCTCGCGGCAGCCCAAGGCTGGCTATCACGGCCACGATCGGCGCGTGATATTGCGCCATGGCTGCGGCGGATGGAAATCCGTTGTCGAGGTAATACCGCGAGCTCCGCTCTGAGCAATCGTTTCCGGTAAAGGCCATTGTTCCGTTGCCAATTATGCGGTCTGTTGGGGCCATGCCATTGGAATGACAGCATTAAATCCACTGTTGCGAGAGGTTTTTATGAGCGCAGCCAGTTCGAACTCGCATCGTTTGATTGCCGGGTCTTATGACGAGAGTATAACACGCGAGGCGCGTAGAATATCATTGACGCAACTTGTACGTACATCGGTTTTAAGCTAGCCTACCGCGGCGTGTAGGAATGATTGGCGCCTTCACCAGCCAATCTTGCTGTCCTAACCGCAATTCGACTTTCAGCAAGGAAGGAGAATGCGATGTCGGATATGAGTCACACCCTGCGGATTACTGCCGACCTTTCGAAGGCCCGGCAGATTGCCAACGGCATGAGGTCGAACGCGCCGTCGGCGACGGAAGTGGAGGCCGACCCAAAGGCCTTTCTGCATAAATTCGGCGTCGAAGTGGACGACGAAACCGCGTCCCTGATCAAGCGGCGCCTGTCGAAGCGGCTCGCGTCGTCGGTCCAAGCGGCCGTCATCCATCTCGACACTTGATCGATCGGAGCGTGTCCGTCGGCCGGCTCAATGGCGGGCCGACGGCGCACGTCGTTCGATCGATTTCCTTTCGCACCAGGTTGTTCGTCGTGGTCGATAGGGACGCTTCGTCATGATCGATAGGGCGGTCGTTGCTCCTGCCGAATTGGCGATTCATCTTACCTACCGCTGCCCGTTGAGCTGCGCCCATTGCTGCTTTTCTTCCGATATGAGCCAGCATGGCCATCTTGACCGGGAGATCGCCATTGGCGCGGTCGAAGCCGCCGCCGCGGTCGAAGGCATGGAGCGCATCAATTTCGTCGGTGGCGATCCGTTTCTGCAAACCGATTTGATGGCGGACGTGCTGGGCCGGGCCAAGAACCTCGGCCTCGACGGCTCGGCGACCACCAGCGCCTATTGGGCGACCTCGGAACGAAAGGCGCTGCAGGTACTTGCGCCGCTCGTGCAAGCAGGGCTCTCCCGACTCATCATTTCCTACGACGACATGCATGCGCGATTCCTCAAGATCAAGCATGTCGTCAATGCCTATCGCTCGGCACGTCAGCTCGGCATCGACGTCTGTGTGGCGGTGGTGCTTCAGCCGGGCAGTAAGATCGACGCCGGCCATGTCTACGACGCCCTTGGCGTGGCGCCGCACGACGATCCCGGTTTGACGATCTATGAGACGGCCATCAGCAGTACCGGACGTGCGCGCGAGGGCGTGGAGGAGGACGAGCTCTTCGCCCGCCGGCAGGCTCCTCAAGTCTATCGCGGCCCGTGCAGCTCGGTGCTTCGCGACTTCTCCGTCACGCCCGAGGGACAGGTGTTGCCGTGCTGCGGCGTGCTGCCGTTCCGCCAGGAAATGGTGGTTGGCGACCTGAATCGCGAACCTTTGCGGGCGGCGATCGATCGCGCCTACAACGACGCGGCGATGAAATGGATCGCCCTGGAGGGGCCGGTCGCGCTGCTGTGCGAGATCACGGCCGAATCGGACACGCCCTTCGCCGAAGACGATTTCGACGGGGTATGTCACGCATGCGACGTGCTTTATTCCAGTCCCGAATTGCTGCAGCGTTTGCGCGATTATCTGCCCCGAAAGATGGCGATGCTGGAGCAAGCGGAGGGCGCGCTTGCCGCGATCGGGTATTTCAGGCGGCGCGACGAGCCCCAATCAGCGCTCGTCAATGCCGGCCAAGGGAGCAAGGAAGATGCCGCCATTGCAAAATGATCGAGGCACGCGGCCGGACGTCGTACTGGTCGCCGCTCCCTTTCTGGTGGTGACCCGTCCGGCGCTGGGGATCAGCACTTTGCAGGCTGCGCTGGCGGCGCGCGGCATCGCGGCGCAATCGCGCTATTTCAATATCGAGTTTGCGGAGCGGCTCGGCCTCGACCTTTATCACTTCATCTGCGAGTGGGCTCCCAACAACCTGCTCATAGGCGACTGGATATTTGCGCCGGAAATGAGCCTGCCCGATATGCCCGCCGATGCCGCCTATCTCGCGCGCGCCAAGCTTGGTTGCGCCGACAATTGGCCGGGGGTGCTGCGGGCCCGACAACTCGTCAACGACTTCGTCGCGCAGGCCGCCGCGAAACTTGCCGACAGCGGGGCCCGCATCGTGGGCTTCTCCACCACCTTTCAGCAGAATTGCGCTTCGCTGGCGATTGCGCGCCGGCTCAAGCAATTGGCTCCCGAGATCGCCATCTGCTTCGGCGGATCGAATTGCGATGGTCCCATGGGATCGGCGCTGTTTGAGAATTTTCCGCAGATCGATTACGTGTTTCGCGGCGAGGCCGATGTCAGCTTTCCCGCTTTCGCGGAACGCTTTTTGTCCGGGGAAACGCCGTTTAGCACGGACCCTGACGTTCTCGGCCGCAGCGGGGTGGCGCCGGGACCGCCCACGCCGCCGATCCGGGACCTTGACGCGCTGCCCATCCCGGAATTCGCCGATTTTTTTGCCACGCTCGGGCAAACCTCGTTCAATCATCGCATAGTTCCGGGCATCTTGTTTGAAAGCGCGCGCGGTTGCTGGTGGGGCGCCAAGCACCATTGCACGTTCTGCGGTCTCAACGGCTCGACGATGGAGTTTCGCACCAAATCGCCGCAGCGGGTGCTTGCCGAAATCGACGCGCTGTTCGAGCGATGGCGCGTGCCTTACTTCGACGCCGCGGACAACATCATGAATATCAAGCACATCGATGGGGTGTTCGGCGAGCTCGCCGACCGCGAAGCATGCGAATACCGGTTCTTTTACGAGATCAAATCGAATATGCGGCCGGCGCAGATGCGCACGGTCGCGCGCGGCGGCGTTATTTGGGTGCAGCCGGGCATTGAAAGTCTCGACGATCGCGTTTTGCAACTGATGGAGAAGGGCGTCTCCGGGCTGCAGAATATCCGCCTACTGCGGACCTGCTGGGAGTTGGGGATGCGGACCACTTGGAACATCCTGTTCGGCTTTCCCGGTGAACCTCACGATGCTTATCGCAAGCATGCCGATTGGGTGCCGTTGCTCGAGCATTTCGACGCGCCGACCGCGCTGTGCCGTGTGCGGTTCGATCGGTTCAGCCCTCTCTACGAGCGCGCTGCGGCGCTGGGCGTCTCCGACCTGGAGCCCACCGCCGCCTACGAGTCGGTCTACAATCTGCCGCGCCAGGCGCTGATGGGGCTGGCCTATCATTTTGATGGCAAGGCCGCCGGGGCTGCCACCGAGGACGTGGTGCGGCCGTTAAGGGAAGCGATCGCGCGGTGGCAGGCTGCGCAACGAGACGCGCGCGGACTGCCGATGCTCGTCCTGGTCGAGGCCGGCTCGATAAACATCGTCAAGGACACGCGGAGCATCGCCCTCAACGAGATCCATATCCTGCGCGACGACGATGTTGCCGTGCTGCGGGCATTCGACGACCCGGCCGAGATTGCCGTTGCGACCGCGCGGCTGGCGGAAGCCGGCATAGCCGCCGACACCGTAAGCTCTGCGATCGACAGGTTCATCGACTGCGGCTTCCTCCTGGTCGACAACAACAAAGCGGTGAATTTGGTGTGCGATCCCACCCAACGCATTATCGGTGAAGCGAAACGCAACGAATATCCCGGCGGCTGGATCCGCGAGGCTGCCGCAAGCTGATGGCGACGGCGGCGGAGGATTTGCCTTTCGACCCGGTGAGTCGCGACCCGCGCTTCGTAAAGCTCGAAACCGAATGGCGCTTGCTGCTCGACCGTCACCTGCGGCATCGCGAGAGCGACGATGCCTTCTACCGCTATAACCGGCCGCTGGCCGACGGCGATCCGCCGCAAGGGTGGAAGTTGCACGTATCTGCCACATTGCTGTCCGCCTGCGAGATTTTTTCGGCGATTGCTCCCGTCTTGTTGCAGTCCGGCGCGCGCGTCAAAGCTCTTGAATCGATGCTCACCGTAAAGCGCCTCAATTGCGGCAGCTATTATGGATATCAGCAGATCGGCAAGTTCGTGACGGTGTTTGCCCGATCCGAAGCGGAAGCCGTGACATTGGCGGAGGGCCTGCACCGCGCAACGAGGGGAATGATAGGACCGCGGGTACCCTCGGACCTGCCCTACGCCCCCGATGGGATCGTGTTCTATCGATACGGCGCATTCCGTCCGTTACGGCCGGGCTCGAAGCGCTGCGATGCCGTGCACGGGCCGGATGGAGAATTGGTTCCCGATCTCCGAGACCCGAAGCGCCCGGTGCCCGAATGGGTCAATAGCCCATTTGCCGCCGTGTCGGAAAACGCCGAGCAGGCCCCCATCGCTTTCGGCATCGTGCCCTATCAAGCAATTTCTCTGCGGGGCAAGGGGGCGGTATATCGCGCGCTCGACCTGCGGCAGTCGCCGGCGCGGGTCGTTATTCTCAAGGAAGGCATTCGCTGGGGTGAAGTCGATCTCGATCGTCGAGACGGCCTTTCGCGACTTGCCGACGAGCTGGCGGCCATCGAGGCGCTTTCGGATGCGGGGGTGGAGGTGCCTGAGATTCTCGCACGGTTTCGTTCGCAGGATCGGCTTTACGCCGCGTTCGAGCACATCGACGGCGAGCCGTTGCAAGCGCTGCTGACGGCGTCCCAAACGCCGCTCGATCTCGATTTCGCGCTCGGCGTCTGCCGCCAGACTGCGCAGTATTTGCACCGGATGCACCGCAGCGGATGGGTGTGGCGGGATTGCAAACCGCAAAACTTGATTATTACGGATGACGGTCGGGTCAGGCCGGTCGATTTCGAAGACGCGATCCGGGTCGATGCTCCCGTTCGCCTGCCGACCGGGACAGCTGCCTACCTTCCTCCGGAATGGCCCGCACTGGGCGACCCCATTGCCCAAGACCTCTATGCGCTTGGCGTCACGCTGCACCAGACACTAAGCCGATCTGTGGGACATTCGGTCGCCGCGTCTGTCGAATGCTATCGCGACGACGTTCCGCACCGCATTCGAAGTCTGATCGCGCAATTGCTGTCGTCGGATCCTTCGGCTCGACCCTCTGCGCAGTCTGTGTCGAACGCCCTGGAAAGCTCCGATATGAAGGTCAAGGCTGATGAGATTATAAAACAGACCCTGTACGAACTCGATTAGCCGCATTACAGCTTGGCGTGGATGCTGATTCCAGCCTTTCAGCGCCGGAAACGACGATCGTGTCGGAAAAGACAATGCAAGTGAAATCCCGATCGGTGTGGACGTTCAACCGATCAATCCGTTCATACAATAGTTTAAGATCAAAGCCCGTTCGTACCAGCTCCTTAAAGCCGAGGATATCGATATACAAAAAAATCGCTCAGTCATATCGTTGAGACGACGCTAGCATCGGGCTTTGATTCGGTGGCAATTTCATCTTCTTTATCAAGAATATCTGCATCGTGAGATTTTCTTTGCTTCCTTCAGAAGCCCTTTCTGCGCATGAGTTAAGGTGCCTGCGGCCATTGGGTTATTTGGCTGGCGGCGCGAGAGCGAGCACGGCCTTTTCGAGATCGAGGGTGTGGCGAAGCAGCTCTTTAAGAAGCTGTGGATCGATTTCGGTCTCACCCTGATATTCGGCCAGATTGCGGAGGTCATGGCACTTGGAGAATACGCGCACCACCGCAGGGCTCATGCCGACCGTATGCGTCAGCGCCTGAAAGACGATGTAGCGCTTTCTGTCCGGCCGGTATCCGTTTTGCCTCAAAGCAGCCAAGGCAAAGCTATGGGCAGCGTTGTAGACCAGATCAAACCGGCTTTCGGGGGAGAGCTTTTTGGTTGCGCGCATCGGCCAGGCGATTTCTGGCGGAATTGACCAGGCCGTCAAACTCCCCGCGCGTTCCCGGTTCCCGTTTTAGGTCACCAAGGCTCGCGAGGTTTTCGAGTTCTTGCTTGCCCATGTTTTCAGATCAGCTTCGGAGCCAATGATGAAAAGCTTAGGCTGAGCGTTGATTTTTGCAATAACGGAATCTTTGGTGCCGATTTTCTGCCGCCATTCGTCGAACGAAACAAAGGTCGGATTCACCGGCCGGCGCACCATCTGCTCGGCCTTCTCCAAGCCCTCGTATAGATCGGTGTATGTAAGGTCGTCCCCGATCACCATAAGGTCGATGTCGCTACGGGCCGTATCTGCGCGCTTCGCCACCGACCCGTAGACGAAGGCCGCTTTGATCTTGTCAGTATATTGCGCGAGGGATTGTTTTAGCGGGTCGGCCAGCCCCACGGTTTTCAGGACAATGCCGCGCAGCTCCGCGAAAATGGGTGATTCGCGGTTGGCCCGGTAATGCTTCTGGTTGCCGATGCGCTCGGTCGACACCAGCCCGCTTTGTTCGAGGCGTGCCAGTTCGCGTTCCACGGCACCCGTGCCCGAATGGACATTTCGGACGATTTCGGAAGTATAGAAACTACGTTCCGGATGTCCGAAAAGAAGTCCCAACACACGCTGCTGTACGTTTGAAAAGAGCGCGTCTGACAGGTTTGCCGGTTTCTTCATATCAACCCCATTTTGGGTACTATAGACCCCAAATTAGGAATATTCAATTAAAACGCCAAAATTGGTGGTTTTTCAAAGGAATATGCAACGTTCCGAAACACCACATTTCCTCAATAAGGTCCGCCTACCAAGGTGACGGATTGGTGTGTTCATGCGATGTTCTGACCGCCCGAACCAAATCGCTAGAGCTAAGGGCTAAGGGCTAAGGGCCGTGGGATTTCGCGGACTGGCTGGGGAACTAGGATTCGAACCTAGATTAACGGAGTCAGAGTCCGCTGTTCTACCGTTGAACTATTCCCCATCCGCGGTTGCCGCCGAGCATTGGACCAAGCGCGTTGAGGTGCCCGGTCCGTCCGGCAGGCGCGACGACGCGATGAGCGCGCCTGACTTAGGGCAAATCCGCCGTTTTTCCAAGCCTGGCGGCGAGCGATCCCGCCGCGCTGCCGCACAACCGCGCGGCGCCGGCCGATTCGACCGGCACCGATAAGCAATACTGCGCATCCTAATTTATACTGTATATTATCAAGTATAAACCTCGTAAGTACTTCCACTTAAGAAGTATAGATTCACCATTTTACATCACAGTTGTTTACTGCTTTCCGTGTTTGACTTAATTGTTGCGGGATGGGGAACCGTTAATGAGCATCGATATTTTTGCCGATCGTTTGGCGCGCGTGCGGCAGCGCTTCGTGTCGACGCTGCAGAGCCGGATCGACGACACGGTCGCATCGCTCGACGAGCTCGCCGCCAAGCTGCCGGCGGCCGCGGCCGCGGCGGCGGTGGGCGAAGCCTATCGCTGCGTGCATGGCATCGTCGGCGTCGGACCGACCGTCGGGTTTCCGGCGACCGGCCGTGCAGCTCGTGGCGTCGAAGACGTGCTGCGGCCGGCGCAGAACGAGCGGCGCGGCCTTTCCGACGATGAAATCGGGCTCGTCAAAGAACGTCTGGTGGAGCTTCGCGCCGCCGCGGAGCGTGAGATGCAAGGCTTCGATCGCGATCCGAAAGTCTCGCAGCAATAACGGGGTGGGGTATGCGTAGCGGAGTAATATGCGGTGTCGCGGTTGCGCTATTTGCCGCCGCACAGGCACGGGCGCAGGAACGGCCGCCCTTGCCGCCGGCGCCGTTGCTGCAGCAGCAATCCTCGCCGGAACTGGTGGAACTGCAATTGCAGACGGAGGCTTTGGCGACCGAGGGCGAGCCAAGGGCGCTCGCCAATGTACCGCTGAGCGCGCCGGCTGCGGCGCCGCGCAAGGAACGGCCGAAGCCAAAGCCGAGAATTCGGCCGATCGCGCGCCACCTGCCGGCGGCGGCGGAGAAAGCCGCACCGGCTCCGCCGCGCTCAGCCGTAGTGACGGCGCAACCGCAAGCCGCCGAAAACCGGTCCACCGGTCCGATTGCCGAAATCACGCTTGGCGACATCGGCTTCGTCAATGGCTTCCGTTTCGCCAATCTCGGCGGCCAAAACGAGCTATACGTGCCGCTGCCGCAGGGCGACGTTAGCGCGACCGCGCTCGACCTGGTGATCGACGATATCAGCGCTCACGACGCCCAACGCAATCTGCAGGTTCAGGTCAACGACCGCACCGTCGCCGCGATCGTGCTCGATGGCAAATCGCCGGACAAGGTACTTCGCGTGCCGCTGCCCGGGATGAAGCCGAGAAACGGCTTCATCAAGCTTGCCTTTCTTTATTCCGGCGCGGCGACCATAGACCGCTGCATTGACGTTCGCGCCGTCGGCGACGTCGTGACGATACGGCCGGAGACCGCGCTGGAAGTGGACGTCGGGCCGGTGAATCAGCTCGATGTGGCGACGACGGCCGTGCTGATGCCGCACGACATTGCCGTGGCCCTGCCGCCGCGACCGGTATCCGCCACCGAAATCGCAACCGCTATCACCGTGGGCCGGGCCATTCTCTCGAGCGGCCGCCGGGTAACCTTTTATCACGGCTACGATCAGGTTCCCGCGCTCGCTAAGCGCGACAGCGACGGGCGATGGACCCAAGGCGTCGTGCTGGTCGGTCCGCTGAACGACGCCTCGACCATTATCGATTCGCCGATCGCCGTCGTGGCCGGCGAATTCCGCCAGTTCGGCTTGCTCGATGCGGTTCGCATCGGCGGCATGCCGGCCCTGCTGGTTTCCGACAGCGAGGCGGTGCGCGCCGGACGGCTGTTTGCGAGCCCGATGCTGGCGGCAGCGCGCGGCATTGCGGCGGCCTCGGTCGGCAAAACCGCGCCGCTCGATTTGCCGACCGACCGCGTGACGTTCGATCAGCTCGGCATTCCGGCTGACGAAGTGCAAGTATTCGGCCGCGCCAATCTGTCCGCCGTGATCGATACGCGGCGGCTGCCGGCCGGCACGCGTCCGGCGCGCTTGTTGCTCGACGTGATGGTGGCGCCCAATGGCGACGGCGAAAAGGCGGTGGTCAGCGCCTTCCTCAACGAGCGTTTGCTGGGTTCGACCGTGGCGGCGACCGGCGAGGCGACGCATCTCGATCTCGCCGTGCCGGACGGGCTGATCGGCGTGGTCGGCGACCTGCGCGTCGTCGTCGAGCGCGACAGCGCGCAAGGCAATTGCCGCTTCGAGCCGCAGGGCTATCCCGCGCAGATTCTCGGCTCGTCTGCCATGCTTCTGGAAAAAGTCGATGGCGCCCCTCACGATTTTGCCGATCTGACGCCGCGCTTTGCGCGCGGTTTCGAGATCCTGTTGCCGGCGCGGGCCGCCGATCAGCCGGTCCAGATGCTGGGCCTTATCTCGCAGGTCGCCAACCAATTGTCGCCGGACACCGCGCCGTTCGATGTCAGCTTCGTGTCGACCGGCAGCGCGCCGGCTCCGAACACGGCTTTCATCGCCGTGAGCGATGCGCCGCCCGCCGATACCACCCCGCATGTCCGTTTCGATCGCGGCCACGTCGCGGTCATGGATCGCGCGGGCCACACTTTGCTCGATCTGGGCGGCTTTATCGGCGGCGCGGTGGCGCAAGTCGTTTCCGCCGGCAATAAGCCCGGGCTTTGGCTTCACCCGATGGCGGCCGACGGCAGCCTGCCGGCGCCAACGCAATTCCGGCTCGACCATGGCGACGTCGCCTTCATCGACGGCAAGGGTGTGGCGCTGGCGATGTCGACGGAGCGCGACAACGTGATCAAGATTTCCTATCCGGATCAGGTGTCGTGGCTCACGGTTGCCGAACGCTTCCGCTCATGGATCATCGGCGGCTTCTGGCTCTTGGCCACCGTGGTGCTGTTGTTCGGACTGCAGCGGATGTTCCGCCGCCGGCCGGCGCAATCGTCCGATTGAGACGGGCTGGCGTGGAAGAGGGCGGGTGAACCATGGCCTTGTCACCGTCCGATCGTGCGCTCGGCGATCTTTTGGTCGGTCGGCACATCATCAGCCTCGCGCAGTTGGACGAGGCGGTGGACCTCGCCGAGCGCTGGAACGTCCGGCTCGGCGATGCGCTGTTGTCGCGCAACTGGATGGATCCTCGTGTCTATTATGAGGCCTATGCGCAGAATTTCGATCTGCCTTTCGTCGATCTCATCCGCGAGCCGCCCGATCGCGCGCTCTTGCAGGCCGCCGATGCCGATCTCTACGCCAACCGCCTCACCATGCCGTGGCGCCGCCGCGACGACCGTCTCCTCATCGCTACCGCCGAGCCGGGCCCGCAAACGGTCTTGTTCGCGCGCGAGCGCTGGGGCGCCGCCATCGAGTTCGTCGTCGTATCCAAATTCGACATCGTGATCACGCTGCAGACGACGTTCGCCGACAGCATGTCGCATCGCGCCGTCTACGAATTGGCCGAGCTCGATCCGGAAATGTCGGCCCGCACGGTGTTCACGGCGCCGCAATTGCTGGTGTGCTATGCGTTCGCCAGCGCGGTGATGGCCGGTCTGGCCCTGGAACCGCTGGCCACGCTGATCGCCTTGAATATCGCCATCAGTATCTTTTATCTCGGCAATTTCATCTTCAAGGGGGTTCTGGTCTCGATTGGCGGCGGCCGTTCCGCCGAAATCGACGAAACGGTGGCCGTCGAAGCGCGCGCGCTGAAAATGGAAGACCTTCCGATCTTTACCGTTCTGGTGCCGATGTTTCGCGAGGCGACCATGCTGCCGCGCTTGGCGCAGTCGCTGCGCGAGCTCGATTACCCGCTCGGCAAGCTCGACATCAAGATCGTGCTGGAGGCCGGCGACAGTGAAACCATCGAAGTCGCGCGCTCGCTCGGTCTCGAAGGCGTGTTCGAGATCATCGTCGTGCCGAAATCGGACCCTCAGACCAAGCCCAAGGCCTGCAATTTCGCGCTGCGATTCGCGCGCGGCGAATATCTCGTCATCTACGACGCCGAAGACCGGCCCGAACCCGATCAGTTGCGCAAGGTGGTGGCGACGTTCCGCCGTTCGCCGCCCAACACCGCCTGCCTGCAATGCCGGCTCAATTACTATAATGCCAACGAGAATTGGCTGACGCGAATGTTCACGCTGGACTACGCGCTGTGGTTCGATCAGGTGCTGCCCGGTCTCGAACGCCTCGGCATGCCTATACCGCTCGGCGGCACGTCCAATCACTTCCGGACCGACGTGCTGCGCGAGCTGCACGCCTGGGATCCGTTCAACGTCACCGAGGACGCCGATCTCGGCATTCGCATCGGTCAGAAGGGCTACCGCGTCGGCGTGGTCGATTCGACCACCTTCGAAGAGGCGAGCTGCCGCACCGGGCAATGGTTGCGCCAACGCTCGCGCTGGATCAAAGGCTACATGCAGACGCTGCTCGTCCATACGCGCCGGCCCATGCAATTGCTGCGTAACGCCGGGCCGCTCGGTTTTCTCGGCTTTGTCTTCTTCATCGGCGGCACCGTGCTGGCGGGGCTGCTCAATCCGGTCTTCTGGCTGTTTTACGGAATCTGGCTTGCCGCCTCGGCCGCCGATCTCGAGGTGATCTTTCCGCAGTCCTTGCTGTTTTTGTGCCTGTTCAATCTGCTCGCCGGCAACGGCGCCTTCACCTATCTGATCATGCTGGCGCCGATCCGGCGCGGCTGGCTCAATCTCATTCCTTTCAGTTTCACGCTGTTCGGTTACTGGGTGCTGATTTCGGTCGCCGCCTATAAGGCGCTGTGGCAGCTCGTGCGCGATCCGTTCTTTTGGGAAAAGACGCCGCACGGTCTGTCGCAGCACGCCGCGGCGCGACTGCCGCAAGCGGAGGGCGCATGACGACGCCCGTCGCGCGTTCCGCCGTCGCCAGAGCGATCACCGCGGCGCCGATTGCGTCACTGGCGTTTGTCGGCATTCTCGCACTCACGGCGGTTGCCGTGCGCGGCGGTCTTCTCGGCAACGACATGCTGCGACTGTGGGAAGGCGCCGCCACCGCGGCGGACGGCGAAGTGCCGTTCGGACGCGTCGTTGCCGCCTATCCGACCTTGCCGTTTTTGACCACGACGCTGGTGGCATGGCTGTTTCCGGGTGGCGCGCCGGCACCGGCGCTGGTCGCCGCCGCGCTGTTCGCCGCCATAGCGGCGGTGTGTTTTCTGGCGTTTCGCAAGGCCGGCCATTCCCTGGCCGCCGCCATCGCTTTCACCGTGCTCATCGCTTTTCATCCCGCGCTGTTGCGTGCGGTGATTGCCGGGCCCGGCGACATGTTTCTCGCCGCTTTCCTCTTGATGCTGAGCCTTACGCTTTACGATCTGCGTTTGCGCAGCGGCACGTCGGAGGTCATGCATGTCGGGCTTGCGCTGATGGCGCTCGCCTTCTCGCATCCGGTCGGCGCCGCCTTCGCTTTCGCCACCGCGCCGTTCCTGGCCTTCGCCCTTCGCCCGACGCTGATTGCGAATTCGGCTTTTAACGTCGTCGTGGCGCTGGTGTTTCCGACATTGTTCGCGATCGGCGCCTTCAGCTACGTCTCGTGGGTATTTCCCGGCGCTGGTTGGACGTTCTTCGCCGCTCCGGCAGAAAGCCTGTCGGTGTGGGCGGTGGCGCTGGCGCGGATGTTCGGCGACGCGTTGTTCGATTTCCCGGTTCTCGACGCGTGCCTGGCGATGACGTTGGCGCTTTTGGTCGGCGCGCCGCTGGTGCCGGCGGTGCTGCTCCTGGTGCGTCGGCGCCGGCCATTGGTCAACCCGGCGGCGGTCATTGTCGCTGCGGCCATCGCCGCCACCGGACTGAGCGTCACCAGCGGCTTTTTCGGCGATCCCGCGGCGATTGTCGTCACGGCGCCGATGCTATCGGCGGCTATGCTCAGTCGGGTTCCGCTGATGCACGAGCATGTCGCGCTCGCCATCGTCCTTTTGCTGGTCGGCTGGTTCGGCGGGCTCGCCAGCGTTGCCTTGGTCGATCCGATTACTCTGAACCGCTTGCATTTGGCGTGGCAGCACGGCGACGGCGGCCGCGCCGCCGCGCTCGCGGCTGGCGGCGCGGCGAGCGCCGACGACGGCGTCTTGGTCGATATCGACAACGCGCCGGCATTTCTGTTGGGGCGCGGCACCGCGCCGGGCATTCTCGGTCCGCAAAGCGAAGCCTTCACGCTCGCCATGCTGTTTCGCCGTATCGAGACGCCCTTTGTGGCGGTGCCAGATCCGCAAAGTGCGGCGGGAGCGAACGATCGGCTCGACCGGGCCTTTCCGACTTTATTCCGCGACGGCCCGGCGGGTTATCGCCTCATATACCAAAACAATACTTGGAGAATATTCGAAAAGCTAAAGGCCGTTACGTCTCACAAGGATTAATCATTGGACGCTACGATGGAAATACCGGCTTTCATAAGTATTATTACGGAGGTATTCGTGCGGATACTTGTGGTCGACGATTCCGAGGACTCGCGCGATCTGACCGAGGGGGCGCTTCTCTCGGCGGGCTATGCCGACATCGTCACCGCCGGTTCCGGCTGGGAGGCGCTGAAAATGCTCGACGTCGGCAAGACCACCGACGAGAAGCCGATCGTCGACGTGGTCCTGCTCGATATCGTCATGCCGGAGATGGACGGCGTCGAAGCCTGCGCACGCATCCGCAACGACGCGCGATACGTCGATTTGCCGATCATCATGGTGACGTCGCTGGACGACATGGACTCGCTCAACAATGCCTTCGTCGCCGGCGCGACCGACTATGTCACCAAGCCGGTCAACCGGGTGGAGCTGGTGGCGCGCGTTCGCTCGGCGCTCAAGCTCAAGCACGAGCTCGACCGCCGTCAGGAACGCGAGGCCGAGCTGTTGTCCTTCTTGTCGAACTGGGGCGATCGGCGCGCCGGACTGTGGATCGACGAAGTCACCGGATTGTTCGTCGGCGAAGTCGCCGAGGCCTATCTCACCGCCGCATGCGGCTGCCGGTCCGGCGAAGAAATCTCGATCCTGGCGCTGTTGCTCGACCGGTTCGACGTCTACAGCGCCGCCAACGGCGACGCGGC
>Ga0335081_10008644_pt1 | contig 16342 bp, 12 predicted proteins | sample Lox_Sample_35_FD_206713 | JGI IMG/M metagenome (GOLD analysis project Ga0335081, IMG submission 206713) | Soil microbial communities from Loxahatchee National Wildlife Refuge, Florida, United States - Lox_Sample_3.5 | ecosystem: Environmental > Terrestrial > Soil > Wetlands | place: USA... | reverse complement strand
CGTAAAGACGCCCCTTTTGTCCCGGTCCGGATACTTCCTGTAATACGTATAGTTCATCGCTTGAACCAGTGAGCCCTGGACTTTATCGAGACCGACGATCTTCTCCGATTTCGCACCCCACTCCGACGTATACATGAATTTGCCTTTGTAGCCCACGTCGAGGGCATGGTTGGTGATCAGGGCGCCGGGCTCTTCATAGCACGAGATGAAGATGAGATCCGGGTTTTTCGCCCTGAAGCTGGTCATGACGGAATGATAATCCGTTGTGTTCTTGATGTCGACGGACTCGAATGCGAGAACCTGGCCGCCGAGGGCCTCAAATTTCTCCTTGAACTTTTTCCCCCAACTCAGGAAGGCCTCATTGATATCCGTGATGACACAGGCTTTCCTGAACCCCTTATCGAAGCACGCCTGGGCCATGGGTTCGCCGTAGTAGAGCCCCGGGACCCGCTCCTGGATGTACAAGGGATTTCCTTTCTTCCGGGACTGATCGGAGGTCGACAAACCATTAAAGAGAATTCCAAGCCCCACGTTGACCTCCTGGCAAGCCCACACCTGGGGTGTTCCGAAGGGGCCGAGGACAACGGGGAGTTTGTACATTTCAGCAAGTCTCCTCATCCCCGCCACGCTCTTGGCTGGATCGCCTGCATCATCATAATTGGCGATCTCCAATTTGTAGCGCTGATTCCCCACGAGGAGTCCGCCCGGTCCTTTGCCCAGCGTCCCCTTCTCATTGACATTCCTAAGGGCGATTTCAGCCCCCCGCAGCACACTGGTCCCCATAAAGGCAATGGGGCCGCTCTGGGCGCTGATGACGCCTATCTTCACGCTTTTTGTCGCCTGGGCATGAGCGAGGTAGGGCAAAAACATAATCAAGAACACGATGGTCAGAAACAGAATATTTGAATTCTTTTTCATGGTCTCTCCTTTCTCTTTGTTCACCCCTTTGGTAATGCGAAAGTTCCACCCCTTAAGCCGAAATAAGAAAGCGCCGCGCTGGTGGACCCAGAGCCAATCACCGGCCTTTCGGCCGGGGAGTCGAAGGGTCCCCTTGAGAAATCTCACTGGTGTGAGAATAGTTTCAAGGCCTTTGCCAATCCGCGGAACTTGTAAATCCATGCGCCGCCCTCGCCCCATGCCGTGATAAACACCTCGTTCGTGCCGGGCTTGAAGGCCAGATTCGTTGTGCCCAGATGTTTACCCGCCTCCCTTCCTGGAATCAATACGTTGGCAACGGGAATTCCTCGTTTATTCAGGATGACCGCTCTGCCTTGAAAGACCATACACTGATAAACGTTTCCTTCCGCATCCACTCGCATAGAATCGCATCCGCCCGGGCCTCCTGAGAAGCGATATGGGATGGTCGCTCCGGCAATTGGATTGACGGTGACCCCATCCTCCAGCAGCTCGATCCGAAGCAGATTATTCCGGCAGGTTTCGCTCGCCCAGAGCACATTTCCTTCCGGCGCAAGCGCAACGCCATTGGCCGACGCAAGGTTTTGGATCACGGGCTGTACGGTATTGAAGTCCGCTGAAAAACGGTAGACCCCGCCCGTCGGGTCTGCAAAATTTCCGGTGAAGTCGGTGACGTAAAAATTTCCCTTCGAGTCAAACACCAGATCGTTGCCGCTCTTCGGCTTGCCCTGATAACGAGCCTCAATGAACGTCACGTTGCTCCCGTCCGTATTCATAGCGATCACCTCGCCACTGAGGCAGACGACAAAGAGCCTTCCGTCCTTATGAATGGCGGTGCCGTCGGGCAGAACGCCTTTTTTGTTGAAGATCGTCGTTACCTTTTTGTCTGGGGTGATCTTAAAGATACGCCCGTCAAAAACGGAGCTGGCATAGAGGTTCCCTTGCCGGTCAAAGGATAAACCTTCAAGAAAGGTGTTGGGGCTGGCTTCAACCTGTAGCCAGGGTTCTGCCTTGATCGTGGGAAGGCCTGCCTCTGACGGGGGAAGAGGTGCCTCATTCTTCGCCATTTTTGACTGGCCGTAGCTCCAAGGAAGAAAGACCGTTAAGATTCCAATGCAGATTAAACCGATACCGATAACTCTTCTCATAGCTGCCTCCTTTCTACCTCTCAGTGGTTGATGGGATTTGTCCAACTGCCCTCCAAGATCAGCATAGACGGCTTCCGTGACGCTCTTTAGGCATCCTAAGACTTCCGTCACTGATTTCTCAAGTTGAAGCATCTCATACCAGAGACCTTCACTGCCCCCCCCAAGACGGCCTCTCTTCTAAATGCAGTGGAATGAGGAGTTCTGGAACACGAACAACGCGAGCGTGTCTCGTGTGGGTGGAACCGACAAATCTTCTTCATCGGTCTATTTCCTAGAAGAATGTCCTAAGACGAATCCTTGGCGCCGACGTTTTCTCAAAAGTGCTTCCAAGCGGGGTGGCCGCGCCAACAAATGCCCCGCGGGTCACGTCTTTCTTAACGCAATGTCCCCCAGATTAACATCCTTGTCCGTTCTGATCGACCGTATCTCGTGGGCGGCGTGGCCCTTTCTTTCGATCAGCACCGTGAAAGCGCCCACGCTTAAATCTTCAACCCAGAAGTCTCCGAAATCGTCCGACAGGGTCGATCGCTTCTCGCCGGTCTCGTTGTCCGTGATGGTGATCTTGGCCCCCTCGATGCATTCGTCTCTTTCAGGATCATAAAGAGCGCCAGCGATGAATCGTTTGGGCAACCCGATATAGTAGACCCTCGGCTTCGTCTTGGATTCCGGAAGCAAGGGTTGGGCTTTCTTTAGAACATCACTGAGGTCTTCCTCATTACCGAAACGCAATGCGCCGGTCGGGCAAACATCCACACATCGCGGTTCTTTCCATCCTTTGTCCAAAAGATGGGCACAGAAGGTACACTTCTGCGAAATATTCAGGTCCCTGTTGAAGTAGATCACCCCTTCATAGGGACAGGCGTCGTTGCAATTCCTGTTTCCGGCGCATTTTTCCGGATCGATGAGAACGATTCCATCCGCTCTTTTATAAATCGCTCTTTGTGGACAAGCGGCAATGCATGGGGCATCGTCACAGTGCTGGCAGATGGAATGCAGGTAACTTACTTTGACCTTGGGAACGGTGCCCCGAGTGAGATCCGTCACCTTATTCCAGAACTGTCCGACCATGGGCTGAGGCTTGGCGTATGGCGTCCAGTCGTTCCCCACGTGCTCGTCCTTGCAGGCAATTTGACAGTTATGACATCCGTTGCACTTCGAGATATCGATGAGTAAAACTTTCATTCTTTCTTATCCCTGACCAGCACTCTCTCCATACAAAGGCCGGCAGCTTGGTCATACGGTTTCTTGAAGACCTCCGGATATTTCCTGAGGAGTTCTTCCATATCCGCCTTTTGAACCTCGACGAGAAATCCACTGGCCACCTGTCCCGTGGCATGTTTCGAAATCACTTGATGAGGGCAGATGGTGTTAATGGCCCCCCCCCGATCCATCTCTGCCGCCACGATCGGGTCATATCTGGCTCCGTGGTCGATGTAAACGGTTCCGGGTATGATTCTCTCCGTGACGCGTGCTCCGGCGAGAACGGTGCCCCTCTCGTTAAAGATCATGACCACATCCCCACTCCTGATCTCCCTCTTATTTGCATCCGATGGATGAATCCACAGCGGCTCGTAAAAGTAACCATCGGGGCCTTTGACCTTGCACGTCGGGATTTCCCTTAACCAGGTCATATCGTCGTGCTGGGCATGAACCCTCCATTTCGGATGATTGGAACAGACGAGCAGAGGATATTTTTCAGCCCGGGGGTGGGACAGGCTTTCCTGGTGGGATTCGCCATAGGGGATCCAGTGCGGCACCGGAGGTCTCTCCTTGTCGTCCGGAAAATGTTTGGCCAATCTTTCGGAGTAGAATTCTATCTTTCCTGAGGGCGTATTCAACGGGTGCTTCTCCGGATCACGGACGAAATCCCCCATCCCCGCCGTATAGGTTTTCCAGTTTGGGTCCGTTGGCACGACCCAGTATCCCTTCTCTTTAAGCTCTTCAAAGCCGATGTGGTCGGCAGCCCCCGATGTTTCGTAACCATGCCTGATCCATTCCTGGACGCTTTTTCCTCCGGTATACTCCTTGAGTAACCCGAGCTTTTCGGCGATCGTACACACGACTTCGTAATCGCTCTTGGACTCTCCCCTGGGTTCGATGCACTTCGGTTCGGGAAAGATCGCATCAAACTGTCCGCTAAAGATATCGACTCCGATGTCCTCCGTCTCAAACTTCGTATTCGAAGGCAAGATGATATCCGCAAAGGTGCAGTCATTTTCAAGCCAGGGGTGTTGCGCGAGGATAAACTCAATCTTCGGATGGCGATACGCTTTCAAGATGCTATTTCCATCGTTCCAGCAGGTGACCAGACAAGGCGTATCGGTCCAGATCATATGTATCTCGGGACACCCTTCTACCGGATAAGTCGATTTGACGAATTGTTTCTCGACCGGGTCCCGAGAAAGGGTTGTGGTGCCCCACCAGCTGATCGGAGGGTGAAGGATCGCATCGTGAACCAGGCATTTGGGAATAAACTGTCTGGGGGTGTCGTCATACTTCCAGCCACGATCCGCCTCTTGAAGCTGCGGAATAAATGAGGGGCGGGGCCATGGATTCCGATGATGGTGCTGGTAGATACTCCATTCAATCATTTTGACCTGATGGCGCCCGGGCTTCCCCAACCCCTGCATCGCCAGCAAGAGGACCTCAAGTCTTGCGGGCTCTGTTGAGTAAGGCCCTCTGATAAAAGGTCCCCCGTTCCCATGGGCAATAGTAGTTCGTTTGGAGGCCCATTTCCTGGCCAGGGCCTTGATCGTCCTGGCTGGAATCCCTGTAATGGCAGCAGCCCATTCGGGTGTCTTAGGAATGCCCTCCTCCTCGCCCAGCACGTATTCCTTAAATCGATCGAACCCCACCGTATGCATTTCGACATAGGGCTTATCGTAGAGATTTCCAGTGATCCATACATAGGCGATGGCAAGCTGGAGGGCGGCATCGGTATTGGGCCGGATGGGTATCCATTTATTCCCGTGAACGGCTGCGCCATAGTTTAAGTCCGGGCAGATGTAGATGGACTCTATTCCCAGCTCCGTAAACCAGTAGCAAGCCCGACTGGCCAGCTGGCCGCTCCATCCCCAAGGCGTGGTTTCCGGATCGCACCCCCAGAAAAGAATGAGATCCGTGTTCTCGCTCATGTCCTGGATGACGTTGGTCACCGGAACCATCTGTCCCAGGTTCTCCATGCCCCAGACGTGTTTTGCGCCCCAGACCCAGCCTTCCCAGCTATCCGTGTTCCTTGTTTGTAAGGTAAACCCTCCCAGTAATTTCAAAAGCTTCCTGTGGCATCCGTGAGCGGCATGAACCGTCTTGGTCTCAGCGTGCCCATCCGACTGTGAGAAGACGGCTTCCATCCCATACGTTTGCTTGATCCGTTTCAGTTCGTTGACAATCATATCCGTGGCTTCATCCCATGAGATTCTGACGTAGCCGCTCTTCCCTCTGTTTTCAGTGTTTCTGTTTCCTTCAGGGTTCCAGTCGGCTCGCTTCAGGGGATAGAGAATCCTGTTCGGGGAGTAGACCCGGTTCTTGTATCCCAGGCTGAGCGGCGGAATCAACGATTTCATGCTGGGTTCGAAAGATTTCCCGCGGGCTTCGATCTTCCAGGGGTTGAATTCTTCCGGCCGATAGTTTCTGTCATAGTGGAGTGGGTTGATCCTGATGATCTTCCCGTGCTGGACGTCCACTTCCACGGTATTTGCGTCAGCGGCAATCCCGACGAAACCAAGACCCTTGACAATCCTTCTTTCGTCTCCTTCTTTCTGTTTTCGATCTGCTTTGTCAGTCAAATGTAGTACCTCTGCTTGAGCCTGAAGGAAAGCTGCATGAAATGACCCGCCCTCAGAGTTTGTCGACGAATTGAGGGTTCAATAAAGCGATGTCATTCTGGCGAAAGCCCTGCACCGTAGGGTGTTACAGGGCGAAAACCGGAATCCAGTCTTCAAGAGGGTTTCTGGATGCCGGATCAAGTCCGGCATGACGGACTAACAGGCCTTATGGACAGACTTTAATTATAAATCTACTTCTTGGAAGAACGTTTCAACGCGATCTCTCCCAGATAGACATCGGCCTTCGTCTGAACGTTGAAGCTCTGAGGGGCATAGCCCGAGCGTTCAATCTTCACGGTAAAATCCTCTCCCTCGCCAAGTCCCTCAAACTCAAAGTCTCCAAAGTTATTCGTCCGAGCCGTCCACTTCTTCTTCCGCCCCGTTAAGGTCACCTTGGCATTCTCAGCGCACTCATCCCGGTCCTTGAGAAGGACCGACCCGGCGACAAACCTCTTTGGGATCCCGATGTATTTGACTCTGGGCTTGAGGCCAAACTCAGGATGAAAGGCCTCGACCTTCCCGGAATTCCACTTCTTCGAGATCTCGCTGTTGGGATCGTCAAGATCTCCGAAAAGGAGGGCGCCCGTCGGGCAGGCTTCTACACACCGGGGTTCGGGCTCTCCCTGGTCGAGCATGTGGGCGCAGAGGGTGCATTTCTGCGGAATCTTCTTTTCTTCGTTCCAGAAAATCACACGGTGAGGGCATGAAGAGACGATTTCCTTCTGCCCGGCTGATTTCTCGGGGTCGATGATCACAATGCCGTCCGGTCTCTTGTAAATCGCCCCGTTCGAAGCGGATTTGGCACAAGGAGGATCATCACAATGCATGCAGGGCTTGGGGATGAAGGATACCTTTACTTTGGGATACTTTCCCCTCTCTCGTTCAAGGATCCGCATCCAGAAATGGCCTGTGAAAGGCTGCGCCAGAGAGATGGGTGAATAATCGTTTCCATAATATTCGTCCCGGCACGCCAGAAAACAGTTATAACATCCGGAGCACTTGTCCAGATCAATGATCATTCCGTAGTTTTTCATTCTTCTCCTCCATCCCACTTCGCGATTTCAACAAGGCAAGTGTTGCTGGCCATGCCAGGAGCATTCTTAGACATCATCCGGAGGGGGGTCAGGATGCTGACACATCCGCCCCGGTCCGGACTATCGGCATTGCCTGGCTCGAGCGGATCGTATTTCCCCGAAGAAGTATAGCAATGGATCACCCCGGGCCTCACTGTCTCGGTCACATGAGCGATTCCAAGAACTGTGCCACGATCATTAAAGACTTTGATGATATCCCGGTTCTGAATTCCGCGGGCTGTGGCCTGCTCAGGATGGACGCGGATCACGATCCAGTTGTTGCCGTCCTTACGGATCCGATGCCCCGGGATGTCGGCAAGCCATTCGCAGTGGGCATCGTAATGCGTATGATAGGAATAACGTGGGTGCGGCGAGATCATCTGGATGGGATATTTCTTCGCCAGGGGCGATTCATGTCCTTCCCAACTCGGAATGTACCTCGCCATGGGCGGCCGCTCTTTGTCCTTTGGAAAATGCTTCAAGAGACTCTGGGAGACGAACTCAATTTTACCGCTATAGGACCCCAGCCCCTCTTTTTTATCAGGATCAGGTGCCAGCGAGTCGGGCGTGTCCCGCCTTCTGCCTTCGTTAAACCAGCGAAATGCAGGCGTGGGTTTGTAGTTCTCCGGCAGAGGGACGACGAAGTAACCTTTCTTTTTGAAGTCTTCATAGGAAACGTATTTAGGCAGGTCAGAGACATCGTACTGTTTCCTAATCCAGTCCTCTTCCGTCTTTCCCCCGTCCGTATAATCCTCTTTGAAACCGAGTCGCTCGGCCAAGAGGGTGAAGATTTCGAGGTCCGATTTCGATTCCCCGATCGGCTCGATGCATTTTTTCTCATAAACGATCACCCGGTAGTTGCAACCGCTGGAGGCGTGGTTCGAATAACCTCCCATATTGCTAAACTCCGCGATATCATTTCTTTCGAAATTGGTGCAAGCGGGCAGAATCACGTCCGCCATCTTCGTTTCCGGGTCCATCCAGACGGACTGGTTGACGATCGTCTCAAGCTTCGGACTTTGATAAGCCCGGACCCATTTGTTCGTCTCGGTCATCGTCCCCATGAACGAGCCGCCGTAACGGTAGAACAGTTTGATCTCGGGCTGGCCGGGCATAGGATAGGTGTACGGAACGAATTGTTGCTCAATCGACTCGCCGCAGAACCCTTCTCCAATCCAATGAATCGGCGGGTTCAGGATGGCATCCGGGAACAGAGTCCGATAAAGCTTCTGTTTCACCGGATTGACGGCTGTCTTTTTCGCCACATGGTTCGGGTTTCCATCTCCTGTAATCTTGCCCAGTGCATCGGCATATCCCGGAAAATAGAAATGGCCGTTATAGGGTGCTCCTTGCACAGCAGACCAGATGTTGACCCCGGGTTTTCCGATTCCCTGCATGGCCATCAGGTAGACCATCAGACGGGCCCATTCATGACCATAAGATGTCCGGCACGCACCCCCGAACCCTCCCCGGGCTCCGCAGCCGAGCATCGTCCGCTTTGACGCCCACTCTCTGGCCAGGGCATGGATGACGGGGGCCCTCACCCCTGTGATCTTCTCAGCCCATCTTGGGGTCTTCTTGACACCGTCCGTCTTTCCGAGAATGTGCTTTTTGAACTCCTCAAATCCGATGGTGCGCCCCTCGATGAACTTCTTATCATAGGTATCCTCATCGAGCCACACATAGGCAACTGCTTCAGCAAGAGCTGCATCCGTACCCGGTCGGGGGGCAAGCCATTTGTCTCCCATCCGAGCTGCCGTGTAGTTGCAGAACGGATCGATAAAAATCATCTTCTTACCCATCTCGTTGAGCCACACGCGCCAGATGGCAGATTCCTGGGCCGCGTAACCGCCCTTGGTTGAATCGGGATCATGGGACCAGAAAACGAGGAGGTCGCTGTTCTTCATCGCGTCTTCCAAGAGATCGTACTGTTCGGGACAGCCCAGCCTCCAGTAGAATCCGTAGGCATGGATCGACCCCCAGTGCCAACCCTCCCAGCTATCCGGGTTATCGAAAACATCCGTAAACCCCAGGAAGTTGAAGAACCGGCCGAAAGCGCTCCGCTTATATCCAACATTCCCCCAGTTGTGATGGGACGAGGTCAGGGCTGAAATAGCTGCACGACCATAGGTGTCCTGAACTCTCTTGATCTCCTTCGAGACGATATCCAGAGCCTCGTCCCAGCTGATTTGAACGTAAGGAGACTTGCCTCGGTTCTCCGGATGCCGATCCCCATTCGGATCGAAGTCGACTCGTTTTCTCGGGTAAGCCACCCGATCGTCGGAATAGATTCGGTTTCGTTCGGCAAGCGTATAGTTGCTCAGAGTGGTTTTCCGGGGAGGAGAATATTTCTTCCCCTTGACCTCGATCGTCCAAGGCTTGGGATCGCCCTCGCCCAATCGCATCGGCCGAATCCGGACGATCCGACCATCCTTCACGTGGACAAAAAGCGGACCCCCAACCTCACAGTTTGTCAAAATCTGTTCTGACATAATTTCATTCCTTTCTTTGTCAACCCGTGATCGTCTTAAGAGCTTTGAACATTCGAACGAGCTTAACGTCCCTTTCCTTGCACACCTCGGCCTCGCTCCGCCCCTTATAGTCGTAGAAACCCTTACCTGTTTTAACACCAAAATGCCCTTGCTTATACAATTCGAAAATCTTCTTCGGCTTGTAATCTAACGGAGTCAACGGGAAAGCAGGTCTTTCAAAACTCCGGGCAGTTAAATCCAATCCCCCAAAATCAATTCGCTGCACCACTCCGACAACCATCATCCGCATAGCAAGTCCCCACTTGGCTGCCTCATCCATCTCCTGCGGTGACACAAAATCATTATCCAGAAGATACAACACCTCGCGCAGGAACGCAATTTGGAAACGGGTGACGACATAGCCTGGAACATATTTCTTGAACACCGCTGGCTTCTTGTCCATGTTCCGCAGTATATCGGCCATCAATTCAACGTTGGCCATATCTGTTTTCGGGCCTTTCACAACATCCACCAGGGGAATGATCTGCGGGGGTGCATACCAGTGGGCAATAAGAACCTTGTCCGGCCGAGAGGTTTCCACAAAGTCGAAGATGTTGAGATAGGTTGCATTACTTGCCAGCAAGGTCCTGGGAGGGCAGTACTGATCCAGGTCAGCAAAAACTTTCTTTTTTGCCTCTTTATCCTCTGCCATCGTTTCAAAGGCGAGGTCCGCATCCCGTGCGGCCTCTTCAATAGAGGTCGTCGAAGTAATCCTGCCGATGACGGAGGGGATCGATTTCTGATCGAGGATCCCTTCCTCAGCCATAACGCCCAAGCTGGATTGGATCAAGGTCATGGCCCTGTCCAGAGTCTCTTGAGTCCGGGACATCATCGATACCTGGTACCCCGCCTGGGCAAAAGATTGGGCGATGCCGTGTCCCATCGTCCCTGCACCCACGACTGCAATCTTCTTGATATTTTCTTTCATTCGAATACCCCCTATTTTGAGAACTTCATCGCTCTTTGAAAGCTACTCATCGGCCCATAACTGAAAAGGCATATTGTTCAGAAAATCTCCCCCCTCTTCGTCAAAGAGGGGGAATCGTCCTTCTTCAAAAGGGAGGGAAGGCAATGCTCAAACAGACAGAGGTTCAAAAACCGCGCCCATCCTAATGTTATTGAGACGACCCCCTTCTAAGATAAAATTAGATCGTTAAAATCGTCGTGCCGCTGTTGCCCATCAGGCCGTAGGTCTGGGCCATGGCCACTTTCGGATTCTTCACTTGGCGCTCGCCGCACCTTCCTCTGAGTTGATTCGCGCATTCGATGACCTGCCAGAGTGCTTGAGCTGAAAGCGCCTCACCAAATGAAGAAAATCCACCACTTGGGTTTACGGGCAGCTTTCCGCTGATTTTGGTCTCACCGTCGCGCAACATCTTTTCTGCTTCGCCCTCTTTACAGAACCCGCATACTTCCAGATACACCAGGTAATGCCAGGAGCTATTGTCGGGTAGTTCCAGCACGTCCACGTCCTTGGGGCCGATGCCGGATTTTTCATAGGCTTGGCGGGAAGCTGAGTAGCTTTCGCTTAGCATGGGGGCTTCAGGAACGGCCGGACAGGACACTGCGGAAATACGTAAGGTCGGGTCACCATACATGGAGCTGCCCATCGTGGTCGCGTTAATCTTCACCGGCTTGTTTGCTTGGTGGATCAATCCTTTGTCGGCTGTAACAATAACAGCTGCAGCACCGGTACTCACCGGGCAAATCTCATAGAGCCTTAGAGGATCACAAACATAGGCAGACTTCAGTACCTCATCCAGGGTGTAAGCCTTTTTGAACCGAGCGTCCGGATTCTTGGAACCATACTCACTCAACAGGACCTTCACCAACGCCAAATCCTTTTCGGTGGTTCCGTATTTAGCCATTCTTTTCCTGCATTCCAGCGCCCAGTAAATAGGGTTAGGCATAGCGGTCATTTTCCATCTGATCACGTCCCTATCCTGAACCGCGTTGTCTGACTTTGCGGTCAGAAAACCTTTAGGTGATACGTCGACACCAAAGGCCAATGCAGTATCGGTCTCGCCAGCAGCAACGCTGTTGTAGGCCATTCTAAGGGCGGCAGAGCCCGTAGCGCATGCGTTGTATACGTTGACCACCGGCACACCGGTTTCGCCAAAAATGGTCTCTAGATATTGACCGGAAAGGTGGCCGGCGTTTCCGCCGTAAATAAAAATCCCGGCCATGATAGACTGAATCTTTTTCCATTCAATGTTGGCGTCTTTCAAAGCGCCGTCCACAGCCACGGCCGCGAAATCGGCGAATACTTGCTCAGAGAAACCCGTCCAGGGGTGTATCCCGGTTCCAATGATATATACTTCTCTCATTTCCATCATCCTCCCTTATGGTTTTTGTCATATCGATGATTTAACAGCACGAAACGCCCAGGTCACGACTTCCTGTTTTTCCTCATTGGTAAACATCGACAGAGTGGTCGTTTCCATTTTCATCCCCAGTTTAAGAGATTTCAGATCCGTATCGGTGATGATGCCGGCAACCTGAATTTTTTCGTCTTCAAACTCAACAAGACCGACACCGTATGGGCTAATATTTTTCTCTGTTTTAAACGGCGGGGGACAAGGATAATATTGAATTGTATAGCTTGCCAGCTTGCCCTTATTGGGAAGCAAGACATCTTCAACACCCGCTCTTGAGCAGCCGGGGCGATGTTGATAATGCTCCTTCGGGAAGAAGTAAGTTCCGCACGAGTTGCATTTTTTGCTCATTAACCTGACTTCACCGGTGGACCAGTCTACTAAATTCGGTATTCGAGCTACCATATTTGACCTGTTTTCCATTTTCTCTTTCCTCCTCGTTGATAGTTAAAAATGCTGCTAGCGGCCGACAAACTTCGGAACTCTTTTTTCAAGGAAAGCCTTAACGCCCTCCGCCTTATCTTCGAGCGTCAAGGAAAGGCTGTACAACTCATACTCATAATTTAAGCCGCTCTCCAAATTGGTCTGCATGCCGCGGTTGATGGCGGTCTTCGCCAGTTTCAGGGCCGCCGCACTTTTCGTGGCGATCTTTTTGGCCATCTCCTTGGCCGTAAGCATGAGCTGATCCATAGGCACCACCCGATTGACCAGACCGAGGCGATAGGCCTCCTCTGCGCCGATGATATCTCCCGTGAAAATCAGCTCCTTGGCCCGGCACACACCGATCAGCCGAGGCAGCCGCTGAGTGCCGCCGCCGCCGGGAATGATACCGATGTTGACTTCGGTCTGGCCGAATTTGGCCTTCTCTGAAGCGATGATGATGTCGCAACCCATGGCGATCTCATTGCCGCCACCCAAACAAAAGCCGTTCACTGCCGCAATCACCGGTTTACCCAGTTTTTCCACCAAACCGCCCAGGCGCTGAATATTATGGGCCTCATAGGCACTGGTCTGGCTAAATTCCTTGATATCGCTGCCGGCTACGAACGCCTTGCCGCTCCCGGTGAGAATCAGCACCTTAATCTGATCGTCAGCGGCCACAGCGGCAATGGCCTCACGGAATTCCGCTCTGGTCTTGTTGTTGAGGGCATTCATCGCATCTGGACGGTTGAAGGTAATGATGGCGATGTTCTCCTCTTTTTCGAAAATAATATTTTCGTAGGCCATACACTCCTCCTTAGCCAAATTGTTTTTGTTTGCGCATGCTATACTCGCACAGTTTGCTCAAGGCTTTTACTCCGGAGATCAAAGAAGGAAACACTGGCAGGTCTTTCCCCAATTCATCCATGATGACGTGTTTATATTTGTTGTATCCTACAATCATGCAGACGACCACTGGTTTTCCAACATCTTGGACGATTTTCTGAATAATTTTTTTCTGAACAGCTTCTTGGGTATAATCGAAAGCGGCCAGAATTAATACCGCAGCATCTATGTTTGGATCTCTGAATGCATCAGGAAAAGTGGTTTCAAGGGTCTTTGTAAAACCGATTTTAGTTACGGAAAAATATAAGTCAACCGGATTTGAAATGGGCGTCTCAAACATGTCCTTCAATTTCTCAGTTGTTTCCGGAGTCAATTTGGGGAGCTCTAGGCCAAAGTTCGTACACAGATCCGAAACAACAACACCGACGCTTCCGGCTAAGGTGATCACTTCGACGCGATTACCTTTGGGAAGTGGCTGAGTGGAAAAAACCTTAGCAAAATCTTTCAATTCTGCAAAATCATCAGCCATGATCATACCCGTTTGTTTGATTGCTGCTTCGACAATCTTGGCGTTGCTGGCAATACTACCCGTATGACTCATGGCAGCTTTGGCACCAGCTTCTGTACGACCCCCGCTAAGAAAAATAACCGGTTTTTTTGCTGCAACTTTCTTGGCGATCCTGGTTAGGTTTTTTCCATCAGTAATAGTTTCCAAATACATTGAAATGACATCGACCCCGTCTTCATTACCGAAGTATTCCAACAAGTCATTTTCATTCACATCGCATTTGTTTCCAATTGAACACACTTTATTGATATTCAGACTTTCATTTTCAACGATATCCGCAGTCATCCCAGCCGCTAAGAGACCGGATTGTCCGATAAGCACCACGTTACCCTTAGGGACTTTTTTAGTCATTGGATAAATGGATGTTACGATATCGCGAGAAACAATACCGGAGCAGTTTGGTCCCATGACTCGGATATTGTTTTTCTTGGCGATACCGACGATTTGCTGCTGGAAAGCTTTGCCCTCTCCACCCATTTCAGCAAATCCGGCGGACTCAATAATGACTGCTTTCACTCCTTTTTTGGCACATTCTTCCAGCGCTCCAACGGTAAGTTTCGGTGTTGGAAGGGCCGTGACAACCAGATCAATGTCACCGGGTATTTCTGTTACAGAATGGTATACCTTATATCCCAATATCTCATCTGATTTCGGATTTACCGGGTAAACCTCTCCGGTAAAATCGCTATCGGCGATATTTTTTAAAATGACATAGCCCAGTTTTCCGGGAGTCCCGCTGGCTCCCAGGACTGCGACGGATCTTGGCTTGAAGAATACATCCATCATGGTTCACCATCCCTTTTATCACGTTTTCATCAATGATCAATCTATTTTGTTGCCCTATTACATTGCTCTTAAGCGGCTCTAGCCCATGCGAAGTTTATGCGGCCGAAAGAATGATGCGTGCGTCCACAACCACGGCTCCGTCCTTGTAAGCAAATACCGGGTTCATGTCGATTTCCTCAATTTCTGAGGTCGTGTTGACGAAGTCAGAAAGTTTCAGAAGCATCTGCTGCAGGCAGGTGACATCGGCCGGTTCCTGGCCGCGATAGCCTTCCAACAATTTCTTGCCCTTGATTTCGTTGATCATGTCCTCGGCGTCGGACTTTTCGATCGGTACGATACGGAAGGAGACGTCTTTCAATACTTCCACGAATACACCACCCAGACCGAACATGATCGCCGGACCGAAACTGGGGTCTTTGATCATACCCATGATGACTTCGATACCGGATTTTGCCATGCCTTGCACCGAAACGCCCTCGATCTTGGCCGTGGGGACTGCGGCTTTACAGGACCGCATGATGGCGTCGAAAGCATTCTCGACCTCGGCTTTGTTCTGCAGATTGACTTTCACACCACCGGCATCGCTCTTATGCGTGATATCGACCGAAGAGACTTTCAATACTACCGGATAACCGAATTGCTCACTCAATTTTAGGGCCGCATCTTTTGTTGTAGCCAACTGCGTGTCCGTACAGTTGATTCCTGATTGCATCAAAATCTGTTTGGCTTCAATCTCCGTAAGGACGGTACGATTCTCCCGCCTGGCTTGAGCCAAAATTTCCTTTGCCTTCATTGTACCTCCTCGCTTGCCCAATACCCGTTCGTGAAATCGAAGTCGTAAACGTGAGCCAAGTTGGCTGAAAAATTTATTGGTTCAACAAGTCAAAAATTAAAAACTTCTTAAGTCATTCAAGAGCTAAATTTTAAAATGACAGCCTGAGTTTCATGTGTCAAGCCACTGCCGTAAGCCCACCATCCAGATAGATGACCTGGCCGGTGACGAAATCCGATGCCGCCGAGGCCAAAAAGATGCAAATCCCCACCAAATCCTGAGGCTCGCCGATCCGTTTAAACGGAACATTTGCAACGTACTTTCGAAGCTTCTCAGGATCTGCGAATGTCGCAGCCGCAAGCGGCGTTTTGATCAGCAGAGGAGCAATTGCATTTACGTTAATATTATAGGGCGCCCATTCAGAGGCCAAAGCCCTGGTCATCATGTCCACTGCCCCTTTCGTTGCACAGTATCCCTCGTTTCCACCCCAAAGGGTGGCTCTCACGCCTCTGACGGATGACAGGTTGATTACTTTTCCCTTCTTCTTCTCGACCATGATCTTTCCAAACTCACTGCAGGCCAGCATGGTCCCCTTCACATTGACGTTAAACATGAGATCCCAGTCTCCCACGGGAAAGCCGACCGCCTCTTTCTTCACGTTTGCCCCTTGAGAATTGACCAGAATATCAACCGTCCCGAATTTTGAAACCACCTGTTTCGCACACTGGGCGACGCTTTCTTTGTCGGTGATATCCACCTTGAACGCGGCGGCCTGGGATTTGGTTTCTTTTTGAATCTTTTGGGCGACCGCTTCCAACTTCTCGATATTCCGACTGGCGATTGCTATCTTTGCACCCTGTGCCGCTAACCCCTCCGCCATAATCTCGCCGATCCCGCCGGCACCTCCCATTACGACAGCCACTTTTCCGTCCAACCTGAACATATCTGCCATGTGAGTTACCTCCTATCCACTTAATTTATTTTTGGCTTCGTTGAATTCCAGAATCCTCTTACATCGCCTACGCACCTGGATTTATTTCCCCACGATTGCGACAAGGCGAACCATGCCGCCGTCCGCCAGTTC
>Ga0335081_10008643_pt1 | contig 16343 bp, 22 predicted proteins | sample Lox_Sample_35_FD_206713 | JGI IMG/M metagenome (GOLD analysis project Ga0335081, IMG submission 206713) | Soil microbial communities from Loxahatchee National Wildlife Refuge, Florida, United States - Lox_Sample_3.5 | ecosystem: Environmental > Terrestrial > Soil > Wetlands | place: USA... | reverse complement strand
CAACGAACGCCCATGTTACAATAGTGGATTCTCGTCACAGGGGCGTAGCTCAGTGGTAGAGCAGCGGCCTTTTAAGCCGAAGGTCGTGGGTTCGATCCCCACCGCCCCTACCAATTAAGTTTTTAAAAGTGAAGGGCTTCCAGATTTTTCTTGGAAGCCCTATTTCGTTAGAGTTTAGCCTGTAGGGGAAATTGTAGGGACTCGAAACAGTCAACCACCGAATGCGGCTTCCAACTTTTTCGTCTGAAGGAAGTTTTTACGGCTGGCGCGGAATGCTCTCCTGCCTTTGGCGATGAATCTGGCAGCCCGTCGCGATTTCGGTTTGCCTTCAACGTCGAGAAGCCCGTGCTTTTCGCCAACGCAGAATACAGCGGCTCTCTCCGTCATCTCCAATGCGGCGCTCTCAAAGTCGTTCAGGATGTGGCCAACAGTGAACTTCCTGAAAGGGTGATTCTTCGCCGCTCGCAAAACGCCCCGTTGCCGTGCTGCCTCCGCTCTTTCCATAGCCTTTCGGGCAAGGTGAAACCTCCGCGGCACAACATCAGCGAGAATTCTGAGTCCGGGTGTTTCCGACATGCCCACATCGACGGGAGCGCCTAGACGAAGTAACCGCTCCGTTTGGGCATAGAATTTATATCCATGTCCATCGACGCCGCAGAAGCCAGCTGCCGCGTGCGTCATCTCGTGGAGTAAGGTCGCGCAGATTCCACGGTCATCTTGATGCGCATCGATATCAACCACGATCTCTCGCTTCTTGTAATTACATTCTCCGAAGCAGTCGTTCAGCTTACCGACGCGCACCGCGTGCTGTGGCAGCTTTCCGCACCAGTAGGTCTTGTTGTAGTTGTCGAACAGGCGTTGGAGGTGCCTGTCTGTCCATGTGGTCTTGCTGCTCATCGCGTGGCCTCCATCGTGACAACCTTCTGCTGCTCGCCTTTGTGGTATTGCGTGACCTTCTCCATGGCCTCGCGCAAATCCTCTTCGCCAGTGACGTTGTACCGGGTGAACATGCTGTCCGTTTTCCAGCCTCCCACTTGTTTTGCTACGTCCTTGGTGACGCCGCTCCGAATTAGATTCCGCGCGGCTGACCGCCTCAGATCATGGAATAGGCGTCCCTCACAGCCCGCTTTCTTGCAGGCGGTTGCCCATGATTTTCTGAATTCACTTACTGGCTCCCCCGCTCGATGGAAGACAAGAGAGGAGATCAATACACCGGAATCAGTCTTAACTGAGCGGGCTTCCTTGCGGCGAGCAATGAGTTGCACGAGTTCGCCGACGATGGGAACATAATAGGGGTTACCGCTTTTGGAGTTCACGCCGCGCAAGTAGATATTCCCGTCTCGCACGTCGGACCATTCGAGTGTGGCGATCGCGTTCTTGCGCCAGCCCACGATGTATCCGAATAACGCGAAATCTTTCAGATCAGCGGGCAGATGCGAACACAGAACATCAAACTGTGCACGACTGAGCCATCCACTTCGTGCGTCGCCTTCCGGGAGTTTGGGAAAGCGGGGAACTATGAGAGGTTCGAGTCTTTCTTCTTCGCGGGCTGCGTTTTCTAGTCCGTAAGCCTGCGAGAGAATCCGCAAACGATGTTTGATCGTGCTGTTGGCCAGCGATTTTGATCGGCGTCCTTTCTTTTTCGATTTCTGAGGCGGCCTTCGCAGGTTCTTGATGTACTCGGTTGCATTCGCCGTGGTGAATGTATCAGCCCAACGATCCGCGAGATTCTCCCTCACGGTGGCAATGAGATTGAGGTTTTTGGGGTTGTCTTTCTTGCGTGCCTTAAAATCGTTCACGAGCGTGTCGAGGAGCTGGCCTATAGTCTTGCGCTCCGCGTTTGGCCTATCCTCAATTCCAACTTCTCCCCGCGCAAACTGTGTCCAAGCCGCTTTTTCAATGTCCCCCGCCGCGTGTCTGTTCTCCACTTTTGTAGAGCGCTGAATACGTCGGCCGTGGAAAACAAACTCATACCACCAGAATTTTGAGCCCGCCTTTTTGTAAAGAGCCATTGTCACACTCCTTTCACTTTCCTCGAAATCTTCTTACGGCCGAGGCAACTGCACACGTTTGCGAGCAAAACACCGCGTCACTACGGAAAGCAACGAAGTACGGAGTCTTGCAGGCTTTGTTGCGGCAGCGCCGGGCACGTCCCGTCGCGATATCGCGCCCGAGCAGCAGGCGCATGAATGACCACACACCGGGTATCAGCAGATCGTCGGCGGCCTTGCTGGGCCACATCAGCCACATCAAGTAAAAGTCTCCGGCTTCTAAACCGGGCTGGAACCAAAGCGCCTTAGTGTCATGGTTGCGCCATACGAGCCGTAGTAGCGCTTGCATATTGCGCGCTTCGAGCATCGAAGCTTCGAACGGTTCGCTCGATCCGACAGTCTCGTACTCCAGTCCAATGGGGCCGTATGTCGTCATGAACTCGCCGACTTGCCTTTTGTCTCGCACCTCGATGTTCGCGAAAGCTTGGTGGGGCGGGCACTTCCATCTCAACGGGTCTACGCTCTTTTGTTGTGTCCAGCCGTGAAAAACAACCCCCCGGAGCTTCAGGCTTTTCGAGTGAGCCGCAGTCCATCCCGGTCGCAGAGCCGTGTGCAGTGTGTAATAGGATGCGCTCATACAGATAATTATACTAGTTATTGCTGCTAGAAATTCAAGCCTGCGGATAACCTGCCCGCTTTGGCGTGTTTGCATGTAATAGGATAAGGTGAACAACTCAGCGAGCAATTGACGTGATATTACGCAGTATTTATGCTTGCTGAGAATTGCAGGAGATAATATGAACGACGAACTTACCATAAAGCAGGCCGCGCAACTGAGTGGGTACAGCCGTCAGCAGCTTTATTCTTTGGTGTGGGACGGCAAGATTGGCGCTAGGAAGCTAGGCTTCCAGATCTTCATATCGCGGAAGAGCTTGCTCGCTTACTGTGCTGCACACAAGCGCACCACGACCGCCGCGAAGTAGCCAGAGCCGCCATGCCCAAGCCCGTTAAGTTGAGACGAAAACCGCGGATACCTGCCCCACCGGAATCAGTGCAGCGAGAATACGTGGACATCCCAACTGCAGCGGCAACGGTCTCAGTGTCGGCTGCAACGATTAGACGGCAATTAACGAAGGGTACGTTGAAACGCTACAAATTCGGGGCGAGGACTCTGATTCGCGTCTCGGAGCTGATGGGGCAGATCAAGAGCGCTTAGAAAAAGAAAAAGCCGGGCAAGGCATTGATCAAAATCGGACAGAAACAATCATGAACCAGTTGAAAAACGCGCTGGACGCCTTGCGTCGCGGGCTCAAAGTCTTTCCCTGCAAACCGAAAACGAAAGACCCCGCCACGCCGCACGGTGTGCTGGACGCCACCACCGACGAAGCCCAGATCCGCAGGTGGTGGGCGCGCAATCCTAATTACAATGTCGCCGTTACGGGCGGCGTGATCGTCGATTGCGACACCGGACTAACGTCATTAGAGCAGGCTCTGAACTTCGCCAAGATCCGAGAATTTCCGGAGACGCTGGTTGTGCGTACCGGGAGAAGATCATCCTACGGCGTGCAATTCCATTTTTCCGGCTCGTTGGAAAACGGCAATTACGCAGCCAACGGCGTCAGCGGCGAGATACGATGCTTCCACGAATACGGGCTGTGGCATGGAAGCATTCACCCGATTTCTGGTGAGCGTTACGAAATTGTCGTCGATCTTCCACGAGCGCCCTGCCCGCCCGACCTGCTGAAGGATGCTCGGAAGAAAAAAGCATCTTCCGCCAAACCGAAGCCCGGATTCAAAGTCGGCGAAGGCGATAGATTTTATTGGCTGCGCTCGCAATGCGGAAGGCTGGTGAATGCCGGGCTGAGCGGTGAGCCGTTGTTCCAGGCGCTGCAAGCCCTGAATCTCGAATACTGTGTTCCGCCAAAAGAAGAGCAAAAAGTACAGGAACTTGCGCACGCCGGAACCACGAAATTTGAAGCGAACGTCGAGCCGCCGCCAAGCCAGCAAGAACGCATATTCGGCGCTGACCGCTGCAAGTTCTTGGAAGACTGGGGCGAAGCCTATTACAAGGAAAACGAACTTGCGGAACTTGCGGAACAGGGCGAGGAGCGGCTTTTCCTAAAATTATGGGAGCAGAATTTGCGGCGCTGCATTCCACCATTGCCCACCTCGCAACTCAGGCATCTGTGCGTTGACCTCTTCGAACGCATCAGCGGGCTTACGGCCATTCAGTATCCAGGGATGTACGAAGATGACGAGCAAAATGCCACAGACACTGGCTATGCAAAACACCTCATTCGCGATTATGGCCGCCTGGTTCGCTACAACAAAGAGACAGGCGAGTGGTTTACCTACAAGCGAGGCGTGTGGAGCACGGATCATGATGTGGCGGGCATCGGGCGCTGGTTCAAAGAGATGTGGGTTGAGAGAGAAAAGACTGCGTGCGGGATTCTCACTGAATTATCTCCGCAATTGGCGGAAATAGAACAAAAGAAAGCCGAGGCGGAACGGCAGGATGAAGAGTACGTGCCGAGCATGCTGGAACAAAGCATTCTACAACTTCAAACAGAACAGCAAGCAATCCTGAAATACGCGCTGCGCGGCCAACAATCCAAGAATATCAATTCGGCTATCGAGCTTGCGCGCACGGAACTCGGCATCGATCTGGTGAACGCCGATTTCGACAGCAATCCGTTGGTATTCAATGCCAAAAATTCTACCCTCGACTTGGCCAGTGACGGTGAGTTTATCAACCGGGCGGAATTGCTGTGCACGCACCAGTCACCAGTCATCTTTAATCCCGGAATTGCCTGTCCGCTCTTCGATAACATTCTCAAGCGGTCGCTAGAAAATAAGCAGGAGGTGATCGAGTACTTGCAGGATTTTTTCGGGCTGTGCCTCTCGGGCGTTATGACCCCGGACATCCCGATTTTTCTAGGTGAAGGCGCAAACGGCAAAAGTTTGATCCGCAACATCATTGCCGGGGTGCTCGGGAGCTATCACTCGAAAGCATCGATGTCCACGTTTCTTGCTTCGAAACAGGTAAACCCCGGTGGTGCCCGCAGCGATCTTGCCGCGTTCCGTGGGAAAAGATTGATCACGTCAAGCGAAGCGAATCGCAAAGTAATGCTGGACATGGAACTACTGAAAGATTTGACAGGCGGCGAGGAAATCAGCGCACGAGAAATGTACCGCAAGTCTAAGGATTCAGAATTCAAGCCGCAAGCGAAACTGTTTTTGCTCATGAACCATCCGCCTAGAATCATCGACCAGAGCGAAGGCACGTGGCGGCGTTTGAAGTACATCCATTTCGACGTGATCATTCCAATTGAGGAACGAAACGATAAGCTCGCCGATCAGGTTATCGCGACGGAGGGAACTGGAATTTTGAATTGGATGATGACGGGATGGGAGCGCGTGCGTGGACGGCTTGAGCGTGACGCCCCGAGTCTCGTGACTCCGAAGAAAATTGCCGACGATACGAAGTCATTCAAGGAAAAGGAATCTGTGATCAGCCGATTCTTTGAAGAGGAATGTGAAGCCAAGGCTGAATGGAAGACAAAGTCTTCCGAGGTGTACGCCTGCTACGCCGCTTGGTGCAAGCGGAACAATGAGTACCAAGAAACCTCGACGGAGTTGGCGCTGGCGCTGGCGCGGCACTGCGCAGACCAGAATATTCCTCTGGAGACCAACGCCAAGATACTTCGAAACACCGCGCGGGGATTCATCGGCCTGAAATTGAAGAAATGGCCGCCATTCACACCGCACACAGACCAACCGAAAGATGAGGACTAGTGTGGACGGGTTGAGGATGGGATTTTTCTAAACCAGTCCTCGCTTAATCCCATGATTACAAAAGAAGGTGGGCGGGTGTGGACTGGTGTGGACCAGATTTTTTAGCACCTCGAAACTGTACAAAAGAAAATCAAAAATGGAAATATATAGAAAGGAGGGTAAACAAAAAAGCGCAACCAGTCCCCACCAGTCCCCACCAGTCACGTCCGCCCGCCGACACACACACATCCTGGGTTCTACCCATCGATTATGCTTGACAGGATGTTATTGAACGGTTACAACTTGGAACTGAAATAGATTTAGTTTCAAAATTCCTCCAGGCAGCCCCAGCAGCACCTGAATTCCAACCAAGGACATCATCATGGTGAACGACGCCACGCGTGAGCGTGTTGTGGCCGTCATTCCGGCCACGCTGAAGCGGCAGATCGAGCGATCAGCGAAGGATAATCGGCGATCCGTCGCACGCGAGATTGAAACCGCGCTGGCACATTACGTTGCGCCCGCGCCCGCGCAGAGCGATCAGGAGCGCACATGATGGAAAAGGGGATATGGGTGACCATTTTTCCTACGCACAGCGGCGAAACTCGGTGCGCAGTTTTGCAGAAACGCAATCGGAAAAACAAAAAAATCCTTTCAATATTTTCAATGATTTATAGGCGGATGCATGGGAAGACCTAGAGCAGACCTCGCCGACCTCAGACTTTCCGCCTCGCCGAACTTGTCGCGTGCTGAGAAGCTAGAAGCGCGCGACGCCGCCAAGCCCGTCCTCTCCGTCCTGGCACAAAACGAACTCCAGCAAATCGATGATCTTGTTAGGGACTGTCTCCTCGCGTGTCGAGAAGGCCAGTCGCTGGGAACGAAACGCAACCCAGCGTTTAGCAACTTGGAAAGTTTGATGCGCGCCCGCCGCATGCTTCTCGCTGGACATCGCCCATTGAAAGAGGAAGACATGGCGCAACCCTTAATCGATGAACTCGACCGCGTGTTAGAGGCCGCGCAGAAGGGACGGCCAAGTTGACGCAGGCCGACATCGAAACCGTTCAAGAATTCGCCCGCGCCGTCGAGCGCGAAGTAAGCGACTATCACGCCGCTGTCTACTTGCAGGCGAAAGAAATTCTGCGCGCCGATCCCGACAATCCTTATGCCAAAGAAGTCGTCACAAATTTTAATCATTTCCTGAAGACAGGCGAAGAGCGCACGAGCTTCGCACAATTCTTTTTGCCGTGTCCCGAGACGGACGAAGAAAAAGCCGAAAGCGAGCGACTCCGCCGCGCGTACGTCTCGACGTTGACGCAATCGCAACTCGACGCATTGCAGGCGGCGAGCCGATGAACGCCCGCGCGCAACTCGAAATGGTTTTGAGCAATGAACTCAACGGCGCGCTAACCGTGAACGCGCTGCGCACATTCGAAACTACGCTCGAAGAACTTTTGGCAGAGACAGGCGCAAACGACGCTGTCTCTTGCACGCTGCGCGAAACGCGCGCCAGAATTTGCGCCGCCTCTCTGGCGGAAGAAACGGAGCGATGAAAAATGTTGACACCCCAAGAGGAAGCTACACTTCGCCGACTCGCCCGAGAAAATTCTCCAGCGTATGCGCCGACGCTGCTGCCGCCAGCGCAAGCCGTCGAGTCTTTGGACAGCATCGTGAGCCGCAGTTTGTCAAAAGGAAAAATGCAAGTCACGAGCCTAAATGACGATCCGTTGATCTCCAGCAAACTTCAGGCCGCTGGAATCCGCAACGTCATACCTGGAGCGATTTATTCGCTAGGTGTTGGCCGCGCTTTCATTCTCGCCGCATCGCCGAGCGAACTGCGCGACGCGATCCGCCGCGCCGAAGAACGAAACCGCGCCGATGGCATCGTGGAGCCGCGCGGATTCCTGGTGCCGCGCGATGTTCTGCCCGCCGCGCCCCCGCCGCGCAGCGCCGTCGTTGGACGAAATTTTGTGATGGAGACCGACTTATGACACTACGACATCACGCCGCGCACCCTACCACGACGGTTAAGCCGAACGTCGCCGTAAACGGAAAACCCGAAGCGTATCAACCGCCCCTGGCGGAGAAAGCCGCGTTGCCCGCAGCGCCGCCCGCGCCAATGGACGGCGCAAACATGCGGTTAGGCCGCGTCAAAGTTGACGACGAAGAGCCGATGGAGTGCGACGAAGAAAATCCCGAGGATTGCGAGGACGACGATCAACAAGACCACCGCCACCCGCTGCAAATTTCTTGAGAGGTGATACGTGGAAACATTTAGCGAAAAAGAAATCGCATTTTTGACGACGCATCACGTCGAGACGATAGAGACGGCGACGTTAGGCCGCACCGTCATTCGCCAGCGTCGCATCATGGAAGAGGTACGCGATTTGCGGCAACTCGGATGCCCGCAAAGTTTGTTTTTCCGCGTACTGGAGCAACGCGCCAAACAATTAGGCCGCGCCTGGGTGGAATTCAGAAACTCACAGCGCAGCGCTGCACCTGTTCCCACTGGCGAATCCGATCTGGCCAGCGCCGTCGAGGCCGCAAAACTGTTTTGAGTGTTTACCCCGTGGTGCGACGGGTGCACGTCTCGCGCCAAAATGATGCAACAAAGGAATAGTCATGACTCCTAAATGCGCAGTAGAAATTCAGGAAACACTCGATTTGGCTTTACGGTTGTCGAAAGGAACGGCTAATCAGAGGCTAGAAGCTGAAATCTTGAGACAGAAGGCGGGTATGCTGGAACGACGAGGCCATAGCACCTTTGAAAACATGAGCCTTTACGTTCAGGGTTTGCAAGAAAGCCTCGCACCGCCGACGCAAAAACAACCCCCCGAGTACCGAGTGAAATTTGAGCGCTACATCGGCGGACAAATCGACGCCGCAGAATTCCGCGACTGGCTCGCGGGAACGCAATCGATTACGTACACGCAAGGTGTCACGGGCGGATTTTTTGTGCCGTTCGAATATGACGCAACCCTCCGCGAAGCGATGGCGCAAGTCGATCCGATCCTCGACGAAAAAGTCTGCGATTTTTCCTTGACCACCAGTGAAAGTCTGCAACCCGAGCAAGTTTCTGGCTATGATCTCTCGACGATAAGCGCGCAACTCATCGGCGAAACCGTCCAGCAAAATCCGCAAACGATTCCATCCGTCGCGGCCGGAGTGTTGCGAACGGACAAAAGTTTCAAGGCGAGTTTCGCCGCGAGCATCGAAGCCGAACAGGACATTCCGTCCTTCACGCAGAAGATCACACGGGCCGCATCCGTCGCGCTGGCGAGGCGCATCGGTTTGTCCGTGCTCACGGGCCGAGGCGGAGCCGATATTTCTGGCGTCCTTGCCTCGCTGTCCTCTTCCTATACAAACGGTACGAGCGGAAAATTGGTGCTGGCCGATTTTAACGCCGTCTATTTTGGCGTTAACCGCTGGTATCGCGCTGCGTCAAAAGCCGCGTGGCTAATGAGCGATGGCGTGTACAAATTCGCGCGCGCCGCCGTCGATGGCAATGGCCGTCCCTTGCTCAACATCGAACGCGATACGGAAACGATCTTCGGCAAACCCGTTTACGTTTCACCGTCCCTGGCGAATGCGTACAGCAGTCTCGGCGTAACTGGCGCGTTAATCTTCGGAGACTTGAGTCACATCGTGATCCGCGCGAGCCGCCCACGAATCCAGCGCGCCACGCAACTGGCAGGCTTGAGTGATGTCGGCGGCATTCTGCGTGGTGAGTGTGAGTACATCGGCAGGGCGCGCGCCGATGCCGCGTACTTCGATCCGTCTGGCGGAAATTATCCGCCGTTGGTGCTTGCAACCGTGAACTGATCTTCGCGGTGGTGGCCGTGCAGGCCACTTTCAATCAGGTTGCATCTTTGGTTTAACTTCGCGAGATCATCGAGGAGAAGTCAAAAGCCCCTCAACCGACCTACTTTTGCTGTTGAGGCTTTACGTCAGCATGCTTTAGCCGTGGAATCCTCTTTCGAAAAATGCTTTTCTCTGCGGGCTGACCGTGAACTTCCGGATGCAAATAAAAACCGCGGTCTGCCTCTGGTTTGTCTTCCTCAACGGCCAAGCGATGCGCATCCGCGTACGCATCGTGACGTATGCCGGTCACTTGCCAAGACACCTTCCTTCCTGGCTGGCCACCGGCTATCTTGAACCGATTCCCAGAAACTTCCTCGGCAACATAGAGGTTTGGCCCCGGTGCACCTATCGCCGTCAACTGATAACGAAAATCGCGGTTTAACGCCTCGAACCAATCCGGCAGGTTAATCCACGCCTCACCGTTGCTGTCCAGAATGACGGTGCCGTTGTAGATGTTCATCATGTCTGGACTCTCCACGAAGGAGTGGGTGAGATATTTGTTGGCTGGGTCAAGAGGATGGTCGATCTTGAAAGCGCCAGCGCCTTTCGTCAGTGTGCCGCTGATGTCGACATCTCCCTGGAACATACCTGCCGTAGGTGCCTCGGCGAATAGGCCGACCTGATTTGCAAAAAAAACGCCGCCCTGGGAGATCCCATTTGCCACGACGCCTTCACAGTCGCTTGCGGGTTGAGTGCAATCCAATTCAAGTGCCTGGCCAACGTTTACATTGGTGGAGATCTGCATAGCCGTGCCGAAGCAACCGCCTCTGTCACAGCTGTTCAAGATCTGTACAGGCGCGCCGAAGCCGTAGTTGAGACGCAGTTGTGTTGAGATGAGGTCTCCACTACTCGTCGAATCGAGTGAATCTGCTTCCACACTAAATGCGGCAGAGCCGTTCCCGGCGTACGGAAGGATACTGAGGTTGGATGTGCTCGCCACACCTCCGCCGCTCGACACGGACGCAACTCCGAAGTTGCCATTTATCGCTTGGTTTCCGAAAAAGATGTTGGGAGCAGCGAGCCGAGCATAGAGGCCATTTGTGAAAGAAGTATCCAAACTCAACGTGCCATTCGTGGTGATGGGTCCGCCTATGATCCCGGGACCGCTGCTTACGCCAAGCACGCTACCTGGCCCCGCAGGTCCTGGAGGCCCGGGAACGCCCTGTGGTCCTTGCGGGCCACTGTCTACCAGCACAATTTCGAGGCGCGGCTCGTGGCTGGTGACGATGCTTTCCTTGCTGTCGAACACGACATAGCTGGTGCTAGTGTCGGCCACCAGCGCAATACCATCGTTGTCCAATCCGCCATTCGCCGAGCCTTCCAGCCACTGCTGCACCAGTTGCGTGACATCCACGACGAGAAACTGATCGGTTTTGCCAACAGCGATTCCGGTCGCGAACGCCGTCGAAGACACGGTCGGTGGAGAAGTGGCAAGCGTCGATTCCGTCCACGCGCTGGTGACCGGGTAAACATCAATCGCGCCGCTCGGATTCGCGCCGCTCAGAAAGAGCTTCAGTGTGGCTTTGGCCACGTTTGCTGCCGCTGTCGTCGGTGGCAGCGACGACTGTAGTTGAAATTGAATATAGGCTTTAGTTGCTCCCACGTGCAGCGGGCCAACCGTGGCGCTGGAGCCCGCAACGATCAGGGACCCTCCCTGACCATTTAGATTGAGCAACTGGGTGGTCGCATTACTGGACAGAAATGCATCGTCGGTCACAGTGCCCGATTGCGCCGAGGCACGGCCCGGGAACACCACCAGCGAAATCATCAAAACAACTGCGAGTAACGAATAGAAAAGTAGCCTGTGCATCGAACCTCCTCATACCCAGGCCAGTCAAAAGAATGAGACTCTTAGCACAGCCTTTCGGCATCTGCGGGGAACAGTGTCGGCATGCCCGAAGTCAAACGTTTGCTGGGCCTTCGGCTGGGCGGAGGCTATAACACAATTACGTGTAGCGCAAGATAAAGGTAATAAAATAAAGTCGCACCTATAGGAACAGGGTCTGATCGGGAGTAAACTGAACTCCCGTCCTCTGCCGGAAATCAAGATCCAACCTCAGGTGATCTCATGGAAGAACAGCGTAAGCCCGCCATTCTTTTCGCCGCAACGCTTTTGTGTGCTCGAAAACTGATCGAATCAATCGAGTCCGACAAGTCAAATTTCGCGAAGGAATGTTGGCGTCATGTTACTCTCCCCTCTTTCCAGCAGGCTTCTTCGGCCATCGGTTTGCCGCGCGCTTGCGCCCGATTTTCGAATCTTTGCTGAGTTTTGCGGTGCGGGCTTTCTCGCCCTCCCGCTCCAATTCACTGACGCTCAACGCTTTCTTTCCCATGGGTTTCTCCCTTTGCTTTAGCTGACGGGCGCTACGCAGTCCTGACCCGAGCGACTACGCGAGGTCTGGACGGAGCCTTACGATCTCGCCTCGCAAATGTGGCTCTAAGCGGTCCCAGTTTTGCACGACATCATCGCGTCCAACCTCGTTTCCTGGTACTCGACCGATTACGTCACGAAAGCGATTCTTAGATCAACGCACGTCGAGCGTTATGAGCGGGGTAAGATTTGGACGGACTACTTCTTGGGTGCCTTGTGTGGGTCATCGCCGATCACCGCATCTTTTCGTGAACCGTCCGATGATAACGTAGTCCGATGCAAGGCAGGCTGTTCAGCAAAATCTCCCTTCAGTTGTGAGAACATGAAGTCCTCTTTGGTTTTGGACCAGATCACTTGCTCGTCGAATTGCCCTCTGAGCCCTTCAGAGAGTTGGGACGCCCAGGTCTTATACAGGGCCATTCTAGGGTGGTTGCTCCGCAAGCGGTCGAAACGAACATTGATTCTGACGATGTAGTTCGCGGTTGCGACCTTTTCGTTGTCTTCATCGCTCATCCCCGCCAGTCGTTTGTACGAGCCTATCCCCCTAAACCAGGACGAGGCTTCGGTCTTAATCGAGATACGGCAAAACTCGTTTTCGAGGAGGATTTCGCCTGTCTCTAAGAGACCGGTCTTAGTCTGTGGCGGAGCTATACTCACTTTGGTGCCCAGAGGGAGCGTGATTCGTGGATGTATCCCAGGATGGATCCCGGCAAATCTGTTTCCCTCCAATAGCTTCTCAATCTGTTCTGTTGAGAGGATTTCTGATTTCTCAGACGCGCCTTGGACAGGTTCAAAACGTGTTTCACGCCCAATGGGCAGATCGAACTGGAGCATCTCCACCTGCCAGGTTCCTGAATACGTCCGCCCCATCCAGTCGATGATGGACCTTTGTAGCAAGTGGTGGTAAAGCGATTGCCCCTCCGCGTCAGCGGGGTCGTTGAAGAACTCCGGATGAACTTTCGAGAGCTGCCCTGGAGCGAATAGAGCTTCGCTGAACCTGCGATTCATTAAAACCAATGGAAGGTTAAGGGGCATTTTGCTTGGAAGTCGAAATTGGAAACTGGAGGGGAACACGGTTGCGGTGGCCGGTTCCCCACCAAATACATATACCGCAAGAATGATGCCAGTGAGGGCTGCGACTGCAACGGGGAAAATCGTGCTCAGAATTTTCTCCGACGCTCTATTCATCCACACCAAATAGAATGCAAACGCGGTCACCAGCCCAGAAGCCGAGAGGATTAATACGGCCATCATGCGCTTTCCCTTCTGAATGTAGCCCACGCGCCCTCGCTCGGGACACCCTGGAATAGTAACTGTGTAACGAGAAGAAAGAATAAGCGCGTTCGACAAGGAGTGTCAATCGCGCGCAGCAATCCGCGGTGTCATCGACGATGCGGCTCGCGGGTTGCTTGGCGCGAGTGTCGGCGCTGTCGATGGGATTGTTTTCATCGGGATTTCTTACCTTCGCAACATCAATTGCCATGAAAGGCTGGTGCCTGTGTTGCTTGTTCAACGGTGTAGTAGTACCAGACAAGCCCAAGATCGGCTCTAATTTTCTCTTGAACTATGGCCTCTTCAGTCTCCTTCGTCTCGCCAGGTCTATAGGGCTCTCCAGAGTAGACACCGAGGAAGAGGAACTGCTTGTCTTGAGACGTCATTAACTTCCCGCTCTCGACTAGGAGATCGGTGGGCCTACTGACCACAGGGCTGCCCGATGAACCGGCAAAGTATTTGTAGTCGATCAAGAATGCATCTTGGTTTCTGTATTTGGTTTGCCACGGCGTGACAATCATCCCAAGTTTTAAAATCGGCAGTTTGTTGAATTCGTCGAAGAACAGGCGCGGATATCCGATTACCACGCTATCGTCTCCGGCATTGACCTGAAGCCGTGAAACGCCGGGGAAATTATCCCTTGAAATTGCAGCCCACGGTAATAGGCCAGAGTGTGACGATGTCTGCCGATGGATTTCACCGTTGACAAGATCCAAAACTTCAATTGCAACTACATCAACCTGCGGGTTAGGGTGGAGGTGCAGTCGATGACCCACTTCTTGAGCCGACAACTCGATGGGAATCCATTCCACAGCGTTCGCATTTAACCGACGTAGGAAAAAAGTTAGTTTCTTCAGTGCTGCAAATCGTTCAGGTGAGACAACATGCCTGTTCGTGATCACGAAGAGGGCCTGAATGGCTCTCCACTGTGGTTCAGATTTGCTTGGGTCAGGAGGTGCCAGAACCTGGAAGAAGAATCCTGTACCAGAGCTTGATTGACCACCCTCAAATTGAACTTCAATCGGGGTTGTCAGGCGACTGAGAACAGCCGGGTCGTCCGCGGCACTGATAGCAGTGGCATTGGTCAATAGGAAGGCAACTACGAAGAGCAGACTAGGAAGGAGTCGCTTTTGGAAGGTAAAACACTGCCAAATTTTGCTCATTGGTTACTCCTGAAGGGCCACCGCAGCCAAAAGGGGAAGGTAACTGCAGTAGCTGTTTATCGGATATGTTAGCACGCACGGCCAGATCGACGCCGAGCGCGATTCGTGCCGTTGATGTGAGTAATGGTATTAGACTTGTAGGGTGATCCGACTTCCATGATACGTCTTTTGTCAGGAGGGCTTGTTGACTCTGCATATCGCAGAGGAGAGGCTTCTCTGGCATCGCCGAACGCCTCTTAATCGAATGAGGAGCACCGTAAGGAATCCAAACAACCTATGCCTTGTGTCTACACCACACCATCTGGTTTGTGCGATGGCAGTTCGCCGCTTTCAAAAAATGAGCATTATTTGCCTCGGGCTCTTGGGAATTTCCGCGGTTATGAGCCACTTGTAAATCGAATCTGCGACTCATGTCAGCAGCGTTTTTCTCAAGTCGAAGTTGTATTCGCACGCAACAGCGCCGAGGCTTTCTTTCGTGAAATGGTTGGGCGCGTGGGGAGAAAAAATAACAGAGGCAAAAATATTTTCTACGAACCAACGATGGGAATACCGCCCTTAACAGTTTTAGGCAAGGCCCCCGGTCACAACTTCGAAATTCTCTGGCAACCCGTCAACGAGCAGGGGTGTCAACCGATGAGTCAGCTCGTCTTCATCGCCGATGATGGAACGGCCTTGCAGTTGCCCTTTCGCCGTGGAATCACGACTCTCGAAGGTATCCGCACAACACTTAGAGCGAAGGGCTTCGAGGGTCATCAAATCGTAGCGATCTCAAATTCCGACGAAGAAGCCGAAGAAATGAAAGCAGTAACCGACGAACTTGCACCTGAGGGCAAAGCGGCCGACCTAGCGCCCGTAAAAGAGGGAGACAAAGTCGACGGCGAGATGAAAGCAGTAATCTCATCCGAATACTTGAGAGCTATTGCCAAAATTGCATTTCATTTTGTTTTGAAATTCTTCACTCAGTTTTCTGGTCTTGAACCGGAATTCGATGACGTAAAGCGATTCATCTACTTGGGCGAAGCCAACCGCAAAATTGTCGAGCCATCGTTCCATCCGTTTGTCCGAGAACTGCAACAAGGTGGCCGCATGAAAAGATGGGGACACTTGTTGAGCGCAGAATGCAGCGAACGGGGTATCGAAGCACGGATGCAATTCTTTGCAGGTCCAGCGGTGCACCCAATAGTATGGCAAATACACGTCGGAAAAAACCCTGCTCGGCTCGTCTATCACCAATCCGTGGGGTTTGGCTACCTCTACTTTGAAGATGTTGGTGGTGAACACCACGGCGAAATCGTCGACCTTACTCCCGTCGAGCGAATTCTCATCCCCTCAGGTTCAGCTATGCTTCGGTATCTGCGCAGATGACCATTCAGTGTTGCAGGGTGTCCTAAACTCAAGCTTACCTGATTAGCCGCTATCGGACTGCGTCCCGTACGCCCCCAGCTTCGCCCCTCCTCCACTGTCCACCACGCGTCCACCAGCCAGGTACTACAAACCTACGTCTACTTATGGGTTTCACTGGGAGCCCAATTGCTATTGGGATTTTGGTGGACGAGAGGGGATTCGAACCCCTAGGCTTCCTCGTTGCGAACGAGAGAAGCCTTTGCGGTGGGTAAATCACCTTAACGATAAACACAATGAGAAACCCGCGCGGCCCTGTAGGGGAAAATGTAGGGACTCAACGCGTAGCAGCGCCTAGCAGCGCTGCTCAAGCCTCGCGGCCGATGTGGACTGTAAGTCGATGACGTGAGAGGTGGTTAGCGGCGATGAGCGGCGTTGCGCTGCGTTGAGCAAAAAGCCCCGAATCATCCTTTTAAGCCGAAGGTCGTGGGTTCGATCCCCACCGCCCCTACCATCCATCTTCCTGATGGATGGACACTTAACAAAAACACGCGGGGGCAAAAAGGGGCAGAT
>Ga0335081_10008642_pt1 | contig 16344 bp, 14 predicted proteins | sample Lox_Sample_35_FD_206713 | JGI IMG/M metagenome (GOLD analysis project Ga0335081, IMG submission 206713) | Soil microbial communities from Loxahatchee National Wildlife Refuge, Florida, United States - Lox_Sample_3.5 | ecosystem: Environmental > Terrestrial > Soil > Wetlands | place: USA... | reverse complement strand
TCGGATGAGCGCATCGCCCTGATTGCCAGTGCCGATCAGGGTCACGCGCATGCCGCGGACGGCCCTTACGGATTCGATCCCGCCTCGGCAAAGTATGATTCATGGATGCAGGCCGCCATCCTTTCCAACCGTCTCGATGACCTGCTGGCAGCGGACCCGGACCTCGTGGAGCACGGCAAACCTGACAGTTTGTGGCCCACCCTGATCCTGGCAGGCGCGCTCACAGATAATCCGATGCAGGCCAGACTGCTTTCCTACGAGATCAACGTGTATTTCGGGATCCTCTGCGCGGAGTTTCTGTCTCTTCCGCAGCGCTGACAGGAAACCCCATTTCATGAATCCGGACTGGATCGCCCTGCGCGGCGTGATTGTCCCGGGTTACCGGGTCGCATCCGGTCCGTCGCAGGATTATCCATATGGCACCCTGGAAAGACAGAGGCCGATCTTCAAAGCGCGCGGGCTGGACCTCGACGGGTATTTCAACGGCACCCTCAACATAGACATTCATCCATATTCATTCGAATTAATCAAGCCGGAATTCACGTTCCGGGATGTCGAATGGACGGACCTGCATCCGCCCGAGCATTTCTCCTTTTCGCGCTGCAGGGTGGTTTATCAGGGGATCGCACATGGCGGCTGGATCTATTATCCGCATCCGGAGACCAAACGCCGCAATTTTCAGGGAGCATCGTTGCTGGAAGTGATTGCCGAGCCCATCCCGGAGATCCGGTACGGAGAGGAAGTGCAGGTACTGGTCAATCCGGAAGAAGTTGCGCTGAGCAGGGCCCGCTGACCGGATAAAACGGACTCGAACGCTCTTCATTCCGTGGCCATCAGCCTGGAGGGGGCCAGATCCGCACCGGATTGGGTGTACAATCATTTTGCGATCATCGAGCAGGCAGGCATTTCGAATCGTGCGGAGTGGGCCCGCGCCGCCTCGGCTGTCAATTGGACGGCGTGTGCTGGAACGAACACAAATCCCAAGCCAAAGGATGAATTTAATATCTCAGCAAGGAGGATGGACTATGAATCGACTCTTCAAGAAACGACAGAACGTCTTTCTGAAACTCATCCACGATCAAGCCGCGCTCACGCTGGAGGGTTTGGATGCCTTGAAAACCTTCCTGAGCACCCGGGACCCGGCGGCCTCGGCACTGCTGGACGCCAAAGAGAAGGAAGCGGATGAGGCCCGTCGCATCCTGATCGATGAACTTAATAAGACCTTCATCACACCCTTTGACCGCGAAGACATCTTCTCGCTTTCGCGGACGATCGACGATGTGCTGGATTATGCCTACAGCACGGTCAGCGAGATGGAGATCCTGAAGGTCGAGCCGACACCCTATATGCAGCGCATGGCCTCCCTGTTAAGGGATGCGGCCTATGAACTTTCCATGGCGGTCAACAGCCTGGAGGAGCATCCGGCAGTATCCAATGACCATGCCCAGCGTGCCAAGGCTCTTGAGAACCGGGTCGAAGGCGTTTACCGCGAAGCGCTGGCGGATCTCTTCAGCGGAGTGGAGGATCTCAAGCACGTGGTCATGATGCTGAAATTGCGCGAGGTATACCGCCATATGAGCAACGCCGCCGACCGGGGCGATGAGGCCGCCAACGTGATCGCGGACATTGTGGTGAAGATCACCTAGGCAGAGAAACAGCAATGTCGCCCATCCTCATTGCCGTGATCATCCTGGGCCTCGGATTTGCGTTACTAAATGGAGTTCACGATTCAAGCAACGTGGTCGCCACGATGATCTCGTCGCGGGCATTTTCGCCCCCGGTGGCATTGGGAGTCACCGCCCTGGCAAACTTTTTGGCTCCCTTTATTTTTGGACTTGCAGTTGCAGAGACGATCGGGAACGATGTGGTCGCTTCCAGTTCCATCAACGTGATCGTGATCGTGGCGGCGCTCGCCAGCGCCATTTTGTGGGATCTGTTAACCTGGTACCTTGGATTTCCGAGCAGTTCCTCGCATGCCCTGGTGGGGGGGCTGATCGGCGCGGTGGTCATAGGCGGGGGATGGCAAGCCGTTGAGCTTCCGGGGCTGATCAAGGTGCTCGTCGCCCTCTTTACCTCGCCCCTGCTGGGTTTTATCTTCGGACTGATCTTGTTGCGACTCATCCTGATCCTGAGTTGGAACGCAACTCCAAAGGTCAATGGGCTGTTCAAACACAGTCAAATAATTACCGGCGTCGCCCTGGCACTCAGCCACGGCGCCAATGACGCAGAAAAAACCATGGGCATTATGACATTGGGGCTGGTCACCGACGGATATCTGCGGGTCTTTGCAGTTCCATTCTGGGTGATCATCATCTGCGCCGGTGCGATCGCGCTGGGTACCGCGATCGGCGGATGGCGGTTGATCAGGACGTTGGGAGGCAAGATGTTCAAGATCCGACCCATCGACGGCTTCACTTCGCAGCTGGCATCGGCGATCATCATCATCGGAGCCTCCCTGATCGGCGGGCCGGTCAGCACGACTCAAGTAGTGAGCGCAACGATCATGGGTGCCGGAACAGCTGAGCGGGCGAATAAGGTGCGCTGGGGTGTCGCCTGGGATATTACGATGGCCTGGCTGCTGACCATTCCCGCCACTGCGCTGGTGGCCGGGGGCCTCTACTCGGCGCTGATCCGGATCATTCCATAGACGCCGGGGGAGGCTTCCAGGCGGCGCCGGAGATTATTTCGAGAATAGATCGATCAACTGCCTGGCGTGGACCACACCGTCAAAGCCCTGCAGGGTGCCTTTTCGCAGGGTGGCCTTCTCGCCATTCGGATCGCCCAGGCAGGTCACAATGACATCTCCCGCGCCCACATCCTCCTTCTCGGTATAACTGTTCGTGGTGACGACGGTTTTCATGCCTGCGGCTTTGGAAGCAGCCACCCCGTTCTTCGAATCTTCCACCACGAAGACTTCCTCCGGCTTCAGAGCGAGCTTGGTCAAGGCAAGATTGTAGATCTCCGGATCGGGCTTCTTCTTGCTTACCACATCGCCGGCCAGCACCAGATCGAATTTGATATCGGTCAGGATTTTCCCGGTGATGGCCCGGGCGGCCTGCTCATTGGAGGTCGTGCAGACTGCGATCTTCAGCCCGGCCTCCAGCGCCTCCTTCATGAAGCGGTGAACGCCCGGCCTCAGCGGAAGTTTGCCCTTCTCGATCAATTCCACGAACAGGGCGGTCTTGCGTTTGTGCATTTCCGGGATGAGCTTGTCTATTTCTTCTTCCGCCATCCTTCTGGAGAAGCCCTGCGTCTTCCAGTGATGCTTCATGCGTTCCTTGCCGCCGGCGATCTGGAGCAGTTCATGGTAGTACTCCACGCTCCACTCATCGCTGAACCCAAATTCCTTGAAGGCCATGTTGAACGAAACGCGATGTCCATCCCGTTCGGTATCGATGATCACGCCGTCCTGGTCAAAGAACACGGCTTTAATTTTTGACATAATTCCTCCAGCTCAAACACCCTGGAGGCCGGCTGCACACAGGGGAATGCCTCCCCAGCTGCGGGCGCTCGGCGTCCAGGGGGACGATGATCTCACTTCTTCAGCCCGAAGAATTCGTGGATCGTATCCACGAACAGGCGGTTCTCTTCCTTCGTTCCAATCGTGACGCGGAACCAGCCATCGCTTCCATATTTCTTGCTTTCACCGCGCAGGATGATCCCCCGGGTTTCGGCGAACGCCAGGACTTCCTTGCCGGTCTTGCCCGTCGCCCCGCAGTCGAACAGAATGTAATTCGCCTTGGAAGGGAAGATCACAAAGCCGGGAATGTCACTGAGCGATTCGGTGATGAAGTCCAGCTCGCTGTTGTTGAAGCGGACGCGTTCGGCGAGTCCCTGGGTGTCCTCGAAGGCCGCCAGCGCCGCCCACATCGGAATCGTGCCCACGTTCCAGGGCAGCAGCGATCCGGCGATCTGGTCAATGACTTCCCTGGCCGCCAGGGCATATCCAAAGCGCATCCCCGCCAGGCCATAGGCCTTCGAGAGCGTACGCGTTACGATCACGTTATTGTATTTCCTGGTCAGCGCGACCTGTGACATGCCGAGACCGGAATATTCGACATAGGCCTCGTCGATCACGAACGGAATCCCCGTCTGGGCAATCGTGACAAAATGCTTGGCATCCATGAAGTTGCCCGTCGGGTTATTGGGATTGGCCACCACAATGACCTTGGTCTTATCGGTCACGGCCTTGAGGATGGCCTGCGGATCATAAAGCAGTTTCTTGTCCTGATAGACCATCGGCACGTTGACCATGTTCGCCCCCAGCAATTTTCCACGCAGCTGATAAATGCCGAAGCACGGCGTGTGTTGAATGACCTCATCGCCCGGGGCGATGAACATGCGGAAAATGTTGTCATAGACCTCGCTCGAGCCGTTACCCAGCATGACATTCTGCGGACCATCCAGCTTGTTGATCTCGGCGATCTTGGTCCGCACCACCAGCCCCTGATCGGGATAGCGATTCGCCATCTTGGCATACTTGACCATCGCATCCAGGACCTTTTGGGAGGGGGCGTTCGGATTCTCATTGGACATCATGCGGTGCAATGCGGGATTGCGCCATGCCTTCTCGATATGCTCGGAGATGTACATGGGAATACCCTTTACCCACGGAACGTAATATTCTTCTATTTTCTTGGCCATTCTTTGCTCCATCAATTTTCTGACTCATCCCAGAGAACGCCCGGAACACAGCGCCGCGCTCGCTCTGTGCACCCCGGGCTTTCTGTCCAATGACTGGACTTCACGCTTTCCCAACACACTCCAGCATTTCCATCCAATGGATCACGGCTTTGCGGGTCGCGTCCCGGACGGCCACATCCAGCTTGCCGGGATCGTATTCGTCGCGGTGCGCGCTGATGTACGCGAATTTCGTATCGATCAGGGTGTGCTTCAACTCGGTGGAAACATTGAACTTGGCTCCGCCGGCCGCCAGCAGTTTCTTGATGTATTCTTCGGACAGACCCGTCCCGCCGTGAACCACGAGCGGCGTCTTGATCCCGCTGCCGTTCAGCATCTTGTTGATCGTCGCCAGGCGCTCGAAATCGACCTTGGGATTCTTCGTCTTATAGACGCCATGGGCGGTGCCGATGGCCGGCGCGAAAATATCCAACCCGGTGCGTTCGACAAATTCCACAGACTGCTTGGGATTCGCCAGCTGCGCTTCATCCTCGGCGACCTTGACCTGATCCTCCACCCCGCTCACGGTTCCCAACTCCCCCTCGACCGAGAGCTTGCCGACTTTATGGCAGTAGTCGACCACTTCCTTGGTCTGGCGGATGTTCTCTTCGTAGGCCTGCTTGGAGGCGTCGATCATGATGTTGGTATAACCGGCATCCGCGCACTTTTTGCAGTAGGCAATATCGGTACAGTGGTCGAGATGCAGGCAGACCGGCACCGGCGCGGCCGAAGCCAGATTGCGGTAGATCGCCACCATCATGCTCGTCCCCAGGAACTGGGACGGCTTGACGGAGGTCTGAACGATCACGGGCGCTTTCTTTTCGACCGCGGCATCGATCACCGCTTCGAATTGAAGCAGGTCCGTAACATTGAACGCCCCGACGGCATACCTGCCCTTCAGCGCTTCGACCATGATTTCTTTCGCATTTACGATTGACATAAACTCTCCTTTTGTTTGAATAACGGATATGATTTGAGATCTTCCTGCAGAGGCTGAAAGCCGGCACCCCCGCCTTGAGCCTAGGTTGTTCTTTTCTTCGCGGGCTGCCCCCCCGCCTCTTTCAGCCATCCTTCCCAGCGATAGTCGGTTGCATGCTGGCGGAAGCGGCCGAACCATAAATCGGCATACCCTTGAAAATCTTCCTCCAATTTCGAGATGCCGGTTTGGGTAGTGCCCCACATCGCTTCGCGCAGTTCCGACATCGGCCACATCAGTTTCAGACGCGCGAAGTTCCGGGGGGTCACCTCGCCAAAATATTCCTGGAGAAAGAGGCGGACCTGCTCATCGCTCAGGCGGTGATGATGGGAGAAATTCCCGAGATCGAAGAAGATATCGCCCATGCCGGCATATTCCCAATCGAGCAGGCGAAGCTCGCCGATCTCGCCCGGCACATCCTCCTCGAGCCAATTCAAGTTGAGGAGATCATTGTGGCACGGAGCAGGACGGTAGGGATCCTTGGATAAGGCTCCTTCCACTTCACGCATCTTGTGTGTGATCCAATCCCAGTCGAACGGGAATTTGCAATGATGAGCCTTGCAGGTTTGGACCAGCATTTCCACGTGCCGGAAGACATCGAATTCACCAGCCAGCGCCGGGCCGCGCCGGTGGAACAACCGAATCTTGCCCGCCACCCGCATCAGATAGTCGGGCTTTCGCATCTCGGCGGGCAGGATGCGCTTGCCATTTATGAATCGCGTCACGATGTAGCCTTCCGGCTCGATAAAATATACAACTTCGGGCGCAATTCCCAGGTCGCCCGCGGCTTTGTTCGCGGCATGTTCCACGTTGCGCTTGATTCCCAACAGTTCGGTGCCCTCCCCGGCCAGTCGGATCACGTAGGATCTGCCGTCGGCCTCGATCTTGAAATTCAGATTCGTGATGCCGCCGCTCAACGGGGTCTTTTTGATATCCTTCGACCCCGCCAGAAACGGCACCTTTGAAATGGCCTGGTCAATGGCAAGCGTCATGGATCCCAACCTGCTAGACCGCGGTCCCCACCGCCGAAACCATCCGTTCGCCGATGAAGGCCTCCAGATTGGAGAAGCCCTTGGAAAACGTTTCGACCGTGCTGACCGTGGCAGGATGAATGTTGAACTGTTCCAGCGACAGGCCATTGGGGTCATAAGCCTGGATGCAGTAAGGCAGGGTCAGCATCTTTTCCAGGATAGGTTGAGGCACTTCTTCCTCGATCTCAGGGCGGAATTTAAGATCATCGCCGAGTTCAAAAAGAGGCTCCAGGACGTACGGCGGGCAAGTATACACGATGTTCCCGCCCGCGACCTTTTGAATATCCCAATATTCCAGCTTTCCAGCCACCAGCGGACCGACGCGCATGGAACAGGAAAGCAGCTTGCTGGCGTAGCCGCCCTCCGTCAGCATGCGGTAGGCGCGGCGGAAGACCGCAATGCCGAACCAATGCTTTTCCTGCCACGACAGTTTGATGTTCCGCCGGGCCGCCTGGAGGTCGAGGGCCGGATTTTCAGTAAGGCGTCCGATCATCATGGTGACCACGGCGCGCCAGCGCTTCATGTCCACTTTGTTCTTCTCGGCGATCTGGATACCTTCCATGACGGCTTCCGCGGAGGCCATGATCTGCGGCAGCGTAAAACAGGTTGTGGTGTTGGTGCTGATGCCTTTGGAAGTGAGAGCCCGGAGAACCTCGATCCCCTGCATGCTGGCGGGCACCTTGATCATGACATTCGGTGCGATCGCTCGCAGCTCGTCCGCGGCTTCGATCATCGGATCGGTCTCCGCGAAGAGGCGCGGGTCCAGTTGAGCCGAAATCCAGCCAAAGCGTCCGCCGCTGGCTTGGAAGATCGGCAGGTACATTTGCGCGCCGCGCCTCACAATTTCCTTGTAGGTCAGCAAAGCCAGGCTCTTCTGGCCGAGCTTTGGGTTTTCTCTGCACAGCCGCCTCACCCATTCATCCCAATATTTCGGATCGCTCTGCACTGCTCCCCAGGACAAGGGCGGATTCGTGGTGCATCCTCGGAAGACACTCTGTTCCGGATGTTCAGCATTGTAGAGACGCAGCAGCTGCTCTTTCAAAACGGTCCGGCGTGATGGTTCGGCCGCCTGGACCAGCTTTTGAACCCACTGATCAAAGATCAGCGGCGACGAATCCCACCAGACCTCCAGATCGGGGTTTGTCCTGATCAACCGTTCTACCGGGCTTTCTATCATGGCATCTTCTCCTTTCCTGGAAGCAGATGACCGTCGGCTTCCAACGAATTAGGCTCTGATCCGTTCCCCTTTCGGATCCCATAGAGGTGATGAAACAACGACGGCACCGATCTGTTCCCCAAAGAATTCAACTTCAAGTTTGGTGCCGGGCTTGCTGTATTCAATCGGCAGGTAGGCATAGATGATGCTCTTCTTGATGGAATAACCATAGCCTCCGGCGGCAACCCAGCCGATGGTCTTTCCGTCCAGCGTGCGGACCGGTTCCTTGCCGATCGCGATCAGGCGGTCGTTCGCCAGGGTGATACAGACCAGCTTGCGCGTCAGACCTTTTTCCTTTGCCCGGAGCAGCGCCTCTTTTCCGATGAAATCACGTTTATCAAGTTTGACCGCGAAGCCCAGGCCCGCCTCCAGGGGATTGTAGTCGGGGGTAATTTCACTGCTCCAATAACGATAGCCTTTTTCGAGCCGCAGCGTGTCGATGGCTTTGTATCCGCCCGCGACCAGCCCCTCGGCTTGACCCGCCTCCCAGAGAATATCCCACAAGCGCAATCCATATTCCATCGGGCAGTAGAACTCCCAGCCCAGCTCGCCGACATAGGTGACGCGCGAAGCCAGCAGCGGCACGTCGCCCACCGTGATATATTTGGCCGTCATGTAGGGGAAGCTGGCATTGGATACATCATCGGCCGTGACCTTTTCAAGGATCTTGCGCGCCTTGGGTCCCCACAAACCCAGGCAGGCGTAGGAGGAGCCGACATCCTCGATGGTCACCGAGCCATCCTCGGGCATGTTGATGGAAAGCCACGATGAATCATGCTGACCAAAGGCCGTGCCGGTTATGATCAGGAAGCGCTCTTCGCCGAGGCGCGTCACGGTGAAATCGCACTCGATGCCGCCGCGCTTGTTCAGGCATTCGGTATAAACGATCGTTCCGACCGGCTGGTCGATGTTATTGGCACAGACATAATTGAGGAATTTCAACGCGCCCGGTCCGCGCACTTCAAATTTATTGAAGGAGGTTTCATCGAACAGGCCGGCATTCTCGCGCGTCATCAAATGTTCGTACCCGATGGCGCGTGACCAGTTCTGGCGTGACCAGCCCTGCGGCTCATGTCCGTGATCGGCCTTCTCCTCATAGATCCGGAACCAGTTCGGACGCTCCCAGCCAAACTTTTCGCCGAACGAGCAGCCCAGTTCGCGCAGACGAAAATACGTGGGAGACAGCCGCTGGCCGCGGCGCGACATGCGTTCTTCGCCGGGGAAATGAATGTCGTAATATTGAGTGTAGGTTTCCATGGTGCGCGCCACGGCATAATCGAGACTATTGTAGTTGGGACCAAAGCGGCGAACATCGAGCCGCCATACGTCCCATTCGGGATGACCCTCAATGATCCATTCGGCCATCGTCTTGCCGATGCCGCCCGCGCCCGCCAGCCCGTGTGCACAAAAGGCGCACGCCACCCAGAATCCCTTGACCGAGGTCGGACCCAGCAGAAATTCGCCGTCCGGCGTAAAACCTTCCGGGCCGTTCAGGAGCTTGATCACTTCGGCGTTCTCCACGGCCGGCACGCGTCGAATCGAGTTTTCCATGAGCGGGGTGAAGCGCTCCCAATCGGGCGGCAGCAGCTGGAATTTGAAATCCTTGGGGATGCCCTTCAAGCCAAAAGGCTCGGGCTGACGCTCATAACCGCCCGTCACCAACCCGCCCACCTCTTCGCGCCAATAGACCAGCAGATCGGGGTCGCGCAGCGTTGGAAAATTGTGCGCCACGCCCTCGATCGGCTTGGTCAAAATATAAAGATGCGCCATCGGGACGACCGGCAGATCCAGCCCGACCATTTTTCCCACTTCGCGCCCCCATTGGCCGGAGGCGTTCACCACGACCTCGGTCTTGATCGAACCCCGGCTGGTCACCACTTCACGGACGCGTCCGTTCTTCACGATGATCTGCTCCACCCCGGTGTCGGTGAATATCTTTGCGCCGCGATTCTTCGCGCCGATCGCCAGGGCGTTGGTCAGGCCCGTGGGATCAATGATCCCGTCGTTGGGCGTGAACGCCGCGCCGACCACGCCGTCCAGGGAGATCAGCGGGAATTTCTCATGCGCCTCTTTCGGCGAGATCAATTCCATATCGACGCCGAAGGAACGCGCCATTCCAACGAGGCGTTTGTTCTCTTCCATCCGCTCGGCAGAGGAGGCCAGGCGGATGCCGCCGACTTCACGCCAGGATGTATCCTGGCCGGTTTCGGCCTTCAACTTGCGATACAGATCCGTGCTGTAATGCATCATGCGCGTGAGGTTGGCATCCGAACGCATCTGGCCCACCAGCCCGGCCGAATGCCAGGTGGAGCCGGATGTCAGCTCATGGCGTTCGAGGATCACAACGTCCTTCCAGCCCAGCTGCGTAAGATGATAGGCGATGCTGCATCCGCCCACTCCGCCGCCGATGATGACCACTTGCGCTTGTGAAGGTAATTCAGCCATGCCATTCTCCTTGTTCGCAGGTTCGATGGCAGCCTGCTGCCACGTTCTCAAAATATAAAGGCATCACCCTGCCGGCAATACCTTTTTGAAAATTCAACTCTGCCAGATCGAACCTGGTCTGGACATCTCGGCCACGATATCGAACGATGAGATGATCCCAAGTGGAAACGCAGCCGGTTCCCGGGCGTCGATCACGACCAGACGGTGATAGTGTTTTTGGATCATCAGGTCGGCGGCCTGCCGCAGGCTTGCATTGATATCAATGGTCAGGGCCGCGTGCATCACATCCCGCACGGTCAATGATTCGTCCACCCCGTCCTTGACAAACGGCAAAAGATCCTTGCCGCTGAGCACCCCCTGTGGCACGCCTTCGACGTCCACGACCAGAACTGAACGCCAACCGGCCTGGGTCATGGTGCGGGCCGCAGAGTAGATGGGCGTTTTATCGCGGCACACCAAGATGGCATCGGACATCACATCGGCGACCGTTTCGCGGCGCGGTTTCTCCTCCTTCGCAATGCTGGCGACAAAATCGGAGAGGGAGATCACGCCGGCCGGTCTGCCCCCGTCGGTCACCAGGAGACGACCGACATCCTTGTCCATCAAAGCGCGCACGGCCTGGGTCAACGGAAGATCCGCTTCCACCGAATCCACCGGCCGGGACATCAGATCCGCCGCGGTCAGTTTGCGCATCGTGGCGAGGCTCTTGCTGTCCACCGAGAGCCACTCGCCGGCCAGAAGATCAACATCAGAAATAATGCCCAGCGGGCGGCCATCGCGATCGGCGACGATCAATGCATGAACGTGATGTTGGTTCAACAGAACAGCCACCTGCCCCAAGGTGGCATCCGGGCGGCACGTGAGCACCCCGGGGTGCATCAAATCACGGACAAGTTTCGTCATGACCATCCTCCTTCATTGGACCTCGTCCACATCTTTGTACCATTTGACGCGGTCGCCCACCCGGTCGCGCAGCCGCCAGGCCAGCGACTTGGGTTCTCTTTCGATCCGCGCCAGGGCTTCCGTGACCTGCGATCCCACGTGTGACTTTTGCTCGGGCGTGAGCTGCGAGTATCCTTGAGCCAGGACCCGCACCTTGTCCAGATTCATGGTAACGGTGCGCCAGAAGCCCCAATCGTTGCCGCAGATCTCCGCGATGCGCTTGAGGTTGATGACCTCCTGGTCCTTGTCGCCCAAAGGATGTTCGAGCAGCAACATGATCGTGTCGATGATGTCCTTTTCATTGATCTGGACGATCTGCATTTTTTCGAGGAGCAGTTCCGCCAGTGGGATGGTGGGTGAATCCACTTCCAATCGTGCCGCCCAATAGATGGTATGACAGAAATCGAGTTTTTCGTAGAAGACATCCAGGTGCAGGCCGGCTTCCGGCTTCTCATAGATCGCGCGTTCGCCCTCCGAGACGATGAAGACCTCGCGATTCTCCTGGTAGCCCAGCGAACCCATCAGATCCTGGATCGGCCTGGTCTGTTTGCTGTAGGCCGCGAAATCAATGTCCGTGTAGGCGCGGCCCATGGCGGCCTGGAGATAGCCAAATTTCGGACAATGCATTTGAAACCCCAGGGAACCGATCACCCGCAGGATGATCCCGGATTGATTGGCGGCATTCAAAATGCGCTTCAATTCCTTCTCAAACTTTTCGCGTTCGCCCTGATCCTGCCTACCCATCCCAACTGCGCTGCCAGCCATAACAGACTCCTAGATTCAATTTGGTCCGAACAGGGAAATCTAACTGCAAGGTAGACATTATAACTAATAAGACAAAAACTTGCAATTTCTTTCAGATTCCTATATAATCTCGTGCTAAAGCATTCAACTTCCTTCACTTGGACCCAAGGCTTAGTTGATGAGCAAACCACTCATTCCGGCTCAGAGGCGAGATAAAATTCAGAAGTATCTGGAAACGCACAAGATCGCCCGCACGGTCGATCTGTATGAGATGCTGGAAACTTCCGAAGCAACCGTCTGGAGGGATCTGGAGTGGCTGGAACGCAAGGGGATCATCGAAAGAACACATGGGGGCGCCATGCTCAGCCAGAGGATCACTCTGGAACCCGAATATCAACAGAGAGCGAAAAGACACCCGGAGGAAAAACAGCGGATCGGGGCCCTGGCCGCGGCGTTGATCGAGGATGGAGATATTGTCTTCATCAACAGCGGAACCACCACCACACAGGTCATCCATCAAATTCGAAGCGACGCCGATATTACGGTGTTCACCAATAATCTTCACGCCGCGCTGGAGATGGGCGAACCGGGCTTCCACCATTACCTGATCGGCGGAGAATTTCAACCTCGTTCCCTGTCCCTGGCGGGACGGTTTGCCATTGAGAACCTGAAGCAGGTGTACGCCAACAAGGTCGTGATCGGCGTGGACGGGATCAGTCTGAAACACGGCTGCACGGTCCCGTCGAATGCGGAAGCGGAGGTCGTACGGCTGATGATCGAACATACCAAGGGTCAGGTCATTGTTGCGGCGGACCACAGCAAATGGGGTGTGGTTTCCAATTTTCAGGTGGCAAGCCTGGATGAAATCGATAAACTTGTGACCGATGCTGCCATCGAGGCCGCGGCAATCGAATCGCTGGCGGTGCATTCGGTGGAAAGTCTGATCGCGGAGATCGATCCCGTCAAACCCTGACGGCCGTCCGGACGGCCGCCGGATTTTTCATTCGACCCCAAGGAGTTGAGATGCCATTCTTTGCCAAGAAATCCAGCAAGAAAGCGACCCGCCTTTTTTTTGCGACGGACCTGCACGGCTCGGAACGCACCTACCGAAAGTTCATTAATGCCGGTAAATTCTACGAAGCCAATGTGATTGTGATGGGCGGAGACATTACCGGGAAGCTGCTCATCCCCATCATCCGGGAGAGCAGCGGCAACTACCGCGCGACCCTTCAGGGGCGGGTGGAACATTTCGGCACGCAGGAGGAGCTGAAGCAGCTGACCGACCGGCTGGATACCCTGGGATTCTATTACAAGGTCATGGAGGAAGATGAGTTCCGGACCATATCTGCGGATCCGAAAGCGGTGGACGCCCTGTTCCACGAACAGGCCAGGCAGAGATTGAGCAAATGGGTGGACCTGGCCGAGGAACGTTTGAACGGCACTGGGATCAAGTGCTTCGTCACCGGCGGCAACGATGACGATCCGGAAGTGTTAACGGCCATTGAACGCGAAGGAACAAAATCCTTCTTCGGGTGTGAAGGTGATTCCGTGATGGTGGACGAGGATCACTCCATGATTTCCGTGGGGTTCAGCACACCCACGCCATGGAAGACTCCGCGCGAGATCACAGACGAACGATTGGGAGCGATGATCGAGGAAATGATCAAGAAAGTCCCGGACATGAGCAGGACCATCTTCAACTTTCATGACCCGCCCAAGGATTCAACACTGGATACCTGCCCGATGCTGGATTGGACCAAGGATCCGCCGGAACAGATCCGGCAGGGCGGGCAGGTGGTTTTGTATGGCGCAGGCAGCCAATCGGTTCGGGCGGCGATCGAGAAGTACGGGCCGATGCTGGGACTGCATGGACACATCCACGAATCGCAATCGGTGGCCAGGATCGGGCGCACCACGTGCATCAACCCGGGGAGCGAATACGGGGAGGGCGTGCTGCGCGGCTGTCTGGTCAATTTCGTGGATGGCGAAATCCAGGGATATCAGATGACCAGCGGCTAAGGGAGTTTCGATCAGGAGGCACACATGGAATGATGCAGAGCTGAAACAGGTTTTTTTCGTCGTCTCGTCCAACTCATTTCCCAAAGGAGAACTTCAATGACTGCTCAAGCAAAATCTGCAAAGCCCGAAGTCTTTACCCGCAAAGCGTCGGGGTTGGTGCGGGTCATGTCTCCATATTCAGCCTTCGTCTACAACATCCTGACGATGGGCCTGATCTTTCCCTGGACGTATTTGTGGGCACCGGGCGCCCTGCCGGGCGGCAAACTGGTCTGGGGAATTCTCATCGCGATGGTGATCGAAGTTCCGGTCGCCTTCGTGTACGTTTGGCTGTCCACGGCCCTGCCCCGCTCGGGCGGCGACTACGTCTTCCAAAGCCGCGTGTTCGGCGGCGGCCTGGCGTTCACCGTTGTGATGTCCGGATTCGTGGTCTGGATCCTTCAATGGGTGGCGCTCTCGGGCTGGCTGGTATCGTATCTCGGCTTCGCACCACTTTTCCTCGGACTGGGTGCAACGCTGGGCAACGCATCGCTGGCGGGTCTGGGCATCTGGTTCACCACCTCCACCGGCATCATCATCGTGAGCATCCTGGGCGCGGCGGTCGCGCTGGTCCTGCTGGTCAGCGGCTTCAAGCACTATGTGCAATTCCAGCATGTGATGTTCTGGGGCACGCTTCTGTGCTTTGCCACGGTTTTCGTCGTGCTATTCATCACCCCGGCCTCCGAGTTCGTGGCACGTCTCGACAAGTTTGCCCTCGCCCTGGGTGGAACACCGAATTTCTATGAGTCAGCGGTTGCCGCCGTGCAACAGGCAGGGATTAACCTTCATCCGCCTTTCAGCTTCCTGGCCACGCTCCTGATCGCCCCGATCGCCTGGACCTCCCTGCAGTGGGCAACGTATTCCGCCGAGCAGAACGGTGAGATCAAAGACGCCCGCAGCTTCCGCTCGCAGACCTTCGTGATGGTCGGCTCGCTGATCGCCACCGGCCTGCTCCTGGCCCTGTTGGCCGTGGGCATTGAGCACGTCGCCCCACCGGAGTTCTTGACGGTTGCCGGCGCAGGATACTGGAACGGGGTCAGTGCCTCGAACATCTCGGTCGGCGGCTGGTCCTTCAACCTCTGGCCTCCGCTGATCGCGATCGCCCTGACGGGCAGCCCGATCGTGGTGGTGATCATTGCCCTCGGCTATCTGCTGAACGGCTTCCAGATCTTTTGCAACTGCTACATCGGCATGACCCGCATTATGGTCGCCATGTCGCTGGACCGCCTGCTGCCTGAATGGTTCAGCAAGGTCGACGAGAGGCTGCACACGCCGGTCAACGCGCACATCGCCTACTTCCTCGCCAGCATTCCGGTGATCCTCGGATATAACCTGGTGACCCAGCCGTTCACCTGGACCGCGTTGACGCTCGGCGTCACGTTCGGCTGCGGTTATGTGTTCATCTTTACCTGTCTGGCGGGCGCCCTCCTGCCTTACCGCGCCAAGGAAGTCTACGATGCTTCGCCCGGTGCGAAATACCAGGTCAGCGGTTATGTCGGCCTGCTCTTCACCCTGGTCGGTGCGTTGGGGTTCATCTGGATCTCGTGGATCATGGCACCCCAGGCCTTTGACGCCACGTCGCCGGTGCTGAGCTGGATCATCCGCCTGGCGGCGCTCGTGGCAGTATTCCTCTTCTTGTGGCCGATGCGCAACCAGCTCGCGGCGTGGTTCAACGGAAAACCGATGCCATGGCTTTCTGCGCTCGGCATGCTGGGCGGCGGTCTGGGAATGGCAATGGTGGTGGCGTTCCTCCTGTCCCCGGCGCTGGGCGTGCTGGGCGCATGGGACTTCAGCTCCTTCCCGACCCATGTTGTCGCACAGGTCATTGCCTTTGGCATCATCTTGATATCCTGGATATGGTATGTCCTGGTCAAGAATGCCCAAAAGTCCAAGGGCATCAACGTGGATTACGCCTTCAAGGAGATCCCGCCCGAATGATCCATGTTTAGCGATGATGGTCGGTGCTTGAAAACACCGACCATCATTTCCGATCGATCGCACACAGCTTCGGAGCAGATGATGGCCGCCATTGAAGAGATCGTTTCAAAAATAGAGGATTGGAAGGGCAAGTCGATTTCCATTCAGCCTCTTTCGGGCGGACTCACCAATACAAATTACAAGGTCGAGGCGGATCGAACACCCTTTTTTGTTCGCGTGCCGGGGACCAGCACAGAACTTCTTGCAATTGATCGGAAGAACGAATACTTCAATTCCAAGGCCGCCGCGGCAGCCGGGGTGGGGCCGAAGGTCCTTTA
>Ga0335081_10008639_pt1 | contig 16347 bp, 12 predicted proteins | sample Lox_Sample_35_FD_206713 | JGI IMG/M metagenome (GOLD analysis project Ga0335081, IMG submission 206713) | Soil microbial communities from Loxahatchee National Wildlife Refuge, Florida, United States - Lox_Sample_3.5 | ecosystem: Environmental > Terrestrial > Soil > Wetlands | place: USA... | reverse complement strand
CACCGGCATCACCGAGCACGCCGTGTTGAAGAGGTCGGGATTGTTCACCGAAGCCTGCTGTGCGGCGTAGTTGAGGACGTCCTGGTTGCGGCTCAACGTGAGCCACTTGGGGTTGCCCTCGAACGATCCGGCGGTGATCTGGCGCACGGCATCCGGCAGCGCGACGGTCGCCTGCACGCCGGGGACCTGGCGCAGGCGCCACGCGAGGCGGTCGGCCTCGACCAGCGTCCGGTACGCGAGGCAGCCCTCGGCCGGCGTCTTCACGATCACCGCGAACTGGTCGCTCGAGAGCGCGTAATGCGCGGTGACGTACGCGTTGTCGCGGTTGTAGCGCGAATCGGCGCGCAGCTCCGGCGCACCCGCGTCGAGATCGCCGATCTCCAGGTGGCGCGCGACGGCGAGGCCGCCCGCCGCGAGCAGCGCCGCCCCGCAGAGCGCGCCGAGCGCCCAGGGACGCGTCGTGAAGCGTTCGAGCGCGGAAGCGAGGAAGCCCGCCTTGCGCTCCGCGCGAAGGCTGCGCGCGGCGGCCGCGGCGCTCACGCCGGTGTACGACAGCAGCACCGGGAGCAGCAGCAGGTTCGTGAAGACGAGCGCCGCGACCCCGAGGCTCGCGGTGAGCGCGAGCTCCCGGATCACGGGGATGTCGATGGCGGTGAGCACCGCGAAGCCGACCGCGTCGGCGAGGAGCGCCGCGAGGCCGGCGAGGAACAGGCGCCGGAACGTGTAGCGCGCGGCGACCAGGCGGTGCGTGCCGCGGCCGATGTCCTGCATGATGCCGTTCATCTTCTGCGCGCCGTGCGAGACGCCGATCGCGAACACCAGGAACGGCACGAGCACCGAGTACGGATCGAGCTCGTAGCCGAGCAGCGCCACGAGCCCCAGCTCCCACGCCACGGCGACCATCGAGCAGGCGATGACGAGCGCGGTGCTGCGCGCGCAGCGGGTGTAGGCGTACAGGATCGCGGCGGCGATCGCGGCGGCGAAGCCGAAGAACGACAGCACCAGCGCGAGCCCGTCGATGAGCTCGCCGGCGATCTTCGCGAAGCCGACGATGCGCACGTGCACGCGCGGCGCGGAGGACCGCCCCTCGATCGGCGCACGGATGCGCTCCTCCAGCGTGCGCGAGAGCGCCCGATAGTCGATCGGTCTTCCGCTCGCCGGATCGCGGTCGAGCAGCGGCACGAAGATCATGCTCGAACGGAAGTCCGCGCCCACCAGGCTGCCGACGATTCCCGCGCGGGCGATGTCGCGGTGCAGCTCCTCCACCGAGCGCGCGGAGCCGTCGTAGGAGTCGGGCATCACCGGGCCGCCCCGGAAGCCTTCCTCGGTCACCTCGGTCCAGCGCACGCCCGGCGCCCACAGCGACTTCACCCACGCGCGGTCGACGCCGGGCGTGGCGAGCACCTCGTCGTTCACGCGGCGCAGGCGCTCGAGATAGCGCGGATCGAAGATGTTCCCGTCCTCGTTCTCCACCACGATGCGCAGCGAGTTGCCGAGCCCGCGCAGCTCGTTGCGATACTCGAAGTAGTTGCGGACGTAGGGATGGTCCTGCGGGATCATCTTCTCGAAGCTCGCGTTGAGCGCGAGCCGCGTCGCCGCGAGCCAGCCGAGCGCTACCGTGGCGAGCGCGCAGAGCGCGACCACGGCGAGCCGGTGGTTGAACACCAGGCGCTCGAGAAGGTTGCCGCCGCCGCGATCGAATTCGGCGAGCTCGCGGACGACGGGCATCGCCTCGAGCGGGAGGGCGCTCTCGTGCACGTCGGTTCCTAGCGCGCCACGCGGGCCGCGGTCGCCCCGCGCGGCCCGACGACGAGGAGAAGGCCGTCGCCCGCCTCGGCGAGCCCCGCGACCGGCGCGCGCGGCTCGAGCGCGAGCGGCGCGAAGGTGCGGCCGCCGTCGGCGCTCGCGGCGGCGTTGCCCCCAGCTTCGGCGAGGACGATGCGCCCGTCGCGCAGGCGGGCGGCGGCGAACACCGATCCGGCGAGCCCCGCATCGACACGCTTCCAGGTCTTCGCATCGTCGCCCATCGCGTAGACGTTGCCGCGCAGGCCGTAGAAGAGCACCCTGTCGCCGGCGTCGACGATGCCGAAATAGCTGCCCGTGTAGGGCGTCGCCACGGCGCGGAAGCGATCGGCGGCACGATCGAGCCTCAGCACGAGCCCCGCTTCGCCCGCGACGTAGAGCTCGCCCCCGGCGCGGCGGATCGCGTGCAGGTTGTAGCGCTTCGGGTTGTCCGCACGCTCGAACCACGATTCCCAATGGGCGCCGCCGTCGACGGTGTGGAAGAGCAGGTTGTACGCGCCGACCGCGAATCCTTCGCGCGCGTCGGCGAACCAGACGTCGAGGAACGGCTTGTCCGCGCCCTGCGCCTCGTAGAGGCGCGCTTCTTCCATGAGCTTGCGCGCCCGCTCGGGATCCGGCTCCTCGCCGGCCGCGCGCCGCGCATCCGCGAAGATGGCGTTTGCCGCCGCGAACCCGTCGAGCTGAAGCTTCCAGCTCGCGCCGCCGTCGTCGCTGTGGAGGATCACGCCGTCGTGGCCCACCGCCCATCCGTTCCGGTCGTCGGCGAAGCACACGGCGGTGAGATCCGAGCTCACCGGCACCTTCGACTGTCGCCACGTCGCGCCGTGGTCGTCGGAGACGAGCACGTGCCCGCGCTGCCCGACCGCGACGAGGCGTTCGCCGGCGCGCGCGACCGAAAGGAGCAGGGTGCGCGAGGCGAGCGCGGAGGCCTCCGCCGGCACCTGGAGCACGTCCCTGTAGGCGGCCGCGGCGGGCGCGAGGACGAGCGCGAGCGCCGCGAGGGCGCAACGTATCGTGATCTGCATGACTCGGGCGGCGGCCGGCACCGTCGCGGGCGCCGGCCGCGGTCCCTCAGCGAAGCCCCGCCCCCGCGAGCGCCTCGGGCGCCCAGTCGCTCGGGTTCGGAAGACGGGTCATGTACTTGAGGCCCTGGTTCGGGCCGAACAGGCCGGTGATGTTGTACGCGCCGGTGCCGAAATCGTAGATCGCGAACGTGTCCCCGAACGGCGCCAGCACGTCGTAGCTGTACGACTGGAACGCGAAGCTCGAGCGGTAGAGCTTGCCGCGCGCGTCGTACTCGTCGGAGGCGAGCGCGGTCCAGCTGTCCTCGTCGAGGTAGAAGACGCGCCGGCTGTAGATGTGGCGCTTGCCGGGCTTCAGCGTCGCCTCCACCACCCAGACGCGGTGCAGCTCCCAGCGCACCAGGTCGGGATTGAGATGGTGCGGCGTCGTGATGTCGGCGGCGTTCTTGTGATAGGTGAGGCGGTAGCTGTCGTACGGCACGTACATCTCGCGCCTGCCGAGGAGCTTCCAGTCGTAGCGGTCGATCGCGCCGTTGAAGACGGACACGTCGTCGTAGGTTCCCGCACCGGCCGCGCCCGGGTTCGGCGTGTCGTAGGCGAGGTCGGGCGCGAGGCGCACGCGGCGCTGGCCCGGCAGGTACTGCCACGCCTTGCGCGGCTGCTCGAGCGGGTTCACCGAATCGATCAGCAGCAGCGCCTCGCCGTTGCGGCGCGCGGGACCGACGTAGAGCAGCTTGTTGTACCAGAAGGGCTCCGTCGGGGAGACCATGGTGCCCGCGTGCTTCGGGTCGTAGATGGGCCATGCCCAGTACGCGTCGGCGCGCACCGCGAGCGCGGGGACGCCCGCGGAATCCACGTTCCAGTTCTCGTAGCGCGAGCCGTCGTAGCCCAGGCCGCTGTAGCGCAGGAGGTGGTTCCAGATCGCCTCCGCTCCGGTCTTCGGGATCGGGAACGGGTAGCCGGGGAGGACGTTCTCGAGAGCGACGCCGTTCTCCACGGTCTTCGCGCCGGTCGCGTTCTTCACGGTGTTCTGGAGCACCCACCTGGGCAGCGCCACCGTGCGGTGCGTCGGATAGACGTCGAGGCGCATGGTGGGGTAGCGCTTGAGGAGCTCTTTCGTCCCTTCGGTGAGCTTGTCGCCTTGCGCCGCGATGTCCTTCGCGGTGATCACGAGGCGCGGCTTCTCGTCCGCGAACGGATCGGTGCGGAAGCCCGAGCCCTTCTGGTAGCTCGCCGGCGGATGCGCGAGGCCGCCCGTGTACGGCGGGATCGTGCCTTCCTTGTTGCCGGCCATCTCGGCGCCCACGAGGGTGAGCGTCGTGCCGAGCTGCTTCGCCTCCTCGGGCGTTACCGCGGCCGCCGCGGAAGTCGCCGCGAGCGCCGCCGCGAGGACGGCCATCCATGATTTGCGCAGCATTCCTTCTTCTCCGTCAGAACGTGGTTTTGTAGGTGAGCGAGACCCAGCCGCGGTCGGAAAGCGATGCCGGAACGCCGTTGGCGACGTTCATCGCTCCGGTGGCGGTCTGCGAGTAGTCGCCGTAGTAGCCGTTGTAGGTGAGCTGGATGCGATGCTTCTGGTAGACGTCGGCCGCGACGCCGGCGCTCCACGTGCCCGCGCCCTTGTTGCCGCCGAGCTGCACCGCGGCGTTGCCCGAGAGGCCCTGGCTCCAGGTCATCGGCGCGGAGAGGTCCACGCCCGGGAGCACCTGGAACCACGTCGGCGTGAAGTTCACCGCGAGGCCGAAGTAGTTCTTCGAAACCTTGTCGATGCCCGTGTAGTCGGGACTTCCCTTGAACACCGCCTCGTTCTGCGTGACGCGCGCCCACTGCATCCAGGTGAGCTCGGCGGCGAGCGACGCGGTATCGAAGAGCGCGGTCTTGGGAAGCACGTCGAGCGCATTGATGATGCCGTGATAGGTATCGCCGAGCGCGCCGGGCGTGCCGTTCGAGGGCACGTCGGTGGTCGCGATCGAGCCGGGGAACTTCGGCACCAGCGCCGCGGGAAGGACGTCCACGATGTTGCTCTGCAGCGGCTGGTTCTGGCGGTAGCTCAGCTCCGCGGCGAAGCTCACGCCGGCGATCTCCTTCGCGAGCGAGACGCCGAAGATGTGGATGTTGTCGCCGTACGCGGTCTGGTACGTGCCGTACTTGCCGTAGCGCTGCAGGTCCGCGAGCGTGGTCGCCTTGGGGTTCACGATGCACGCGTTGCCGGGAAGCACCTGGCCGCCGAGCGCGCCGCAGGTGGCGGCCGGGATGCCGGTGGCGAGGCCCGGCGTGAGGAGGATCTGCGGAAGGATGTCGTTGGCGTTGCGCGCGTAGAAGCCGAGCGTGCCGTCGAGCCAGCTCGGGCTCCAGCGCGCCGAGAGCCCGTAGTCGCCGAGGCTCGCGCTGGTGCGCGACTGCGGCGTCGTGCCCACGTTCCATGCGCGCAGCATGGCGGGCGTCCCCGGAACCGCGGGAAAGAACGGGTTCGGCGCGACGATGACCGACTGGCCGCCGAAGTTGAGGCCGTCCTGGATCGTGAGGTAGTCGCCCGACTCGGGAACCCGCACCGCCTGCCATTCGTAGAACCACTGGCCCGCGACGGAGAGCTCGGGGGTGGGCTGCGCCTGCAGCGTGACCGCGCCGCGCGGGCGGAAGAGCTCCTTCACCTCGGAGCCCGGGGTCGCGAATCCCTTCTGCAGGTCGAGCGAATATTGCCCGTACGAAACCGAATGCACCGCGCCGCCGAGGAGCAGGCTCTCGCCCCAGAAGACCGTGTGCCGGCCGACCTTCGCGTTCACCGGCACGCCGCCCGGCTCCACGTTCGCGAACACGAACGCGTCGAGGATCTCGCCCGAGGGTCCTTCCGAATAGCGCTTCGCGAAGGGGCTCAGCTCGCCGGCGACGGGCAGGCCGTCGACCAGCGTGTTGGCGGTCGCCGTGCTGTTGTTGTCGAGATGGCGATACGCCGGATCCCACCACGCGGCCGCGCTGGTGCGAAAGCCGAAGGTGCGCTTGTAGACGACGTCGAGCTCGGAGAGCAGGTCGACGCGGCTCGTGACGAGCGAGCCGTTGGAGAAGTTGCGGTCTCCGTCGTCGAAGTTGGGGTTGGCGAGGATCTTCGGGTCCTGCGACTGCGCGCGCACGCCGGCATTGAGGCGCACCGTGTTGTCCCAGCGCGCCGAGAGGTCCGGATTTCCGGTCGCGATCTCGAACGCCTGGGCGCTTCCGGCCGCGGTGATCGTCCACAGCACGGCGAGCGCGGCGGCGAGGGATCCGGCCGCGACGACGGGGTTGGATTCGGTCGAACGAATCATGGAGACGGCTCTTCCTTTGTCGTGGTTGTGGGGGGAAAACGTCGCTGCTGGGGAATCGGCAATCACGTCATCGATGCGCGTGCGCCGCGCCTCCGACCACGTCGGCCGGCGCGAGGTTGAGGATGCGGGCGAAGAGCTGGCGGTATTCCTCGTCGTTGTCGAGGGAGAAGCGCGGGTCGCCGTTGCCGGCGAACGCCTCCGCGATCCCGGCCCAGTCCTCTTCGGTGAGGTGCTCGCGCGCGGCGGGAAGGATCACCTTGGTCTCGAGCGCCATGTGCTCCATCTGGGAGGCGGCGAAGCTCGCGGCGGCGGCGGCGAAGCGCGAGAACGCGTGCGCGTCGCGCTCGTAGGCCGCGATCGAATCCTCGAGCTCGGCCACGCGCTCGCGGCCCGCCTCGTGCTGCCGGCGCAGCTCCTCGAGCGTCGCGTCGTACTCTCCGGTGCGCTCGGCGAGCTTGCGGAAGAGGTACGACTCCTCCTTCGGGTGGTGCAGCGCCTCGGGGAACGCCTTGATGTAATGCACCATCGCGCGCAGCAACGGGAACGAGGGCGGCCGTGCGGTGTCGCGTGCCTGCCGGACCAGGAACTCGAGGGCGTGGATCACCGCGGCGAGCGAGCGGTGCTCGTCGCCCAGAATCGCGAGGGGAACGCGCATCGCGGCATCGGCGAGGTTGCTCTCGACCGCCGACACCAGCACCGGCAGCGTGGCGTGCTGCAGCACTTTCTCGGTCTGCGAGCCGAGCACGAGGCTCCTCAGGCCGCGGCGGCCGTGCGAGGCGATGAAGACGAGGTCGCACCCGCGCCGCACGGCCGCCTCGAGGATCGCCTCGTAGGCGCGGTCGCTGCGCACCACCAGCGATTCGTGCGCCACGCCCGCGGCCCGCGCCACCGCCTCGGCCTTGGCGAGGATCGCCCGCGCCTCGCCCGCCATGTGCTCGTTGAACGTCGCGGGCGACATCACGCGCTCGAGCGCGCCCACGCTGGATGCGCCGTAGTCTTCCTGCGCATGGAAGAACGTGATGCGGGCGCCGGCATCGCGCGCGAACTCGACCGCCTTGCGCACCGTGTCGACGGCGAGCAGCGAGTCGTCGAGCGGGACCATCAGGTGTCGGAACATCTCCTCCTCCGTCTCGCCGGCGTCAATACGGCCGGTCGCCGATGATTCCCGCGCGTTCCATCTTCCTGTGGCACGGCGGGTAGTCCATGACGGCGTAGTGCTGCGTGCAGCGGTTGTCCCAGAACGCCACGCTGTTGGGCTTCCAGCGCCAGCGAACCTGGTACTCGGGAATGAACGCCTGGCTCACGAGGTACGCGAGCAGCTGCGACGCGCCGGGCGCGTAGTCCTGCCCGAAGCGCACGTTCGCCGGCGTGTGGAAGTTGGTGAAGTGCGTGGTGAAGCCGTTGACGAAGAGGATCTTCTCGCCGGTCTCCGGATGGATGCGCACGACCGGATGCTCGGCGTCGGGGAACTGGGCTCTCAGCGCGAGGCGCTTGTCGATCGGCATCGCCGCGCCGAAGCTCGCCTCGATGCTGTGGCGCGCGCGAAGGCCGGCGACCTGCGCCTTGACGGAATCGGGGAGGCGCTTGTACGCCTCGGCCATGTTCGCCCACATCGTGTCGCCGCCGACCGCAGGACACTCGACGCAGCGCAGCACGCAGCCGAAGGGCGGCTTCTCGCGCCAGGTGGCATCCGTATGCCAGGCGTTCTCGTAGCGCTCGATCGGCGCGTCGGGCGACTTGTAGATGCGCACGAGCCCGGGATGGTCCGGATCGCTTCCCGCAACCGGATGGTCCTCGAGCTCGCCGAAGTGGCGGGCAAAAGCCACGTGCTCGCCACGCGTCATGTCCTGGTCGCGGAAGAAGAGCACCTTGTGCTCGAGGAGCAGCACGCGCAGGTCCCCCGCCAGGCTCGGGGTGCGCGAGGCGACCGCCAGGCTCACGTGCGAGAGCTCGGCGCCGATCGTGCACGTGAGGCGCTCCACGTGGATCGAGCCGCGGGTCGCGATGATCGCCGGTGCGTTCGCTGGGTTCATGGCATGTCCTCCGTGGCTCGCGATCTCAGATGACGAAGATCGAGGAGCCGATCGTCTTGCGCGCCTCGAGGTCGCGGTGGGCCTGCACGGCCTCCTCGAGCCGGTAGCGCTGGTGGATCTCGATCTGGATGCGTCGGGCGGCGACGTGGTCGAAGAGCTCGGCGGCGAGCGCCGCCTTCTCGGCCGGATCGGCGATGTAGTCGGCGAGCGCCGGGCGCGTCACGAAGAGCGATCCCTTGATCGCGAGCTGCATCGCGTCGATCGGCGGCACCGGCCCCGAGGCGGTGCCGACGCAGACCAGCAATCCCCTGCGCTTGAGGGAATCGAGCGACGCGGCGAAGGTCTCCCTGCCGACGCTGTCGAACACGACGTTCACGCCGCTTCCGTTCGTGATCTCCCGCACGCGCTTCGCCACGTCCTCGCGTTGGTAGTTGATGGCGTAGTCGCAGCCGTGCGACTGCGCCACCGCCGCCTTCACCTCGGAGGAGACCGTTCCGATCACGCGCAGTCCCAGCACCTTCGCCCACTGCGAGACGATGAGGCCCACGCCGCCCGCGGCGGCGTGCAGCAGGACCCAGTCGCCGGAGGCGAGCGGCCAGATGCGGCGCAGCAGGTAGGCGGCGGTGAGGCCGCGCATCGTCATCGCGGCCGCGGTCTCGCAATGGATCGCCGCGGGCAGCTTGATGAGAGGCGCGGCGGGCATGACGCGTTCGCTCGCGTACGCGCCGAGCGTGTTGAGGAAACCGGTGTAGGTCACGCGATCGCCGGGCGCGACGTTCGTCACGCCCACGCCCACGTCCTCGACGACGCCCGCCGCCTCGACGCCGATGCCGTTGGGCAGCGGCACGGGATAGAGCCCGGTGCGGAAGTAGGTATCGGCGAAATTGAGCCCGACCGCGACGTGCCGGACGCGCACCTCGCCCGGCCCCGGATCCGGAACCTCGACCTCTTCCACGCGCAGCACCTCGGGGCCGCCCGCGCGGTGCATGCGGATCGCCCGGGCCATGTTCGCCATCGCCGGACGCCCGCCCATCACGCCACCGCGCGCAGCGTGGAGCCGCCGGCGCCGGGCTTGCGGTCGGGTGCGAAGCCGTTCGCGGCGAGCGTCTCGTCGACGTCCCCGTAGAACTCGCCAATGCGGCAGATGCGCTTCGCCTCCTTGCCGCTCGCGATCTCGCGGCCGAACTCGCGCGAGATGCGCACCAGCTGCTCGACCTGCCGAACGGTGCTCATCTTCGCCTTGCGATCCTGCGACCAGAGGTTGTCCTCGATGCCGCAGCGCACGTGCAGCCCCATCGCGATGCCCATCATGTTGATGGGCAACGTGTTGAGCATCGAGCTCTCCACCGTCACCACGGCGCGATCGGGCACCGCGCGCAGGAAGTTGGCGAGGTTGTAGACGTTGGGCGCGTCCATGCCGCCGGAGATCGCGACCCAGTTGAGCACCAGCGGCCCCTTGTAGACGCCGCGCCGGATCAACCGCTCGATGGTCTCGTAGCTGTTGATGTTGTAGCACTGGAACTCGCTCTGGATCCCGGCCGCGGAAAGGCGCCGGATGTGCTCCTCGTACCAGCTCGGGTTCGAGGGCACGATCATGTCGCGGTAGGCCTTGTAGGTCGCGGGCTCGGCGAGCGACGTGCCGGCGATGTCCTCCGCGGTCATGTGCTCGAAGATGTTCATCTGCGCGGTGTTGACGGTCACGGTCACCTGGTCGGGCTTCGGCGTGAGCTCGGCGAGCGCGTGGCGCGTGTCGTCGGAGAGCCATTTCGCCGCTGCGCCCTCGCCCTCGGGAGCGAAGGAGATCGAGCCGCCGACCTGCAGCAGCATGTCCGGCACGGCCGCGCGCAGGCCCGCGAGCAGCTCGTTGAAGCGCGACAGCCGCTTCGAGCCCTTGCCGTCGTCCTCGCGCACGTGCACGTGCAGCACCGTGGCGCCGGCGTTGTAGCAGTCCACCGCCTTCTGCACGTGCTCCGCGATCGTCACCGGGATGTCGCCGGGGAAATCGGCGGGCATCCATTCGGGGCCGTACGGCGCCGCGGTGATGACGAGCTTTTCCTGGTTCTGGGGAAAGAGCGACCCGTCGAGAAAGTTCATGGCGTCTCCTTTGCGTTCCGGGGTCTGGACTTCTTCTTCGCTCGCCGCGCGCCCAGCTCCTCGACGAGGATCGGTGCGGCGAGGCACATCGTGTTCATGCCCTGCGCGACGACGAGCTGCAGGACGGCGAGGATCTCCTCCCGCGTGGCGCCCGCCTGGAGCGCGCGCCGGATGTGGTGGCGGACGCCCGTCGCGTACATCTGCGCGCACGACGCATCGATCGCGATGCCGATCAGCTCGACGGTCTTCTTGTCGAGAGCGCCCGACACGGCGGGCGAGATCACCAGGGCGAGCGCCTTCTCGGACCACGCCGGATCGAGCCACGCGAACGGCTCCCACTCGGGATTCCAGTTGCCGCTCGCCCGGGCGCGCCGCGCGTGGGTCACGCCGCGCTCCATGCCGGCTCGGCCGCGATCTCGGCGGCGGCGCGCCGGTCCCGCGGATAGGAACGCGCGGCCCACACGAACAGCGCCGCGGCGGCGAGGCAGAAGAGCGGAACGACCGCCATCGCGAAGCGCAGCCCGTACGCGTCGGAGAGCGCGCCCGCGAGCAGCGGCCCACCGGCGAGGCCGAAGAGGTTGCGCGTGAGCGAGAGCACCGAAACCGCTGTCGCGCGCAGCCCCGGATGCGTGACGTCGATCACCACGGCGTCCGTCGGCCCGACGCTCCCGGCCATCACGCAGGCGCCGGCGAGGATCAGCGCGAACTGCGCCCCGCCGGGCGGGAAGGCCGCGAAGGCGATGCAAAGCAGCACGGTGGTGGCGACCGCCGCGAACGCCGGGATCACGAGGCGTGCGCTCGGCAGGCGCGAGCTCGCACGATCCGCGATGACGGAGAGGACCAGCGCGCCGACGCCGCCCAGCAGCACCACGAGCGCGGTCTTGACTCCGGCGCGATCGGGCGCGAGGCCGTAGTAGCGGTGGAAGAAGCTGGGGAGCCACGCGTACATCGTGGAGACCACCAGCAGGTTGAAGCCGGCGCCGAGGCACGTGATCCAGGCGGTGCGCGGGCGCATGAGCTCCGCCACCACGGCGCGACCGGCGAGGCGCGAGGCGCCCGCGTTCCTTCCGCCCCCGGAAAAGTCGACCGTGGGATAGTCGCGCACGATGATCGCGAAGAGGCACGCGAGCAGCAGGCCCGGGATGGAGACCACGCCGAATCCCGCCTGCCAGCCCCATCGCTCGGCGAGAACGCCGCCGAGCATCACGCCGGAGACCGAGCCGAGGATCGCCGCGGCGAGGAATGCGCCGAGCACGGTGCCGCGCATGCGCGGTGGGAAGAGCGTCGCGAGGAGCGCGGCGCCCGCGGTGCCGTAGGCCGCTTCGCCCAGGCCCACGACGCTGCGCGCGCCGACCAGCGAGGCGTAGTCGCGTGTGAATGCACAGGCGAGCGTCGCGAGGCTCCACACCACCGCCATGATGAAGATGCTCTTCACCCGGCCCCAGCGGTCCGCGACGAGCGAAAGCGGGACCGCTCCCAGCGCCACGGCGACGGACACTACCGATACGAGCGCGCCGAGCTGGCTGTCGGAAAGGCTCCACTGCGCCTTGAGGTGGGGAAACATCGACACCACGACCTGGCGATCGACGTAGTCGACCACCATCAGCGCGAAGAGGATCGCGAAGACGGACCACGCGTAGCGCCGCGGGGCGGGGCGCTGCGCGACCGGATCGAAGGTGGCGACGTGGGTCGACATGGCAGCGCGATTCTCGGCGTCGACGGGCTTTGCGGCTTGCTCTGCCGGGACGTAGACTTATCTTTCGGGGACAGCGCTTGGGGGGAGGCGCCTTGAGACGATGGGTGCGCAGCGCGAGCCTCACGAACTACGCGGAAGTGGCCCGCGAGGCCGGCCTCGATCCGCTGCGCATGCTGCGTGAATTCGGCCTGCCGCAGTCCTCGCTCGCCGAGTCCGACCTGAAGCTGGCGATCGGCGGCGTTCGCAACCTCCTCGAGGCCTCCGCCGAGCGCAGCGGCGTGGAAGCCTTCGGCCTGCTCATGGCGGAGAAGCGCCGGCTCGCGCACCTCGGCCCGCTAGGGCTGCTGGTGCGCGAGCAGCCGACCATGCGCCACGCGCTCGAGGCCCTCGCCCGCTACGCGAACCGGCTGAACCAGGCCCTGTTCCTCACGCTCGAGGACGCGGGCGACGTGGTCGTGCTGCGCGAGGAGCTCATCGTCGGCGACTCCGGGCCGATCCGCCAATCGACGGAGCTCGCGATCGGCGTCGTGTTCTGCACGCTCCAGGCGCTGCTCGGCAAGGCGTGGAAGCCGCGTCGCGTGTGCTTCGCCCACGACGCGCCGGCCGACCGCAGCGTGCACGACCGCGTCTTCGGGCGCATCGCCGAGTTCGGCCACGACTTCAACGGCATCGTGTGCGCGCGCAACGATCTCGAGATCCCGAATCCGAACGCCGATCCGGTGATGGCGCGTTACGCGCAGGACCTCGTCGATGCGAGCGTCGCCCATCGGCCGGGCATGGCGGACGAGGTGCGCGAGACGGTCGTGACGCTGCTCGCCCAGGGCGAATGCACGATCGAGGAAGCCGCGCGCCGCCTGGGCACGAACCGCCGGACGATCCATCGCCGACTCGCGCAGGAAGGGCAGACCTTCCGCGGCATCCTCGACGACGTGCGACGCGAGCTCGCGAGCCGCTACGTCGCCGACCACCACCGCTCGCTCGCCGAGATCGCGGAGCTGCTCGGTTTCGCGGCGCCGAGCGGATTCTCACGCTGGTACCGCAGGCACTTCAAGCAAGCGGCGTCGAACCGGCGGCCGGGACGGGCGCGAAAGCGGCTGCGGGGGCGGTGACCCGCCAGGCGCCCTCCTCATGCCGCGCGCACGCGCACTCGCACGCGCTGCGCAGCGATGAGCCCGGAGCGTCCGCGGGGCACGAACGCTCGGGCTCATCAGCCGTGCGAAATCAGGCGGTCACCGTCCGGGTGTCGCCGGGCTTCATGACGATCGCCTCGATGTCCGGGGCGATCTTGGCGAGGGCATCGCGAAACTCGCCTCCGGCCTGGATGCCGAGCACCAGCGGGTTGTGCGCGTAGTGCACGGGGATCGCCTTCGTGACGCCCATCATCTCGCAGGCCCGGGCCGCGTCCTCGGGCCCCATCGTGTAGGGACCGTCGCCCACGCACACGATGCCGAGGTTGGGCTTGTAGCGCTCGCCGAGCAGCGTCATGTCGCCGAAGAGGTCGGTGTCGCCGCTCGCGTAGACGCGCATTCCGCCGATGTCCACCATGAAGCCCGCGGACGGATATCCCAGGAGGTTCGAATGGACCGCGGGAACGAGGTGCGCCACCATCTGGCCGTGCTTCGACATTCCGCCGAAGTTCATCCCCGATCCGCCGTTCGAGACGATCTTCGAAGGGTCGAGGCCGGCCTTCTTGAAGTCGGGGATGAGGCCCTTGCGCAGCAGGTCGCTCTGGCCGGTCGTCATGACCGGCACGCCCGCGTCGACGAGCGCCTTGAGCATCTCGAAGTAATCGCCCATGTGGTCGCCGTGGTCGTGCGTGAGGAGCACGAACACCGCCTCCGGATTCTTGCTCGTGACGTAGCGGACGAAGCCTTCCTTCGTGGCGTATTCGGGCGGCTTGGGAACCGAGAAGCGGCTCCAGCCCGCGTTGTCCCAGATCCACGCGTCGACGTACGCGATCTGCTTGTAGTCCGGAGTCGCGAGCTCGACGACGCCGCCTCCCAGCCAACGGACCACGATGCGCCCTCCGGTCATTCGCGCGGGCCAATCCATGTTCGATTGCACCGGGGTCGCGCATCCGGCGAGCGCAAGGGCGCCGCCCAGGGCCACCGCGGTGCGCAAGACCCTGCGCCGTCCGAGATCCACGCCATCCGTCTGGGGAGATTCGCCTTGCCGACCGCCTGCTGTCTTCATTTGCCGGGCTCCTCCGGTTTGGTTGTCGGGACAACATCCTGCCGGTGCGCATTCTTGCACGGCTGGGAGGAGATGTAGCGCCGTCTCGCCGGCCGCCCGCGAGAATCTCCCTGCGGACGGCGATCGGACGGCCTCGAGCAAGATCGGCGGCGCGAGGAACCGTCGCGCCGGCGGGACACGCAATCTCTTCGCTTACCGGCGCCCGTGTAGGCGTCGCTCGCCGTCGACGAGCAGCGCCGGCTGGACACCGTCGCCCATCAGGGCTTCCCAATCGAGGCGCGGCGCGGCAGCCGCTTGCTCGGCGGCGAGGACCGGCAGGTCGTGGTCCAGCGAAGGCGCGTGATCCACGGCCCGAACGTTGCGAAGCGGTTTGCGGGCATGGCGCTTGCCGTTGGCGATCTTCATGGGGCACCTCGATCGCGATGTGCGATTCATTCTGCGCGGCACGCAATCGCGCGACAAGCGGGTGCGATCAACCGAACGGCGGATTGTCCACCTGGCGCCGGATCGGATAGGCCCCTAGAACCGCTGGCGCGTGAGCGCCGTCGTGCGCCCGTTCGGCAGCGTCATGATCGCGGCATCGGGCGCGGTGAACTGGATCGTGAGCGGCGCCACGTCGTTGCTCACCTGGTGGTTCTGTTGCCACGCCCCCGTCAAGGTCTGCCCGCCGCCGTAGCTCAGCCACGCGTTCGAGAAGGTGAGGCCGTCGGCACCCTTCATCGCATCGACGCTGATGTACCAGACCGGGTTGCCCGCGTCGTCGTACATGTAGCCCGCGACGTCGAGCGTGCCGCCCTGCCATTCCAGGAAGAAGCCGCGGCCCGACTCGTCGGGATTCCACCACCAGCCGTTTTCGGGCTGGTTGGGCGCCGCGGCGAGCGTGAGCCCGTTCGGGATGATGTTGAAGCGCTCGATCGGGACGGTGCCGCCAGGCCACACCATGGTTCCGTGGCTCGCGTCGGTGAAGGCGAGCGCGACCGAGCCCAGGCGATCCACGGCCGGAAATCCGGGGTAGGCGCCGCCGAGCGTCTGCCCGCCGTGCGCGGAGAGAAGGTCGCCCGAGTAGTACGCGCCGTCGAGCGATGCCGGTCCCGACGACACGACCCACGTCGAGCGGCCCGACGCGTCGTAGAGGAACGAGGCGAAGAAGAGATTGTTGCCGTGCTTCTCGATCGAGAAGCCGCGGCCGTCCTCGAGCGGGTTCCACCACCATCCGGTCTGCGGCGGCTGCGGCGTGCATTGCACGGTGCCCGGCACGCTGAGCACGCTGCGGTTGGTCCCGCTCGAGATCATGGAGGAAGCGTCGGCTCCGTAGCCGACGAAGAACGTCGCGCCCGCGACTTGCGGCCCCGCCGCCGAGTTGAGGATCGAGACGGACTGCCCCGCGGCGGAGAGCACGCCGCTCAGGTAGGGCTGCAGGCTCGACGCGCTGGCGGCCTGCAGCGTGCCCGACGGATCGAGCTGCGCGAGGACGCACGGCACGGGGTCGTCGGCCGTGGCGCCCCTCGCGTTCGCGATGCGCTGCGCCTTCCCGCGCGCGTCCTTCACCAGCGTGGCGGGAGCGAGCGCGAACACGAAGACGCTGCCCGACGTGCCCGCATCCTGCTGACGGTACTGGATGTCCGCCGCGACCTGGCCGGCGGTGTTCGTCGCGACGGCGAGGAAGACGGGCAGCAGGTCGCCGGAGATCGAGGTCGGCGTCGCGGGATCGAGATCGAGGAACCAGTCGCCGCCTGCGATCGATCCCGCGCCGTTCTCGCGCACGGACACGACCGGGGAGCCGCGGCCCGCGAGCGTTCCGTCGCCGAGCTGGCCGAAATCGTTGCCGCCCCACGCGAGCACCGCGCCATCGGCCTTCAACGCGAGCGTGTGCGTCTCGCCGATGGAGATGCGCGCGACGCCGTCGATGCCCGGCACGCGCACCGGTGCGAAGTGGTCCTCGAACGTTCCGTCGCCGAGCTGGCCGAAGTAGTTCGCGCCCCACATCCACACGCGGCCGTCCGGATCGATGGCCGCCGACACGGTGTTTCCGGCGGCGATCGACGCGATGCCGGCGAGGCCGTCCACGACCGCGGGCGTGGATCGGTCGGTGAATCCGCCATCACCGAGCTGTCCCTCGTAGTCCCCGCCCCACGCCCAGATGCGTCCGTCGCGAGCGCGCGCGAGCGAGTGGTCGGCGCCCGCCGCGACTTCCACGACGTCGCTCA
>Ga0335081_10008638_pt1 | contig 16347 bp, 19 predicted proteins | sample Lox_Sample_35_FD_206713 | JGI IMG/M metagenome (GOLD analysis project Ga0335081, IMG submission 206713) | Soil microbial communities from Loxahatchee National Wildlife Refuge, Florida, United States - Lox_Sample_3.5 | ecosystem: Environmental > Terrestrial > Soil > Wetlands | place: USA... | reverse complement strand
GTCGACACATATGGCCGAGAATTTCAAATGATCGATTTCACCATGAACGACATCCTCGAGGCGATCCCGGCAGAATGCTTCCACCGCTCCGCCCTTAAGGGTCTATCCTATCTAGCGCGCGACCTCCTCCTAATCGTCACCATTGGCACAACCGCGCATTTTACCATTCCCCTCCTCCCGTCCCCCCTTTTGCGCTTTGCAGCCTGGATGCTATACGGGTTTCTCCAGGGCCTTGTGGGTACGGGCGTCTGGGTCCTCGCTCACGAATGCGGCCATCAAGCTTTTTCCCCCTCGCGTAAATTAAATGATTTCGTGGGGTGGGTATTACATTCCTCGCTCTTGGTGCCGTATTTTTCATGGCAGATTACACACGGGAAACATCATAAGGCAACGGGTCATATGGATAAAGATATGGTGTTTGTCCCCGCGACAAGGGGGGAAGTAATCCGTTCGTGTGGGGGTAATCCCGATGACTTTCCACCAGACGAGGAAATGAACGAAGAACAAGAGAATAAATTATACGATCTCATTGAGGAAGCCCCGATAACCTCGCTCTACCTCCTTATCATCCAACAAACGCTCGGTTGGCTAGGATACATTTCTTTCAACATGTCCGGCCGAACATACCCATCTAAATCCCGTTGGGAAGTCAATCATTTCAACCCGGCTTCTCCTCTATTCTCCCGTGCAGACTACAATAAAATCTTGCTTTCGGATTTGGGGTTGTTGATCGCTTTTGCCGGGTTGGTCGTGGCCGCGAGGACCTGGGGATGGATGACGGTTGTGTGTTACTATGTTCTTCCGTATTTTTGGGTGAATCATTGGCTTGTGTTGATTACGTTCTTGCAACATACCGATCCGGCGTTGCCTCATTATCGGGCTGGGGAGTGGAATTTTCAACGGGGAGCTGCTGCTACGATGGATCGTGATTTCGGGTTTATTGGACAGCATCTTTTTCATGATATCATCGAGGTATCAACATCCGCCAAAAGCTCTCTCTCTTTCTTTTTCTCTTTTTTTCCCCTGATTTTTATTTTTTTTCTTGTTTGAAGAGATGGCTGATCGGGGGAATGTAGACCCATGTTGCACACCATTTCTGCTCCCGGATACCCTTCTATAACGGCCGAAAAGCCACCAAGGCAATACGCAAAGTCATGGGGGATCATTATCAATACGACGACACCAACATCTTCCTCGCAGCATGGCGAAGTGTCCGAATGTGTCAGTATGTAAGTGACAACGGAGACATCGTGTTCTACCAAAACGCAAACGGATTGGGTCCTGCGAAATAAAAGCCAAGAGGGGAAAGACATCATTCAAACAGAAGCGGGGGAGGTCCAGATTTCTAGACAATTGCGGGAAGGCCAAGAAAGGAAGGAGTTCGAGAGTATTTCGTTAGAAGCATAGATGTTGGAGGAAGGGGGATTATTTAATTCATTTGCATTGTTCGACGCCAAAAATCCCAATTCCGAAATATCCCCCCGTGCACAATTCTTCATCAAAAACTCGTCCGTGGTGCTCGTTCCTTTGCCAAGATGAGGACAAGGAGATTAATGTATAAGCACAATGACAACAAACTCGTCCCCGTTCCCTCGTCCTAAAATACCGATATCATTTTTGAACGAACGACTTCAACTTATGAATTCTCACACCTACCAAACGAGATGTAACAGGTCTATTTATACTAAATCTGACAGAAACAGCTAGAAAGAAACAATTAATCCTGACGACAGTCAGCATTAATCATCCATTACAAATCCACTTGTGTCACTCTTCCAGAACCTTCCAGGCGACACTTCCATCCACAATTACAAATCCACTCTTCCAGCGTCTTCTACATTCAACAATCATCCATCCGTAACAATACGAAATTACTCCGTGTCCGCCGTAACGAAGCAACGAAAGTCATCAAATATCCAAACACTGTATAGAACACTACTTGTCCGTTTACCCTCCTTCAGTTGCGTTTTTTGCCTCTGATGGGATAAAACTGTGATTGAAAATCTTTAGTACGGTAAGTGCAAATGCAAATTATCCTAAACTCGTCCTGTTTCGTGTTCTATACTATTAATCCCCGAAACGAGGAGACAATGCAAAGGAGCGGCTGGGAGGAGTGTGGGGGAAGTGATTTCCATGAGCTCTGCTTGGATGAGTTGGACGCTTTGAATGCGGTGGGCGCGGAGAGCTGAGGATATGCCTCTGGTTATGGATGGCATACCCCCCTGGCTAGCAGGGAAGGTTCAGGCTCCTGGTGCTGCTCGTCGTAGGACGACGAGATATCCAGTGTCTATGCCATTCATATGTGCCTGGCGAAGTTGCGATATTCGATCAGATCAAGATCGTACGCAATCGGGCGCCGCCACCACAATGAATTACAAGAATGAGAATTAAAGGGTTACCCATGGAAGGGGCATGTGTAATGTGGGAATTTTACTCTATATCTTCTTCGGTATCAAATTCATCCGATAATGCAGCCAATTTTGACTGTAATCGCTTTTTCTTCTCCTTTAAACTTTTCACTTTTTCCGTCAATTTCACTCTCTTCGCATTCTTTTGCGAATCGTATTTCTTTTCCAATTCTTCATTTTCCTTCTCTAATTGATTGGCCAGCCTCTTCAACATTTCGATCTCTGGACAATCAGTCCTCAAGCCAGGTACAGAGGATGGGGGTTCGAACCATCCACGTTGCTCGATAGTTCGTCGATTTCAGGAGATTGGATTACTCGAGGACGACGGCGGGGGACTTCGATCCCCAAAAGAGTGGCCACACGAGACTTCGCCAACGGAGGCGTCGGGGCTAAAGTAGGCGCCGTGTCCTCCCTCTTCTTCGCAATAGCGTCATTCTTCAGATCTTTTCTGGGAAAATCCTCACGTTCCGGACAATTCGGAGGAAACACAGCCTTCCCGATCAGTCGTCTCGCCACCGAATCCGACAACAAGGGGAGAGAAACCCTGACTCTATTATAGAAGTATTCTGTCAAAATACTCTGTGCGATATCGCCGATTTCCTGCGGGGGTCCGACCTGTCGAACGACGCGATCTGCCAGCCTCTTTGTTTCAAACCCCTTGGCCAACAGAATCATCATGGCACGAGTGACCATTCGCCGGGAGCCTGAGGCCAGTTTGTAGACGTGGGCAAGTTGAACGAGACGTTCTGCGCGCTTTTCGGAGCTGAAGGTGGAGACATGAATGATGTCGCCGTCGAGGTAGTAGTCGAATTCTCCGTTTCTGGTGTTGTATTTGTAGGCTTTCTTCTTGTCGATGTCGAGGCGGTACATTGGGTCGCGACGGCAATTGGCAGGAACGTGATTTACTGCGAGGTTGGGGACATTGTCGCTCGAATTGGTAAAATATTTCTCAGATTTACGTCCCCTGGGGGGTCCAAGAGGGGGGCTTCAGTTACATTGACGAACAGCTCAAATTGTGTTGGGGCGAATCTCTCCGAGGGCCCTCCCTCGAAGTTCTAATCGATCCACAGACCTTACCATTCCAGAGACAACAACGACGTGTTGGGAATGGATCAAAGCCCCTCTTGTGCGAAGCGGTTTGTGAGTGAAGCGCAACACACCGAACGATTGGCGATGGTGATTATAAGTGATAGCGGCCAGACGTGCCCGCTGACGCCACCAAAAAAAAAAACTTAATTTTCGGAACTTGTCTCAGGGGCGATCCGGTGCACCTGAATTTACGAAATTAGTCTATCCCACTCGAGACACGAGATGGCATTTTTTTTTAAAATAAGAGGATGTCTTAAAATTTGCATATTTGCTACATCTCCCTGTCTAGCCAAGAAAAGGCGATGCGGGATAAAGTTGACAGTGGAAGGAGACGGGCTTCCTGGCGACAGACCAGCGTGGGTAAGGCTTGGATCAGCGACAGACATTTCAGTGTGTAGTTTAGACAATGACCTGCCAATTCACTCTGTTCATGCCTGATACATGTGCCCTTAAATTATGGGATCTTGGGGCATCAATTACTGGCTGGGCGATACGGGTAGGTATGCAACGTTGCGGAGGGTGGCAATTTGGGATACCCGACGATCACTTGCCCCCCCTAAAGTACGGTGCTTGCCGCACCCACCACACACGAGTATTTTGACACAATTATTCCCTGGCTAGCGCACATTTGACGTGTCGCCCTTCCCTTTGCCCGATCCTTGAATGCACACCAAGCAATCTTCTTGGCACAACCTCCCGCGACGAATGCCCATGCGCCCATCCCCAATCCTTGCCTAAGGGCAGGACGCCCATTCGGTTCTCTCGCGAGGATGGCCGACGCGGATCGCACTCCACGACCCTCCGCCGCCCTTCCCCAGCGAGACGACCACCCGCGCCGCCACCACCTCCACCACCACCACCACCACCACCACCACACGACCAGCAACGAACACCTCACCCGCGTGTCCTTCGATGACGGCCACCGCTCCTCCCCCGAAGACAATTGCAATGCAAGCGTCACCTCAACTCCGTCCATGTCGCGCTCCTCGTCGAAAGCCTCCAGCATAGACCATGCCCCCGGAACCACTAAACCACCCAAACCGCGTCGTCCCACCAATTATGCCGAGAGAACGAGTAGTATTTCGCTGAAACGAGCGAGTCTTCCTGCCGGCCCGCAACAACCAAAATATCTGAATTTAAATCAATCGAACTTTTCGCCTTCCTCGAAGGAGGTAAGTGCGGGCAAGGAACAAGGTGGTGGGAGTCTTATCACGCCAACGAAGGGCAGAACTGGAACCGTTATTCGTTCACCCGGGTTAGAAGCGGCTTCGACGCCCAAGCCAGTGACAGTAGCATTTACACCGTTTGTAGAAAAGGTAACTGAGAACCCGCAGCCGGCAAAGTCGGAATCAGATGTTTCGCCACGGGCAGATTCAGCGGGGATTGAAGCTGTTTCCACCGACGACGTTGAGGCGTTGACAGTACCGTATTTCGCCTTGCCACCACCAACACGACCGGCCGTTGAAGTTGCGCGGACCCCGGCTACAAGGATGTACTGGCATCAACCGCCAACGCATGGAATGATGGTCCAGGCACCTTTTCGACGGAGTCATTCCATTGCTCAAGTCGGTTCGTCGATATTTCTTTTTGGCGGAAGTGATGGCGGTTCCTCCAAAGCCACTGACACAGTGTTCATCTTTGATACCGGTAATGCTCAAGTAACAAGTTTGGGGGATTTGGCGATTGATTGTAGATACCTCCTTCTGGCGAATCCCGAAAGTCAGCGGGACTATTCCTCCCCCGTTAAGAGCACATACAACAACCGCCCACCGCCACAAAATATACCTCTTTGGCGGCGGAACAGGAAACGAAAATTACTACAATCACGTCTATTCGTTCTCCGCATTGACATACCGCTGGGCCTGTCTTATCCCGTCATCTCACCCCTCCGATCCGCATAATAACATTAAATACCCCGTCCCACGAAGAGCTCATACTTCTGCCTTGCATGATGGCGCCCTGTACATTTTTGGCGGCGGCTCAGGAACTTCTGGACTCAACGACTTGTGGAAATTAGACGTTTCAACGCATCCGCCAAAGTGGACTCAACTGTTCCCTACCGGGAGAAAACCCGAGGCCAGAGTGTACCATTCCGCCACGGTCGTCCGAGACATCATGATAATCTACGGTGGCTTGGACGGGAAACAATGCTTTTCAAACATATTCCTCTACAATTTCTCCGCCAATACATTCACTGAACTCATTATCCCCGCCGGGCCAAAACTCGTTCGAATCGCGCATACCACCACCGTCGTCGGCTCGCAATTATTTGTGTTCGGGGGATCTGATGGTCGCGCGTTTAATAACGAGGTTTGGACTTTTGATTTGTTGGGGAAGACGTGGGCTGTTAGGGGATGCGCTGGGAGTCCGCCAGCGAGAAGGGGTTATCATACGGCTGCGTTTTATGATGGACGACTGTGGGTTTTTGGGGGGATGGACACGGTACGGGAGGGGTTTTCGGATATTAACGTGCTCGAGTTTGGCGGGAGTGGGTATCTTGGTTCCGTCTATGTGGAACACATTCGATGACCCCTATTACGACGTGGGAGGGCGAGGATAGGCGTGAAAGCTTTGTACGTTCGATGTACTTATAGGGGGGCGTTAGGGGGTTTGGATATCTGAGATCAGGCATATATGGCAAGCACCAAGCGACCCAAATTTTCAATTAAAAATGAAATAAATTAATCCCCAAACACTCCTGCAGAAGTTTACTACTGCTGTGAGACGATATCAACGATTAAATCCCCGCGCGATTTCCCTTCCCAATCACTGGGCATCCCCTCCTCCGCGATCCTAACCTGTCGCGCACCCTCCTCAATCTCAAAACGGATTTCCCTGCCGTCAACCCCGATAAGTGCACCCTCTCCACAACAACTCCCATAAACCGTTGTCTGTAAATCCCACTTATCAACCCTCGTAAACCGCTGCCCGTCCGCATCAACAAGACGAAAACCAACGTCTGGCGCCGCAGTCCCTTCCTCCTCCAAAACACTCTCATCTCCCCCCTCCTGTACAAAAAATAATGTCCCGGGCCCATGTTGTCGTTGAAGCTGAATTTTCAATGTGCATTCCCGGAAATCCAACCACCCATCGTCGTCCTGCCGAATAGCATCCCACTTCCTCCAAATAACCTCGCGATTCCAGATTTGCGAAAAAGTCACGGGGACATCACGGACTTCCACTTTTCGTGAGGGCCCAAGACCGAAGAGTTGTTCCGGGGTATAGGCGGCGGAGATGGTGCGGTGGGCCGTGAATTTGGATTCGGTGGTGAGCATGATATTCGTAGTGCTCTGGTCAGCGTGGAAGAAGTGGAGGGCGTAGGGATTTTTGTCGCAAGGAGCGAGACGTTCTTTTTCGAGGAGGTAGTGGATTCGCCAGGAATCAGGGCTTGGCTTTGGAGGTGTTAGACAGGGGGCTTGCGGGGTTGCTGGAGGCGGGGAGGATGGTGGTGGTGGTGATTTCAGTTTCGGGGGGATCTGATGCTGCGGCTGTTTGTCGAATGGGGGGTTTGGAGCGGGCTGATGCACTTGCCGTTGCTGTGGCTTAGCCACGGACTTGTGCGTATTTGCTTTCTGTGGTGGCCTCACTTTCAGCGGTAGAATTGGTTTCGACTGATGATACCATTTCTGCGGATGAGCCCTGTAAACAAGGTTTCTCCGCGGCAACGGTCCCTGATCAAATCCGGGATCCTGCATTCCTCGTCGCGAGGGGATAGCGTACAGTGGTTTATACGGACGGTGGCGAGAATAAGGGGCTATTCGGCCGTTGCGGTGACTTTGATTCATCTGCGGTGGTGCGTGAGATGGGAGCATTGAAGGGGCTCGGAAGTGGGTTGGCGGACGTTGATCGTAAGGAGGATCCATGAACCATGGCGGCGAGTGACGAGACCAAGTCGCCTTGGCCATGAGTGAGTCGAAAAGATGGGGATCGTGGGGGATTGCGCTGTTTTGACTTTTATGTCGCTTGCGAATCATGTTTTGTGATCGTCGGATGAGGAATTTTTTTTGTTGGTCTCAGATGTTGATCCTCCAGTCACATGCCATTCGATCAATTCCCGTATCAGATCGACGCGACCGGCTATCGCGAATCCCTCCCTCTTGCACATTTAAATCGACCCCGAGGTTACCACGGACTCTGGCTTGACATCGAACTATCTCGATGCCAAAGATGGCCTTCAGACCTCATTTTATCCCCAAGGAAACGAGTGAAAGTCACAACATTTTGTCGGGCCGCCGTTTCGATTAACACTCTATTTCCTCGTCTGAGAGGGAAACTGTGGGCGTTTTCAGATATCAGTACGCTTTCATCCATGACCTTGTAACCGCTAATGAAACCGTCGGTTTTAGGGCATCCGAAGTGGCGGCTTTTCCCATCATAGCGGACGAGGAAACCCAGTTTTCTTTCTTTCTTTCTTTCTCTCTCTTTTTTGGCTTCCGGTGCCACTCTTTCACCCCTCCCATTTGGCCTGGAATTCTGACCGTCTTTTTGGCATGTCGCCATAGGTATTTAAGAGTCTTATTTCGTTTCCCTCCTGCGTCACGGTGCCTCCTTCACTTCAAGGCAGATCGTCGTCGCCGTCACTTTTCCCGCCCTCCGAGATTATCGCTTGCTGGGATGACATTCAGCATCACCGCGGCGGACCGGTTGACAAATCGGAACGCGGTTCCGAATTCCGTTGTTAGAGTCCGCCGATCCTCTGTTCGTTTCAGCGTCGCCCCGCCGACCCAACCTTTCACCAAAACCAAGAATGCCAGACCTACCAAAAGGAAACTTGGCAGTTTTTACCAACCCCTCCCACGACCTCAAAGTCGTTGAAACCGAGATCCCAACCCCTAAAGAAGGCGAGGTCATCGTCCACCTCAAGACGACACGGATCTGCGGGAGGTCCGCCCTAGGCCCTCGAGCGCAAAAAGCTGATTAGAGTGACATACACCTCTGGAAACATGGGCGGATTGGGGAGACAATGGTGGTTCGTGGAGAACATGGGCTGGGCCATGAAACCGCCGGTGTTGTCGTGAAAATTGGCCCTGGCGTCACACAATTCAAAGAAGGTTCGAATTGCCGGGGAACGTGATCGATTCGGATAGGCGATCGAGTGGCCATCGAACCCGGCGTTCCATGTTGCAAGCCAACCTGCTATTCCTGTCGGACAGGACGCTACAACGCTTGTCCCGAAGTGAAATTTTTTCCACGCCCCCGTACTCAGGAACGCTAATCCGGTACCACGCTCATCCTGCAGCTTGGCTCCACCCCCTCCCTGATAATATCTCCTTCGAGGAAGGCGCACTACTGGAGCCGTTGAGTGTCGCGCTGGCAGCTGTGACCCGCGCAGAATTATCCCTCGGAATGTCCACGTTGATTTGTGGTGCCGGACCCATTGGTCTTGTGACACTTCTTTGTGCTGCGGCTGCTGGATGCGAACCACTTATTATTACGGATTTGGATGCGGGGAGATTGGAGTGGGCAAAGAAACTCGTTCCCAGGGTCCATGCAGTGCAGGTTTTCAGGAAAGAGCAGCCAAAGGAAATAGCGGAGAAGATTAAGCCGCTCGGCGGTTCGGAGGGAATTCAAAGTGCGATGGAATGCACCGGCGTCGAAAGTAGCGTATCCGCTGCTATCTATGTACCGCCACTTGTTCCGCACTACTGAGCCTTTCAAAGTCGGTTCGATTCGGGGGACTGTTGTTCGTTATTGGGGTGGGCACTGAATTCCAACAATTCCCGTTTATGCATCTTTCCGTCAAGGAGATCGATCTCAAATTCCAATATCGTTATCATGAAACGTGGCCTAAAGCGATTCGTCTGGTTTCGGCGGGATTGATTGATTTGAAGCCTTTGGTGATGCATCGGTTTCAATTGGAGGATGCGGTGGAGGCGTTTCAGGTGGCAAGTGATATCTCACGGGGAAGCACTCAAGTTCAGATATTTGGGTGAGTTAAAGTTGATTCTCATCTTTGTTCCAACATCGCGAAGCATGTATTTCCATATGATTTATGTACTTTCCCTCTCTTGATACAGGAGGGCATATATGGCCTGGACCAGAAAGAGGGGCGGTTCGTAGGTAACCTTGCATCGGTATGCAATGGTCGGTTGATCCCCGGTTTGCCCGAATGACAAACACAAACCAACATCCACATGGCGTCTAACATTCTTGTTCTGGCAACAACTGGAATTCGAAAAAAAAAAAAGGCTGCACAACGATGCCATTGCCAAAAATATTGCTGCGTAAGAAAGGAGCAAAATGCGTTGAGAGGGAGTCGAACCCCCACCGACTGGATGGAAACCAGTCATTCTACCGCTAAACTATCAACGCGAGCCAGTCCATTTTAAAATTCGTTGGTTCCATATTTGAATGGCTATTACATGCCGCAGCAGCGCAATTTTTCAAAATTTGACCCCGGGGGCAACTCCTGTTGTGCCCATGAATGGATGATCGGATACCACGCGCTCCGACACGCCCGTCGGTCCAGGCTCAGTCTGCGTCCCTCGGTTCTATCTCGTCCAGTCCCAATCCGCTCCATCTCCTCCGTCGATGACTTTTCCCCTCGTCGCAGTTTCCCGGTGCCCGCTCGTAACCCGTTCACCTGGTTCCCAGGACATATGCTCGCTGGCCTGCGAGCCCTTGCGCAGACAATTACGGACATCGACCTCATTGTGGAAACTCGCGACGCAAGGATTCCGCTGAGTAGTCGGAATCCATATCTCGAGGATGTGTGCGCTAATAAGCGGAGACTTGTCTTGTATAATAAACGGGATTTAGCGGGATTGACAAAGGTTCAGGAGGACGTAGGAAACCCCCTCTCAGGCCCGGAAAGTTGACGGGGCTTCGGTTGCCAAGGGGCTAACGTGGGACTAGAGGATTATGGGATGGCATACGAGGCCGGAGGATGATGTGATGTTTACAAACATACGAGAGCCGAAGGATATTCAACGTGTCATTACCAGAATGAAGGAGATTGCTCAGCGGATTTGCAGGAGAGACGGGATGAGGAGTATCGTTATTGGCATGCCGAATACAGGCAAGTCAAGTATGTTGAATGTGATACGGCGACATGCCACAGATAGGAAATGGATATCGCCCGTCACCTTTAAACATCTAATTGTAGGGAAAGCTGTTCAGACGTCAAGTCAGGCGGGTCTAACAAGGACCATTTCTCAAATCATCAAAGTCGTCGATGACCCACCAATCTACATGAGCGACAGTCCAGGTAACCCCCGCCCCCAATGCTCCAATCTCCGTCAGCCTGTCTCATTTTCGTCTGCTGGGCCTAACTCGCAGGCGTAATGATGCCCTTCATTCCAACCCCCCAAACCTTCCTCTCCCTCGCCCTCTGCGGTTCAATCCGCGATAATATCGTCCCGCCACCAATATTAGCGGATTATCTCCTCTACCACCTCAACCTCCACAACCCCGGCCTCTACATCGAACACTACGATCTGGAAGCCCCGACAAACGATGTCTTCGAGTTCCTTGCTGCCGTCGCACGAAAAACGGGCAAGTTGTTAAGAGGAGGGTACGTTGATGAGGGTGCTGCGGCGATGGATGCCGTGACGAGATTTCGGAGGGGCGCGTTGGGGGAGTGGAGTGTGGATCGGGTTACGCCTGATGCGTTCGATTTGAGGATTAAGGAGGAGGTTAGGGCGAGGCAGAGGGAGTATCAGGGGAGTGTACTGGACTCTAGAGGCGAGTCGAGGAAGGGTAAACGACGTTCTTTCAAGAATCATGCTTATTTAGGGAAATCAGGGACAATGTCGCGGGCGATTTCAGAGGGTCGTGAAGCGGCGCGTCCCAAGAAGAAAGGTAGAGGCCGGAAACCCGTGAAGAAAGCGGCCACTGTCAAGCGTGGAAAATCCGGAGGTGTGCGGAAAGCAATCAATCGGAATAAAGGTGCAAAATCCAAGAAACGGAGAAAGTAATCCGGTCTCGGAAGGAGGAGTAAAGACAGTCGTGTGAAATCGAATATTAAAAGTTGAGGGGGCATATTTAATAAATAAAGTTTGGCGGTTAGGCGCCTCTCCCGCACCTACCCTCAACCCACGGTCCGGCAATTTGTATGCACAATTCGGTCTAGATCCGATAACGGATTGCGTGTTTTCACCACACCGCAGTCCATCTATGCTCTCCGAAAAATGGTACCCATTTCTCTCCAGAACAGTGATCACTAACCCCAGCATTCCGAAGTAGTACAGCGCTTACAATCCCGAGCACCAGAATGCCAACCGTCGACTAACGTGGGACTCCAAGTAGCTACTTTCTTTATCCTCTCGATATTCTGTCATGCAGCGACGCTCCATCCCGCTCCCGGACTCCGACGCCGACTTGTTCTTGCAAGAGCAATCGCTATGATTTTCAGTCCTGTGACCGCTGGATTGTATTCTCTTATGGCCCTCGGACGCATGTGGGTCGCATTTATCAGTCTTCTAACTAGAACCCTCGAAGTCCTCGCAAAAATCCTCGCTCGACAAAACCCGTCCCAATCCGACCCATCAAGTCCTCCAGCCAGCGAAAAATCCTATCTCCCGGAAGGACCTCTTTCTGCCACCTCGCCCGCCGCATCCACATCTGCCTCCCCTGTCGATCCCCCGCAATCGCCTGTCGAACAATTCCAAAAGTCCCCCTTTCAATCTACGTGGAGCATAGCAACCCAAGCGATAAACCCAAAAAAACTGCGCGAAAGTCACCGCACCACATCTGTAGACATCAGCCAAGAACTCCCGCACAGAATGCATACGCGTGCGATCATCGCGGGAGCCGTGGCCATCCACGTGCCCAAACGCTTCACCCGCCTCCTCCGCCTGCGAAACTGGGAACGTCTCTCCGAAGATGTGCGCGAGATTACGACCGAACATTCACGTTTGCCATCGTCCGACCCCCTTTTCGAGGAGTTGGCGCAATTCATTCTTCCGCCTACCACACTGCTTTTGGATAGCAGTCTGCGGTTATACCCCGAGAGTCTGTTCCGTGAGGCCCTGGCAGGATTACTACAATTGGGATTCGGATTGTATCAATTGATTTCCAGTGATGCCCGGTATAGCGTTGCTCGAGATGGGCTTGCGAGTCCGTTTATGATCGTGTTGCCATATTTGGGGATGGCGGCTGTGAATACGGTGATCAATGTTTTGGATCCGCCGTATTCGGTCGTTACGGTGTTAGACATTCCATGTGCCGCACGAAATGCTGTGTTGTCAAGAGCGAATCGACAGCAGTCGTTGGATTCATCCAAAGGGGAATGGTCGACCGGATTCTTTTCGAGGGGATCGACTTTCACGGATTTGTTCCCACTGAAACTACCGTCGAAGAAGCGACAGGATTCCAAGGACAAGGAACCGGAAATGAAACCCAAAACAAGATCAACATTCTCAACAGTCACAGAAAAACTATGGGTTTCATCCCCCACGATCCGCGCATCCCACATAATTGAGGGAGCAGAACGAGCTACATGGCCCGAATTCGTCGAATGGATGACCGTCGCCTATAACAAACGAATCGACATTTCCCCCGTCGACAGACTTTACCGAACACCGTGGGTCTCCCACTCCATCATCATAGGCGAATGTATTTGTAGCGCTGTAAACGGCCTCCTCATTCCACTCGTCATTCTCGCCGTCGTTGGCGGCTGGACCAGATTTCAAACATCGAATAACGGCCTCTCACTCACCTTCAACCTCTTGGCGATATTTGCGCTACCGTTCTTGCAGTTTCTTTTGTTTTCGCATTACTTGTTTGTCCGGGTGAAGAGGGAGATGCGCGGAAGACGGGAGCATGGGGCGGATTATTGGGAGGCGGAGATTCCTGGGGAGGATGAAAGGAGGCAGCCAAAGCGAAAGGAGAGGCATTTGTGGTGGGATACGATTGCGCAGAGTATTGGTATCTATTTTCCCATTCATAAGGGGATGATGATGGCGTATGTGATCTTTATTGTCGGCGTTGCGATCTGCGAATTTGTCTTCGTTGCAATCAACCTCATTCGAACGTATGGATGCCAAGGAGTCATATGATATTCCCCGTGGTAGCATAGAATATACTGATACTTCAATAACTCGAAAATTATGACTATATGCTGACCAAAAATGCCTATTTTCTACCCGCGACCCCTTCGTGACCTGCCAATCGACACTCGAAATATGCGGAAATCATCATGGTGAATGCTGTTATTTACCAGTCACATTCCCAGAAGCGCGAGCCCGTAGTGTTCCGTGTGATCGGAGGTGTGAAAGGGGACGGAGATGAGGGAAGATCCACCGGTTTCTCGTGGAATGGTGATGCGAGTGGAAGACTATCCGGACGCATGCCCGTCAACGACGCGCCAACATGATGTGACGGCCTGCTGTATGGATGTAAGCGCGTCCGTGTCATGCTTCACATTAACTTGAGCGATGAAATAGGAAAAGTACCTTGACAAAGCACAGGAGGACTCAACATCCCGTTCCATCCGCTCCCCCGAATCACCCATGTACTTCTCCTTGGCGAGTTTCAAAAGCCGCCGTCGAGTGGAGGCAATAGATCGACGTCCTTTCCAACCATTATTCCGTATTGCGGTCCTCGATATTTGAGATGCGAAGCTGGGTGGCGGTCTCGACGCCTCGAATGGGGCCCTTGGAACGGTCGTCTGGTCCAGGTATTCCGAATATATCTTCCATCAGGACGAAATACGAAGTTGGGATACGCTCAACAGAGCCTGGTCTTGGTCTTGAGTCCAGGGCGCAGCATCACTTCTCAGCAAAACTTCATCTTCGTCATCCAATTCGCAATCCGACTCGGATTGCGACGCGTTTGTCGACAGGGACGACGATCGCGAAAGCGCGGGCGTCACCACTGGAGGCGGGGCAGAAACGACGTAACACGGCGGCGTCATTAAATCTGTACCAGACAATGTTTCGCATTCCAGCACGTTGGGAACTGTCAAAAAGAGGTCAGGTTTCGTTCGAACCATGCTGAACTGAAGGAAAGCAACGAGAAGTAGCAGAGTTCGGGAGTTAAGGATTACGCGACCAAGTCGCGGTTATAAATGCACCGAGATAATTGGGTCGATCGAGTAATCATCTGGGCGCAATTTCAGAGGAGATTGCAGGGCCTGAGCTCCGCGATCAACAGTTGCGTTTTGCTTTAATTAGCGCAAGGGCCTTGTGGGACGGCACGGTGTGGGACGCGATTGATGTGGAATATTAGAGTTCAATTGCTGCCCCTTCCGGAAATTAGGGCTGAATTCTGCGGCGGTTTCAGTGATCGTGGGAAATTAAAGCATTGTCCCCGACGTTAATATATTGGCTGCGAGATCAGTTTTCATCTCCGGTTAATATCAGCGGTGTTGATCGTTACAATCCATGTCCGTTCGAGAATTACGTGCATTAAACAACTGTGGACTCAATCTCGCCAGACTTCACGCAACCGAACGACCCCATTCCGGTACTTGTGAGGCGGGCACCTCCATTCTTGGCCCCCCACGGACGAATGAGCCATAATTTAAGAGTAAATATCAAAAAACAAACTTCATAGCAGGTAAAACGAGTGAGATTGAATAACCGAAGCAATGGCGTTAATCTAGTACTGTAGAACACCCCAAACTAACATTTCTCGATAGCAACTAATATTAGAAAAAGAAACAATTCTCGCGTTCATCCTACAAGACGACTTCGGCGGCCCTAAAGACATTCTCGATGGGACAAACCGGCGAAGACCGCCCTCTTTTCTATACCACAACGTCAGCCCCATCTTCCGCCGGACATTCCGCTTCCTCGAGCGTCTTACACCAACTTCAACTTTCGATTCATAAAGTCGAAGAAGGCAAACTGACTGGCTCCAATCCCATACAAGTAAATAAACCGGCTCGCCAAATAACTGCCGAAAATAGCCTTCAAATATGGCACGGGCACCCGCTCTAAAATAGTATCAAGGCCCAGTTTTTCCAGCAGTGTTTCGGGCAAAGCCTCATGCATGATATTCTTGCGTAGGGAAATATTGTCCCAAAGGCCCGTTTTCTGGAGTTCTTCATCGAGTTTGATGATTTCAAGGGAGATTTCATCGGAGAGGGTTGAGCGAGGTTTCTTTGTGCGTTTGTGTTCGCTCCAGATGGCTTCGAATTCGAGGCGGGCGTTTGTTTCGATGATTTTCTGGACGTTTTCGACGTAACGCTTGTAAAAATCGGGGATGACATCGTCTTTGACGCACATGTGCTCTAGGTACTCGGTGTCGTTGAAAGACAATGATGCAAGGACTGCCCATTAGCCAAGCCATCTTGGAGGAAGAGGGTACCTTCGAGGGAGGAGGAAGTAACGCCACCCTTGTTAGCGGATGCATCTTTGTAGATGATGGCTCCAGCCTTTTCCAATCGCAATTTCGCTTCTTGAGTAATGAAACTATCCTTAGTCTTGAACATTCCGGGGGCGGTACAGGTTGGCTCCTTCAATGATGTAAGAGAACTTGCTCTTCCCATCGATGATAAGACTGTTGACATTGGAAAGGTCAACGGCCTCCGGACGTCCACCACAAGGGACAAAACACACGGATTGGCCTCGCAAATGATAGGTGTTTCTGAAATTCATGCCATTGGGAACGATCTCGCCACTCGGCAATTTGACATCGGTTTCATCAATGAGAACGCGGTAGCCATCTTTCGACAGTTTCGAAATGTCGAAATGCGAAATCATTTGCCGAGCATGCGCGAGATGAACGAGTTCAGCACGATCAATACCGTTCGGGTCAACGAGGACACCCGAGCCATCAATAATCGTCACGTACTTCTCCTTCCCTTGCAGAATCTCGTCTATTCCCCGATTAGCCAAAAGACGGGACGGGAGATGGTGATTTACTTGAACCGAGATCGCCATCGGGACCACCAGTCTGCATCTTG
>Ga0335081_10008637_pt1 | contig 16347 bp, 12 predicted proteins | sample Lox_Sample_35_FD_206713 | JGI IMG/M metagenome (GOLD analysis project Ga0335081, IMG submission 206713) | Soil microbial communities from Loxahatchee National Wildlife Refuge, Florida, United States - Lox_Sample_3.5 | ecosystem: Environmental > Terrestrial > Soil > Wetlands | place: USA... | reverse complement strand
AGCCGGTCCGGAGCCGCGCCGGGCAAACGGCGAACCGCCGACGCGATCACGGGAGTGCGGCAGGGAGCGATTTGCCCGGGCGAGGCACCCTCCTGCGCCCGGCCGGGAGTGGATGGGATGGGAGGTACATCGCAGGCGCGGAGCAGCCCGCAGGAGAAATCAATCCGACGATTCTTCCAGGGTTTGCATGGAAGATGTGGGTGCGGGCCCCCGCAGCTGCTTCCAGATCAGGTATCCGATCGTCAGCATGTTCAGGACGGCGGCAATCTGCGTCAGGAAGGCCGGTGCATTGAAGAGAAATACAACATAGGCCAGCGTGGAAATGATTTGACAAAGGACCGGCACGAACCACAGCTCCGGCATGTAAAACGCCGCCAGCAACGACAATACATCCGCCGCATAAAAATAGCGGTCATGCATTTTGGGCAGCACGAATGGTACCAGCGCGGCAGAGACCAGACTCATCAGTACGAGGCTGCCACGGCCGGAATCCCATTCGGCGTGCAGCGCAAGCCACATCCAATAGCCCACGACCAGAGCTGCCGCGACCAGGCCGACCATCAGTCCCAGATTGTATGGAACCGCGGACAGGAAGATATATGGATTGGGCGCATTTTTGGAAAGCGAATCAAAGATCGTTGCCTGCGACGAGTAGATTGTAAAGATCCCCAGCAGCGGCCGCCCGAGCAGAAAAGCCGGCAGATCGAGCAAGACATAGATCAGCGGAACCATGAGGAAATAGTGCCATGCGATGCGCCTCCTGAAGAGCAATATTGCAAGCAGGGGCGCGAGGAAGATTGCCTGGGCCTTGATGGTAACGGCCACCCCGAAAGCGGAAACGGCCAGCAATGGCCCATCGGTCAAAAGAAAATACAGGCATAGCAGCAAAAACAAAGTGTAGAAGGCGTCGACCTGCCCCCACAGACTACTGTTCATCATGACCGTCGGAAGGATCCAAAAGAGCGCGCCCCCCAGCAGGGGTTTTGGGCCCCTCGGATATCTGAGTCGCAAAATGCGATAGACCAAAACCACGTTCACCATATCGGCGATGATCGAGATGGCCTTGATGGCCGCCACGCTGGGCAGATAGTTCGAAGTAAGCGTGGCGAGCCACAGGAGATAAAGGTAGGGCGGTGTGTAATCGGAAAAGTTCGTGCCGATCCCCCCCACGCCGTGCGTTTTGAGAAAATCGTACCAGGGCAAATAAGCCCAGCGCATATCTCCGGAGATAGCTGGAAGGGCCAGCCCGCGCAACACCATCCCTGCGATGAAAAGCAGGACGATGCCGCCGAACTTCCAGGGAGCGGGAAATCCTTTCATGCCATCCTTTTTCAGTTTTCGTTTCTGAACTGCAGGCAATAATGGTGAAACGTGTTGCTGACCCACGCGCTCCCCAGTCCAAAGGGCGCGAGCGGTTGATTATCCTGGCACCAGATCTTTTCGTCCTTGAGCGTATAGACTTTGCCGAGGTCACGCGCCAGATCCCAGGCCAGCGGATATATTTTTCCGCCCTTCTTCACGTTCTTGACAATGATGGTGAGATAGGCCTTCTCGTGCAGCACGGGTTTCAGCCCGGCATAGATCAAGACGAGTTTTTGCAAAAACATTTCGTAATCGTGGATATTGCCCACATCGTTTGGGTCGTCAGAATAAAAAACATCGAGTTCAGAAGAGGTGCGGCGCTTCCTTTGAGTCTCTGCCCCTTTGGCATGCAGCATGTCCCAATAGGGAGGGGATGTCAGAACGTAGTTGATGGCGGGCAGTGGATAGCTGGCCGCCTCGGCCGCATCACCCCGGATGATTTCTGATTTTAAGTTCTCGACCGATTTGCCCAGGGCGGTCCGTTCATCCTGAATAAGCTGCCGCGCGATCCTGGCATACTTGGGATTCAATTCGATGCCATAGGAATTGCGCCCCGCCCGCAGGGCCGCCACCAGCATTGACCCCGTACCGGCCATCGGATCCAGGACGGTCTCACCCTTCTTGGTAAAGAACCCGATGAACTCCTGCGCCATGGTTTCGGGGAATTTGGCGGGATGAACCAGCACGCCTTTGCGGCGCGGCGGCGGATTATGGATGAACCACGATTTCTGGAATTTAAGCCATGTCTTTGGTTCGAGGTCGTTGAGTTTATTGGGCATAGTCTTTGATCGGCCGGGCCGCGCCAGGCTAAGGCTGCGGCGTTTTTGTTGGCGGTGAATAGTTTACATCATAAATCGTTAAGTTGGAAAAAGTGACCGCGACCGGTGTATCTGCCACGGAGTGAGCAAAGACACCGATCGTCCCGCTGAGATAGTTCTTATCGTTCACGCTGAACTGATAGCGGCCGTTCAGAAAGAAGCGCAGGTCCGGTCCGACAGCCCATACCCCCATGCGGACCTCCCCGGGTGCACCGGTTGGAACATCGCCGCTGGCCAGGGGAGGTTGCAGAAGCTGATGCGAAGTGCTGCCGACCCGGTCGAGCCGAAGGGTGCCGTTGCACAGCAGCACCAGCCGGTAATAAGCCGCGAACGAAGCACGGACGTCCAGCCCGTATTCATCCTGCCCTCTGCACAGGCTGGGGCTCGCCGTAATCTCGGCGTAGAAGTCGCTGAGAACCAGGTCGGGGCGAAGCCTGAGTATGGAAGAGCCGGGCGGGACCGCCAATGTGAGCCCACTCCCGCTGATAACCGCACTGCCCTCGTCGGAAGAAGCCGGGGTCCAGAGCGCGGCCGAGGAGAAATCGTCGGTGAGGCGGACGGCGCCGATGCCGGGTTTCTGGTCAGGCGTTGGAACTTGAGTGGCCAGTTCCTGCGGCAGAGGCGTGGCGGAGGCAGGGAACCAGACAATGGTCGGCGTCGGCTGCGGCGTTTCCGTTGCAGTGGGAACGGCCAGGAGCGAATCATTGGCCTGGCCCGCGCAGCCGGTCAATATCCAGACAAGCAAAAAAACGAGCGACATTCGATTCATATCAAAAACTCACGAGCTGTTGTACAATCAATCCGCGTTCCCATTCTAGCATACAAGGAGCTGACGATGACTCGTAAAACTGTGCTCGTGACCGGCGCTTGTGGTGAGATTGGTCAGGCACTGGTGCAGGAATTATCGAAGCGCGGCGACGATCGCATTGTGACGGCGGACATCATGCCCCTGCCGGACACCATCAAGGATTTATCCGCGGAGCATGTGCAGGGGGATCTGGTTTATAAGATCAAGACCTTTTACGACTATGACTTTGACATCATCTTTCATCTGGCGGCCTCCCTTTCATCCAAGGCCGAAGTGGCAACGGAAGAAGCGCATCGCATCAACGTCGAGGGGACGATGCAGCTCCTGATGCTGGGGGCGTACCGTTCCGAGAAATATCAAAAGGCGGTCAAGTTCCTGTTTCCAAGTTCGATCGCGGCCTATGGGATGTCCAATCTTGAAATAAAAAGAGCGGCCGGATGTGTGAAAGAGGACGAATACAATACGCCTCACACGATGTACGGCTGCAACAAACTCTACTGTGAAAAGCTGGGGATGTACTACAGCCGCTATTATGGCCAGCGCCATTTGGACCCGAACCCGCCGGTCATGCTCGACTTTCGTGCGCTGCGCTTCCCCGGCCTGATCTCCGCCTTCACCCTGCCCAGCGGCGGGACGAGCGATTATGGCCCCGAGATGCTGCATGCCGCGGCGCAGGGGAAACCGTATGCGTGTTTCGTGCGCGAAGATACGAAGATCTCCTTCATGGCCATGCCGGACGCGATCAAGTCGATGTTGATGCTGACCGATGCGCCGCGCAAGAATTTAAGCCATATGATCTATAACGTCGCAGCGTTTGCGCTGACGGCGGGCGGATTCCGCGACCGCGCCGGGCAGGCCTTCCCGGGCGAACAGATCACCTTTGAGCCAAATCCGAGGCGGCAGGGAATCGTTGATTCGTGGCCGGAAGACCTGGATGATTCACTGGCGCGCAAGGATTGGGGCTGGAAGCCTGATTACGATGAGGAGGCGTTCTTCAATCGGTATTTTCTGCCGCAGATTCGCAGGCGCTATGGGAAGTGAGTTCGACGGTCCGGATTAAGGAGAGGATTTTGATTCTGTTATAATCTTTGGCGATGAAACTCAGGCTCATAATCATTGCCGGCCTCTTTATCGCTCTGCTGGGATTGGTCTTATCCCTCCCGGCCCAGGCCGCGCCGGTTTCGCAAGGTGTCCAGTATGCCACCAATACGCCGCTGCCGGATGGACGCATCCTTTACAAGGTGCAAGCGAACGATACCTGTCTCCGGATCGAATATCTTTACGGGATCAGCGAGGTCCAGCTCCGCCAGCTTAACCCCAAGCTGGATGCCAATTGCATACTGAGCATCGGCGATCTGCTGCTGCTGGGAGTCGGCGCCTCGGCCAATCCAACGCCTACCCTTGGCCCATCGCCCACGCCTTTGCCTCCCACCATCACCCCCACGCCCTTCTACGGCACCACGCAGATTTGTGTTTCGCTCTTCAACGACCTGAATGGCAATGGAATCCATGAAACCACCGAGCCCATGATTCCCGGCGGAGCGATCAGTGTGACCGAGAAAGGCGGGAAGTATTCCAAGACGCTTCCGACCCTGGCCGGAACGGATCCCCTTTGTTTTACCGGTCTGCCCGAAGGCGACTACAACATCAGCGCCGCCATCCCGGATAATTACAATCCGACCATGGCATTGAATTACACGCTGCAAGTCAGCGCCGGGGACAGCGCCTACATTGATTTCGGCGCGCAGTCCAAGGATACGACCATTGCCCAGCCGGAAAATGAAACCAACACCTCGCCGCTTTTGGGGATCTTCGGAGGCCTGCTTTTGCTGGCCGGCCTCGGCCTGGGATGGTATGGGCTGCGCCAGCGCCGGCCGGCCAGCAGGCTGAAAGAAAGCGGATTGTTGAAGAAGTGAGCTGCAAAACCCCACGAGCGCGGCCCGCGCGGGCCGCGCTCGTTTCATTAACCCATGGGATGTCTCATCCTTTGTCCGCCGATCAGATGCAGGTGGAGATGAAATATGGTCTGTCCGCCATGAGGTCCCGTGTTGACGATGATCCGATAACCTCCCTGATGAATATTTTCCTGCGCCGCGATCTGGCGTCCCACCATGAACATATGACCGATCAATGGCTCATCCCCCACCTGCAATTGATTGAGGGAATCGATGTGCTTGTTCGGGATGATCAGGATGTGGGTCGGGGCGACCGGATGAATGTCGCGAAATGCCGTCACCTGTTCATCCCGATAAACAATCGAGGCCTTGACCTCATCCTTGACGATTTTGCAGAAGACACACTCGGTCATGGGATCGGCCCATCTTTGGCCGCGCAGACGATGTTGTAATATTGCAGCTCGACCGCTTTGTTCTGCTGGGCATAGGCCGCGGCGGCATCACCGATGGTGCGGATCGCGTCCAGGTGCGAACGCGCATCCGTGTCCCAGATGCGCGGCAGGGTCATCAACGGATCGTTGGCCGGACCTTCCGGGATCAAGAGCGGGCGTTGGGGATCGATTTGATCGGCCTGGGGCACCCAGTTGAACATGATCGGGCCGCGCGGGTTCGTCGTGAATCCCAATTGATATCCGGCCTGGCGCGCCACCTGAACTGCCTTCGGCGTGAATCCCCCGCCGGGCCAGATATAGGCGATCGGTGCCTTGCCAAAGTTCTGCTGGATGGCCTGCATGGACCCGTATAATTCACTGTGAATGTAATCATCGCCTGAACTTTCCGAGATGGGAATGTTATGAATTACGCCATGCGCTTGATAGTCCACCCAGCCTTGAGCCGATAAGGCCACGTTGCCGGGCAAAATGGACTGCCCGATCGAATCGTTCAGACTGATCCAGCCATTGACCACCGGCCAGCCCCATTTTTTATAATAGGAAAGAAAATGATCGGTAAAGTTTTGCGCAGCATGCCGGTCGTCCTGGACCAGCAAGACGGAACGCGGGGGGATCCTGGTATTGTCATAGAGAAAGCCCGCCAGCTGTTGTGTGTTGATCGCCTGAAAGCCCATCCCATGCAGATCGTTCATCAACTGAGCGAAATCCTGGGCGCTGATTTCGTTGGGGGTGGAGGCCACATCTTTGCTGATGGTATGAAACATGATGACCATCACAATGGTTCCGGGCACGGCATTGGTCGAAGTCCACTTGGCCTGGAGGTACTGGCATTCATCATTAATATAGGTATGAGGCGCATCCAGCGAATTAAGCGCCGTGGTGCTGAATACCCCGGGCAACGCGGGCGGTGTTTGTGGAACGGTGGGAACTGGCGTACGGGTACTGGTTGGGATTGGAGTGGAGGCGGGCCCGGTTTGTTGAACGGACGCCAGGGCGGTTTGCACCGCCCGGGTCATGACCGCATCCGGGTCGGGAATCGGAGTTTGAGGCTGGCAGGCGCTTAATAATACAACGGCCGGAATGAAAATGGAAAGGAACAGGGACCCGTGTCGAAGCATGCTCTGAATTCTACCCGAAAACATCCGAGACGTTTGCCAAATGCAAACGTCTCGGATGGGCTGCGGAACACGGTTATGGATTATTCGTTGTTTTCGCCTTTGATATACGCCTCCACCATATCGCGGCAGATGCTGTCGCGGAACTGCTTGGGGGGCGTCTTGAAGAAATAGGACGAGGGCCCGACGATCGGCCCGCTGAGGCCGCGATCCAAGGCGATCTTCGCGCAGCGGATCGCGTCGATCATCACGCCCGCCGAATTGGGGCTGTCCCACACTTCCAGTTTCGCCTCCAGATTGAGCGGCACTTCGCCGAAGGTGGTGCCTTCCATGCGAATGTAGCACCACTTGCGGTCGGTCAGCCACGGCACGTAATCGCTTGGCCCGACATGAACATTATCCTTGCCGATGTCATACGGGATCATGCTGGTGACCGCGCCGGTCTTGGAGATCTTTTTGCTTTCGAGGCGCTCGCGTTCGAGCATGTTCAGAAAATCGGTGTTGCCGCCAAAGTTGAGTTGGTAGGTGCGGTCAATCCGAACGCCGCGGTCCACGAACAGCGTGGTGAGGACCCGATGCATAATGGTCGCACCCACCTGCGACTTGATGTCGTCACCGAGCACAGGCAGTTTGGCCTCGCGGAAACGTTTGGCCCAATAGTCCTGCGAAGCGATGAAGACCGGAATCCCGTTGACGAAGGCACAGCCCGCCGCGATGACCTGTTCCACATACCATTTGGTGGCCTCCTCCGAACCAACGGGCAGGAAGTTGACCACCACGTCGGTCTTGGTCTCCTTGAGCAGGCTGGCAATATCCGCCGTCGGACCGGGAGCTTTCTCAATGACTTGTGAAAGATACTTGCCAAGGCCGTCATGCGTCATGCCGCGCACCACGGGGATGTTCAGCTTCGGCACGTTGCAAAACTTGTAGGTGTTGTTGGGTGCGGCGAAGATTGCATCGGCCAGGTCTTCCTCCACCTTGGTCGCATTGATGTCAATCCCCAGCGTAAATTCGATATCGCGTACATGGTAGCCTCCGAGATTTACATGCATCAGTCCCGGCACCGTGGCATCCTCGGGCGTGTCCTTGTAGAACTGCACACCCTGCACCAGCGATGAGGCACAGTTCCCAACGCCGATGATCGCAACGCGCACTTTTTTCTTAGCCATACACTGTCTCCTTTAAACCAATTATTTGCGAAGTATAATCTCATTGCCTATGGATAGCGAACGGATGATTCGCCTCGAACGACTTCTGGAAGTCACGCGCAACCTCAGCGCCTCGCTCGATCTGGATCCATTTCTTAAAACCGTCATCTCGGAAGCCTGCGGCCTCACCGACAGCGAAGCCGCCTGCATTCTGGAATATGACGAGACGGGCGACGAACTTGAATTTCTCGCCGTGCCCTGGCATTATCAGGATGCCCTGCGAGGCATAAGGATACCACTGAAAGGAAGCGCGGCAGGTTGGGTTTATCACGCAGCCAGGCCGCTTCACGTCCCGGACTGCAAGGCCGACTCCAAACATTTCAGCGCCCTGGATTTCGCCTCCGCCTTTGAAACGCGTTCCATTCTGGCAGTACCGCTGATGGTCAAGGGCCGGCCCCTGGGCGCGCTGGAAGTCGTCAATAAGATAGGCGATACCCATTATACCGAGGATGACATTACAATTCTAGAGACGCTGGCCGCGCCGGCCGCCTTGGCGGTCCACAACGCCGGCCTGCAGCGCCGGATCGAAGCGGGCACATCCGAAATCGCCAACCTCGACAGACTCAAAAGCGACTTTATTGCAATCACCTCCCATGAGCTGCGCACGCCGCTGGGATTGATCCTCGGGCATGCGACGTTTCTGCATGAACTCCTCGGCGAGGAATATCACGAGCAGATTGATGCGATCATCAAGAATGCCTCCAAGCTGAAGGAGATCATCGAGAGCCTCGCCAGCGTGGACAACTTTCAGAGCGGAGCGGCCCGCATTCGGCAACGCGCGGTTTCCATGGCGCGCCTGATCGAGGATGTCGCTGCCTCCTTTTCCGACCTGGCCTCCGAGCGAAACATCACACTGAAGGCCGACCCGGGCCGCGACGAGCTGCTGGTTGAGGTGGACAGCGGCAAGATTGCAATTGCCTTGAGCAACCTGCTTAAGAACGCCATTATGTTCACGGATGACGGCGGCCATGTTTTTGTGACCGGCGAACTCATTCCAGGGTATGTCAAGGTCTCCGTGATTGATGACGGCATCGGCATCCCGGCCAAGGATCTGGCGCGCATCTTCGACCGTTTCTACCAGGTGGAGTCGCACTTGACGCGGCGGCATGGCGGCATGGGGTTGGGACTCTCCGTTGCGAAGGTGATGATCGAGATGCACGGCGGGCGCATTTGGGCAGAAAGCATGGAAGGAAAAGGCAGTAATTTCACTTTCCTTTTGCCCGTCGACCCGGCGCAGGCCCAGGCTGGCTCCCGGGTCTTCCTGCCTTGATATCCCTTCGCGCCCGGGAGGCCGCCCGGAGTTGTGACCACGCTCTGCGTCGATAGCGAAAAGATCTTATGCAGCCCACTTTCATCATTGCCGGCCGCCTGGCGCGCGAGTTTCTTCTGCCCCCTGCCGGTCCGCCGTTGCTTGACGTCGCCGGCGGCAGTTTGCTTTACGCGGCCGGCGGATTGACCGTATGGGAAAAGGAGATCGGCCTGCTGGGGCGCGTGGGCGAGGATTATCCGCGTGCCTGGTTGAAGGTGCTGGAAGGGCGCGGCCTGGATCTGCGAGGCATCCGGATTCTGCCGCAGGGCATCGATCTTCGCAGTTTTATCGCCTATAACGAAAAGTTTGAAGTTTCGCGCGGCGCGCCGGTCTCACAGTTTGTGCGGCGCGGGCTGCCTTTTCCGAAGAGTCTGCTTGGATATCAGAGGCCGCCCGAGGTGCAGAAGGATGCGAAGAAGCCCGATCCGCTTGCACCGCTGCCGGTCGAGATTCCGCGCGACTATCTGGAAGCGCGCGCCGTCCATCTTTGTCCGCTGGATTTCATGAGTCACAACCAGCTGGCGCATATCTTCAAGACCGCATCGGTCGGCACGATCACGCTCGATCCCTCCCCGGGCTACATGAGCCCCTCGTTTTATAAGGAATTGCGCTCCATTCTTTCGGGATTAACCGCCTTTCTTCCATCCGAAGAGGAATTGCGCGCCCTCTTTTGGGGCGAGACACACGACCTGTGGGAAATGGCCTCCGCCCTTGGCAGTTACGGATGCGAGATCATCGTGGTGAAGCGCGGCGCACGCGGACAAATGGTATACGATGTGGGCGGCAAACATAAATGGGAAGTGCCTGCCTTTTCATCCCGCCTCGCCGATCCAACCGGCGCCGGCGATGCATTCTGCGGCGGGTTCCTGGCGGGTTATAAAAAAACCTATGACCCTGTGCAAGCCGCGCTCTATGGAAACATCTCGGCCTCCCTGAAAGTCGAGGGGAGCGGCGCGTTCTATCCGCTCGAGACTTTAACCGGTTTGGCGGAAGCGCGTTTGCATGCGTTGAAAGGTTGGGTGAGAGCAGCATGACCTCGGGCCGGGTCAAAGACAACCCGCCTTGATCAGCCGGCAATGGCGCGCCCGGCTACTTCACCAAATTCCTCAGCACCGTGTGCAAGATGCCGCCGTTGCGATAATAGTTCACTTCCACCTCGGTGTTCAAAAGCGCGATGACCGTGAACGCGACGACCTTGCCGTCCGGCTTCTTCGCCTGCACCCTGAGGGTCGGCGCCGGCTTCATCGTATCGCTCAGGCCCGCGATCTCGAAGACTTCATCGCCCTGGAGGCCAAGCGAGTCAGCATTCTGTCCGTCCATGAATTTAAGCGGCAGGATGCCCATGCCGACCAGGTTGGAACGATGAATGCGCTCGAACGATTCTGCGATCACCGCGCGGACGCCTTGCAGCAGCGGACCTTTGGCGGCCCAATCGCGGCTGGAGCCGGTCCCGTACTCCTTGCCGGCAATCACAACTGCCGGCACGCCTTCGCTTTGGTATCGCATCGCCGCCTCATAGATGGGCATCTCGGCACCGTCCGGGAAATGCTTCGTCCAGTTGCCCTCCTTCGGCGCCACCAGCAGGTTCTTGAGACGAATATTCGCAAACGTGCCGCGCGCCATCACGAGGTCATTGCCGCGGCGTGCACCATATTGATTGAAATCCTTCGGCTGAACATTTCGTTCCTGCAGGAACCTGCCGGCAGGAGAATCGACCGCAATGTTGCCGGCCGGTGAGATGTGATCCGTGGTGAGCGAGTCGCCAAAAAGTCCAAGCAGGCGCGCACCCTTGATATCACGGACCGCAGGTACTGCCAACGTCAAAGTCTGGAAATAAGGCGGATGATGAATGTAGGTCGAGGCCCCGTCCCATTTATAGATATCGCCGCCGGAAACTTTGATCGCCTTCCACATGTCCGAGCCTTCAAACACGCTGGAATAACGCTCCTTGAACATGCCCACCTCCAGGCTGGCAGCAATCGCAGTTTCGATCTCGGCCCGGCTGGGCCACAGATCCCTGAGATAGACCGGCCGGCCTTTTGAATCAGCCCCAAGCGGTTCTTTATTCAGGTCAATATCCACCGTGCCGGCCAGGGCGTAGGCCACCACCAGCGGCGGAGAGGCGAGAAAGTTCGCCTTGACCAACGGATGGACGCGTCCTTCAAAGTTGCGGTTGCCCGAGAGCACCGCCGCGGCAACCAGATCGCCGCTGGTCACCGCCCGCGAGACTTCGCTTGAAAGCGGGCCGCTGTTGCCGATGCAGGTCGTGCATCCATAGGCCACGACATTGAATCCAAGTTTCGCCAGCGGGTCGAGCAGATTCGCCTTCTTCAAATAGTCCGTCACGACGCGCGAGCCGGGCGCAAGCGAAGTCTTGACAAAGGGTGGAACCATCAGCCCCTTTTCGACCGCTTTCTGGGCAACCAATCCGGCCGCGATCAACACCGATGGATTGGAGGTATTCGTGCAGGAGGTGATGGCGGCGATCACCACTGCGCCGTGCTTCAGCGTGTGCGAGCCGCCGTTCGCCTGCCCCGGCAAAGCAGGGGTGACGAAGGTCGCTTCGGCATTCAAGGCCTGCGGCTTCAACTCAAAGCCGCGTTCCTTGACCGGAGAGGTCAGGGCCCTCTCAAACGTCTCTTTGAGCTCAGACATCGGCACACGATCCTGGGGGCGTTTGGGTCCGGCCAGGGAGGGCACGACCGTGTCAAGGTCGAGTTCGAGCGTATCGGTGAATTCAGGTTCGGGCGTGGAGGGATCACGGAACAATCCTTGGGCGCGCATATAGGCTTCGGTTCGCTCGATGACGTCATCTGGACGACCCGTCAGCTTCAGGTAACGAAGCGTTTCCGCATCGACCGGGAAATATCCCAGCGTGGCCCCGTATTCGGGAGCCATGTTGCCAATCGTGGCGCGGTCCGGCAGGGACATCGAGTCCAGGCCCGGGCCGCAGAACTCCACGAACTTATCCACCACGCCTTTCTTGCGCAACATTTGCGTAACGGTCAGCACCAGGTCGGTCGCGGTCACCCCCTCCCTCAATTTGCCGTGCAGTTTGAAGCCGATCACATCGGGCAACAGCAGATCCATCGGCTGGCCAAGCATCACGGCTTCCGCTTCGATGCCGCCCACGCCCCAACCCAGCACGCCAAGGCCATTGATCATCGTGGTATGCGAATCGGTTCCGACGAGCGTATCGGGAAGCGCAAGCAGATCTTCCCCATCCTGTTTGGTCCTCACAACTTCGGCCAGGTATTCAAGATTGACCTGGTGGACGATGCCGGTCATCGGCGGCACAACCCGGAAGTTACGAAACGCTTTTTGGCCCCACTTCAAGAATTCGTAACGCTCGCGGTTTCGTTGGAATTCCACCTCGGTATTGCGGTTGAGCGCATCGGCGGTGGCGAAAAAATCCACCTGGACGGAATGGTCAATGACAAGGTCCACCGGAACCAGCGGATTGATCTTCTTCGGGTCGCCGCCCAGACGGGCAACGGCCGAACGCATCGCCGCCAGATCGACCACGGCGGGCACTCCCGTGAAATCCTGCATCACGACCCGCGCCGGCAAGAAGGGAATGCCGGGTCTCCTGCCCTGCGGCTTCCAGGCGGCAATATTCTTCACATCTTCCTGCGAGATCTCCTGGTCATTGCATTGACGGAGGGCGGCCTCGAGCAAGATGCGGATTGAAAACGGGAGCCGCTTCAGGTCCGCCAGCTGCGCTTTTTCCAATGCGTCGAGACGATAGATGACGTAGGTGTTCCTGCCGGCCTTGAGGCGACTGCGCGAATTAAAGAAGTCTTTCATGTTGTCTCCTTTGAGTGTGAAATATTATGGCATCGCCGGGATGACCATATTTCTCACACCACATTTCTGCGAAGAACACAAAGGAGCGCCTTTGCTATCCTTGATTCTGTGGTGGTGTTACGACTTAAGCTCCCTGTCCAGATCCGTGACAAGCTTCCCGCGCTCGTGATCCGGGAGGAAGGAGGCGCGGGCGGCGGCCAGAATCCGCTCCTTGAGGGTCTCCATGGAGATACCCAGTTCATCACAAACCACGTGATATTCCTGACTCAACGTGATGCGCGAAACACTGGGGTCGTCGGTGTTGATGGTTGCATTGAGTCCCGCTTCGAGCATGGCCCCCAATGGATGTGCTTCCAGAGCCGGCACAACGCCGGTTTGATAATTGCTCGTCACGCAGACTTCAAACGCAGTATGGCGTTCCCTGGCCAGGGCGACCACCCGGTCATCCTCCAGCACGCGGACGCCGTGACCGATCCGTTCCGCGCCAAGCTCCTCGATGGCTTCGCGCACATTTGCGGCGGGACCCCATTCTCCGGCATGAATGGTGATGCGCAATCCCGCCTGCCGCGCTTCCTTGAACACGCCGTAGAACGGCCCCGACTGGAACTCGGCCTCGTTCCCCGCCAGATCCATCGCGATCAGACCGCGATCCCTCTGTTCGGCGGCGAGCCACGCGACTTGTTCCGCCAGTTCGTGGCTTTCGTGCCGGTTGACCGACGCGATCAACCGCACCGTCACCCCGAATTCTTTCGCCGCTTCCTGGGCGCTGGTGATCACCCAATCGATCACATCGTGCAGCGGAAAACGCTCGGCCCGGCTGAGCGCCACCGGGGTAAAGCGCAATTCCATGTATTTCACGTTATCCTTGGCCGCGTCTTCAACCGCCTCGCGCGTGATCCGATGAATCGCATCCGGGGAACGATAAAACAAGCGGAGCGTATTGAACTTGGAAAGGAAATTCTGAAACGAATATTTTTCTTGCTCCTGCATCTGCACCAGAGAGCTCAGGCGCAAAATGTCGGCGGGGATGGTGATCCCGTGCTGGCGCGCAATATCGAGCATGGTATCCAAACGCAGCGTGCCCTCCAGGTGGCGGTGTAATTCCACCTTTGGGAGGGCGCGATAATTCTTGAGGATTGCAGTGACTCGTTCAGCCATACCTGTAATTAATGTCGACGGCGTTTCTTCTTGCCGCCTTCAACCTGCGCGCTCGGGGCTTCCGGGGGCAGCTCGCCGACTTCCGTGGGCGTGACCTCGATGCGCCGCGGCTGATACGCGAACACACGTCCGATCACGGCGGCGCGCACATCCGCCAGCAATTGCTGAAACAACTCTGAAGCCTGGCCCTTATATTGTACCAGCGGGTCACGCTGGGCGTAAGCCTCGAGTCCGATCGCGATGCGCAGCGCCTCGACCTTGGTCAGATACTCCACCCACAACTCGGTGATCGCACCCAACAGCAACTGGCGCTTGACTTCATTGAGAATGTACGATCCAATGGCCTGGATTAACTGCTCTCGCTCAGACTCACTCAGCGCGGAGGCCTCCGCGCTTTGTCTTTCTGCACCGAATACTTTCGCGGCGGGGCCGAAGTCCGCCAGCTTGGTGGCGTTCTGACTCAACCGGGCGAACTCGCTTTGGCCCCAGGTGGTCTGCAATGCTGATTCAGCCCCCTCGAGATGTTCCAGCACGGCATCGATCACATCGTCCGCGCTGCGGCCTTCCAGCAAATGCGCGGCAAGATAGATGTAAGTGAAGCGATTGAAGACCTGCCGGAGCTGGCGGTGGGTTCGTTGATCGAAGAGGGTGCGCACGCCCTGCGAAAGCGACAGCAAGACGCGCAGTTTGCCTGTATCATCGTCCGCCGGATCGCGCTGGAGCAGGGCGGCCAGATCCCGCTCAACCTGCGAAGCCAATTGCTCACGCTGGCGTTTCATCAGCTCACGTCCGGCAGCCAGGATTTGATCGGCCGCCTCATCCCAGCTTGAAGTCTCCACCTTTAATCCCAGCGGTTCATTCAAACGGCGTTCAATTGCGCCGATCACGCGGCTGGCGTGGATGCCGATCAAATTCGTCCCAAGATAGTCCTCCAGCCACTTCTTGAATTCAGCGGGATCATCGGTCAGCAAGCGGGATTGTTCGACGCTCAATCGCAGCGGAACATGGATCAGGCCGCTCAATTCCTCGGCCGCCTTTTGCGGACGGATCGGTTCTTCGGATTCGCGCAGGGTCTGAAAGTAGGCATCCAGCGAATCGCTGCGTTCGGAGATCTGATTATCGAGGCTCTCTTCGGTATGCTCGATCAAAGCCTCGATGGCGCGCAGGGTGTGAGACTGCTCGACCTCGATCGCGCGCGAAACGATATCCATGGTCGCGGCGCGAACATCCTCAGATTTGTTCAACTCGGCGAGGATCAAAGCCAGCCCGAAGGTCGGAATGAGGCGGCCCTGCGATTCGAACGGAGGTTGGACCTGCTCCAACCAGGCGATCAATTTCCACGGACCTTCTTCATCGCTCAATCCGAGTTCGACGCGCTTCTCGACCTCGGACTGCAACATGTCATCCACATCCTCGGTCAGATCCTCCTTGGTAAAGATCCGGTCGCGTTGTGAATAGATCTGTTCGCGCTGCTTATTCAACACATCATCGTACTCGAGCAGGTGCTTGCGGACATCGAAGTTCGCACCCTCGACCCGGTGCTGTGAGTTCTCAATGATGCCGCTGACCAGGCGCGCTTCCAGCGGGAGCGAGTCGTCCACCTTGAGTCTCTGCATCAGGCCGCTGACCTGATCGCCGCCGAAGAGCCGCATCAGATCGTCTTCGAGTGAAAGATAAAAGCGCGACGAACCGGGATCGCCCTGACGCGCGGAACGGCCGCGCAGCTGGTTATCGATGCGGCGCGCCTCATGGCGTTCCGAGCCGATGACATGCAGCCCGCCCAGCTGCTTGACGCGTTCCATGTCTTCAAAGTATTGAAGAAAATGTCTGACCTCGGCTTCATAGAGTCCGTATTGGGACGGATCGACTTTTTGCAGGGCCTGACGCCGCTCTTCGAGCGGCATGTCGAACGGGTCTTCATACCCGGCGCGCCGCAAAACACGATTGACCGATGAGATGACTTCCTCGGCAAGTTCGCCGCCGAGTTTGATGTCCACCCCGCGGCCCGCCATGTTCGTGGCGATGGTCACCGCACCGAAGGCGCCCGCGCCCGCGATGATCTGTGATTCCTCCGTATGCCTGCGCGCGTTCAAAACCTGATGCGGGACGCCCGCCTGCAGGATGGACTTCAAACGATCCGTTGCATCTCCCGGCAGATCCAGGATCCCCAGCAGCCTGGCAAGGTTCGACGGATCATCCAGGCTGAGATTGGTCATGCCGAACGAGGAGCCAAACTTCCGTAATGCGTCGGGCGTGATCTTTTCCAGCGGCTCATTAAACGGTTGAAGTTCAGGGATCAGCCGCCCGTCCTCTTCGCGGTTGCTCGACTTCATGAACCCGTCCCGAACCAACAGGATCTGCATCAGGCGCCGCACAGGCTCAGCCTTGAGTCGATTCGATAATCGGTCGGACGAT
>Ga0335081_10008636_pt1 | contig 16348 bp, 16 predicted proteins | sample Lox_Sample_35_FD_206713 | JGI IMG/M metagenome (GOLD analysis project Ga0335081, IMG submission 206713) | Soil microbial communities from Loxahatchee National Wildlife Refuge, Florida, United States - Lox_Sample_3.5 | ecosystem: Environmental > Terrestrial > Soil > Wetlands | place: USA... | reverse complement strand
TTGACCGAGCAGCTGGGGAAAACTTGCTATCGTCAAATTAAGCGACGTGCATGACCGCCTTTAGGTTGCAAAATTCAAAATGTAGGGCCAAGAAAGTGGAAGTGCCCACAATGTTTCGTAGAAAAATCTTAAATTTAGAAATTTCCCTAAATGAGGAGAAACCGCTACTGGCTCCGCCTCTCCCACCCACCTTCAGTATCACATTAACACAAATACGTTATCTGTTACCATTTCAGGCACAGGAATACGTTATACGTTTCTGGTAACCGAGGCGATCGAGAGGCCTAAGCCACGTAACCCGTACCAATGCACCATCCTTTTCACCGCATCGGTGGGTGAGCCGCTAGGGTACGCCTGTAGTGCGTCACGGAAAAGATTTAAGTTTTTTGGGGTAGCCGAAGGCAAGCGTGTAGAAGCGTGGGGGTCCTTTACCATTTGTGCGACGAACGACATAAAGATCAGCAGCACTCAAGCCGCTCAACAAATTGCAAGATAAGAAAAGCGTTCGAAAAGTGGTCGACCGTCGAACTTGTGACCCATGACTTGCCGAGAGATTGTCGGCATGTGCTATCCCGTGCAACGGACCGTCCGATCCCTATATTCGATCGGGATCGCCGATATTACGACCGATACACATCGGAAATGACGGGAAGAGAGGATCGAAATACGATCCCACCTCATATCAACGGTCCGGAAGAAGTTGATCTGCGGATCATAGGCATCGTCGTTACATGCAAGGCCGATCTCAATTAGCTAGATCGTCAGATCCGCACCCACTCAAATTATGCACACGCAGATCGGGGTAATGGTAATATTTTCTAATAACAAGCTATAAAATATTTATGTCATGTCAACAGCGCCTACTATGCTCCAAAAAAGTAAAAAGCGTCCATTAAGCAAGAAGAATAAGGTCCCGAACCCAAGACGCGCACCTCGGCCGGCTATACAGGCCACTTGTCGCTTAATCCCCCATTCAACCGTAGCCCTTAAGCACGCAATCGCCAGGATGACGGTCTCCAATCATCCGGACGGGAAGGCGGAAAGTCCCGTAGACTATTCAACATCCGCTCCTTTAATCTCGGCAATAGATACCAAACTTCCGTATCCCGCTCCCTTGAGAAAAATTCGTCTAATTCTTCGCTGTAATTCATATAAGGATTCTTGTTCATGGAGGATTTGCGACGGGCATCGCCGGCTGACAGGAATGCATAATGATTGAATTTAATTCGTTCGTCGTCAACGTCCACCCACTCTTCCTTCCAATCCCACTGAGCAATTGTAAGAATGACACGGGGAACAGCACGGGTAGGACAGAAACATACCCCATTGTCAGGCGCTCTGAAATCGTGGACCCATGAGTGAGACGCCATGTCGGGATCGACCATCGATTTGCGCCCGATGGCATCCCCGTTTCCAAATTCGAAGGAGTCAAGTATTCCAACCCCATGAACCTCCACAGCCTCAACTTCAAGCCGTTCAAATGGATCGATTCCGTCGACTATAAATCAGATTCAAGTGAGACGCGGGGTTCTCACGATCAAGTTGAGATCGCATTGTGTATTCCTCCGTCAGAAGGGGCGCAAGAGGGGATCCAGGCTGCCGTTCCGGGGTGACAATATGACCGCTCGTTCCGAACACGCTGCCCAAGAACCTGAGGTGATCCGTATCAGCATAATGTCTGCGGATTATTCCTGACAACGTCCTCATATTTGCCCGTTCTCGCGGGAAAATGTATTCGTCCACATCCCAAATTGCCAACCATCTTGAAATTCCGCCTTGTGTGCGGAAAATGGCATCCATGAACGCAGCCAGTTGGCAGGGACCCTGTTTATGCATCGCCCATGTATTCGAATAACAGGTTTCCAATGCATCGTGGAGCCATTGGTATTGAAATCGTTCGGTTCGGGTCGCGAAAGTTGTCGGCATGGGAGGAATCGATGGTGGCGGCCAAGGGATGTACGTGAGAAGACCTTGGTCCACGTATGCTGTTAAAATTTCGTACGGCTCATCTTCAGACTCGTTGTCATAAATAATGATATGGTCGAAGCCCATCATGAGATGGAATTCAATCCATTCTCGGAGCCACCGGCGTTTATTTTTGACCATCGTTGCAAGCGTCATGAAACGAACGTGGGATGGCGAACGCTGCGGGTGTGGGTTTGGATAGCCCCGAAGCCATTCGGGATCGTCCTCTTCCTTTTTGTCTTCTTCCCCCTCGGGCTCTTCCCGATCCTGCTCGTTGTGCAAGTCTTCTTGGTCATTATACCCGTCCGCATCGGGCGGATCGATCAACCCATTTTCGTCGCTCTGGAAAATCTCGACATGAGAGGGTTCGGCCACCGTCGAAGTTGTATTGTGGGTCAGACTCGGTGGAAGTCTTCCCCACCCGATCCATTTCGATGCTGGGGCCGGGGTTTTAACATACAGCAGAATACACAAAAACAATGAGATGACTAGAATCAATTGAGGCTCTCAGCGAACTTGCGCAGTTACCCACAGCTGACAACCGTGCTGCTTTGAGGCCCCTAATGCGAAGCCGATTCTGGACTGCCCGTGGAAGCAGATACCAGGACGATTTTCTCGGAGTAATAATTCGAGCGGTGTTAGGACTCGGAAGTCCCATGATCACAGGTAAAGAACAGAAGGCGACTTGGGGAGACCGCTGAACTTGTTGCTTGGAGCCAATCCCCCTGAATTTGACATGAAAGGACACCTCGCGCGTGGTTACGTAAAATTTCACGAGAAATTCAGGGGAGCAGAACGCGGCCGGCCAGTCAGCCAATCGGGGGGTTGAGCCTTGCGCACAAGTCATCCGTTCGGGTTTTATTGGAGGGTCAACGATTCCATTGGGGGCGGTTCGGGACTTGAGACTGCCCTTATTTTCTTTTTGATTTTCTGGTCTTAAAATTAGAATAAGCGAGGCCATTCCAACGATCATGGCTGAGCCAGAGGCAATTTAACGTCAACCCGGATATTCCATGCCCATTTTTACTGGTTAAGTTTTGCCTGCATGAGTTCTGCGATCTCTAGACATTCAGGAGTTTGGCCTCGAAACGAGTGCGTCGTGTTGGTTTCCAGCCCCTGCCGTATCGCAGATGAAAGAACATGTTAGCGGCCGTTGGTTTGCACGCATACAGGCTAAACCACAGAATTGGTTCGGCTGCCTCCGCAGACACGGCTTACTATCGAAACGTTATATGCTTTATCCCAGTTTCTCTTGCAACGGTCGTATCTCTAAGTTTTTCGGCCCACGAAACATCTCCAGGAACCATTTTGTATTGGCTGTACATGGATTCGTGACAAACTTTGGGACGGCCCCCGAAATCTTAGGCAAGAAAAGTCATTAGCATGAAGTGGTTTGGATCAGATTGCGAAGCATTCGGAATGGTGTACATAAGGCCGCTGGTAATTGAACATAGAGCCAATCTCAGTCATCTTTCTTTCGGTCAATGATCGAAATCCTTCGCTCAATCTATCTAATCCCTCACCGTCGATCTCAGCATCTCTGGGTACCATCAAATTCAAGAATCGTGGATTACCGGTAAGAGCAGTACATCTTGCAAGCTCAATTGTCCAAAGTGATAGACAAAATTTGTTGAGTATCTGCACTCAATGCCAAGAGAATATATCATCGCTAGTGTCTCTTGAAAAATACCAATATCTCTCTTCCGCATATATGTATTCTTTTCTTTCCCCAACCCAAAAATAATACTCCCTACGATCAACAATCCCTTCCATGAACATTCGGAACGAAGGTGCACCAAATAATGACGATGAATCAGCAAATCCGATACTCCCCCGGCCCAGACGACAAAACTTTTCGCAACATATCTCTCGCATACACTCCAGACAAAATGACATGGAATATTATATCCATCTTCTAAACGATAATGCTTGCCTTCTTTTCATCGACCGACGTATTTTCATCCATGCCTGTGTTCTTTGAATTCGTGTCCTTGTCGTCCATGTCATGCAACATCGCCAACGTCAACTCGGCAATGCGATTCACTCGATCTTGTTCCTTCGTCATACACGTCACGGGTCGAAAGGGAGTCGGCGATTCGTCCCCAAGCTGTTCCTTTTGAGCAAGCAACTCTTTCTTTTCCTTCTCCCAATTCTCCTCTATTTCCCATTTTCGGCTCAAGATGGACGTTGCCCATCTCGGTTCTCCCATTCGCACTTCGGGGACGGTGACGCTTGCCCATTTTCGAACGAGAGGGGGAATATGGCCGTATTTGTCAATTTCTATTGGCGGCGGTCTCTTTGCAGATTCCTCGCGGAGGAGGAGCCATTCTTTGTCGAGATCTTCTGCCGTCGGAGCTGGCGCCGAGGGAGATTTTTGCGGTGTCTGATCATTGCGGGAAGGGTCGGGGGACGAAGATTGTGTTGACGGAAATGTTGGTTCCCATGGGGCGCTACCGATTGACGTTTTTGATGAATTTGAAGTTGACGAACGATGTCGCCGGATTGGATTTCTAGGTCGGACGTCTTTGGATTCGGATGGGGTGCCGAAGGCTCGAGTTTTGAGATTCGGATTGAAGTTGATGGGGGAAATATCTTGATTCCCCTGCATGGGTTGATGAGATCCATTCAGCGGTTGATTTGACTGTTGAATACTGGGAAGACGAACTTGGGGTCGTGACCCTAATCCTTGTCGGCGTGACTGATGATTGTCTATCTGTTGCTTGGAAAGCCCGATTTGGGATGGGATGCCCGGCGGTGCGTTGCTTGAATTCAGATTCAAGACATTGCGTCCAGGACCTTGAACGTGGGAAGGAAGCTGTTGACCCCATTTTCGATATGCTCCCGTCTGATTTATCTGTGGGCGGCGAGGCTGGGGCGCAGGTGCCTGTTTGGAGCCAGCGGAAGAGGTTGCGGCCGGTGGGAAATTACGAACATCTGGTGTGGCCTGATAAAATGTTTGTCCTCCTCGCGAAACTAGAGGTCAGGTGCTGAAGACAAAGCGGGAACGAGGGATGTACCGGGCAATGGTTCCATATACCGCCGTTGCTCAAGTCGGTAGCCGGAGTGTGTGTCGGGGCGTTGGTCAAGGGGACGGCCATCTGGGACTAGGGTGTTGTTTGGGCTGTTGAACCCATCACGACGAGACATGTCGTCGTCATCCTCCTTGTAGGAACGAGAGAGCGACTGGTTCTGAAGCGCAGACAGCTGCAGATGTAAGGCAGTGGATGGGATGACCGGCGTCAGTAATTTTAAGACTTGTCGTCTGGTCTTATTGCGTTAATTTCCTGAACGTCCCTCGTTTGCTCGTGAGTAATCAAAGCACATCAATTTTCCACTGGGGACCCGACTCCTGATCGGCAGCCACACTCGAACCGAGACAATCTGTGCCTTTCAACGTGGAAGCTCGATAGGCGATAACTTGCTAAACAAACGTATTCTCCATTATGGAATTCTGTGCTGCTGTCCTAATACCTCTTTAACCAGATTACATATTTGCGAACCCGACGCTAAAAGGAAAAATAAAGGAAGAATCCAAATGATGATGCAAGACTAAAGAGACCACTCCACACGCCGAAAATACATACATGATCCAAAATGGGAGTTGTAAAAGAGGGAGAACAAAGAAGTGAAAAATCAAATAACATATATCAAGAAAAAAAAAAGGTAAAACAAAACAACCCAACCTATTCAAGATATTTCCCCAAACCGTAAACAACACAAAAGAAGAGAAATATGACACCACGAACATTTTTAGGAATATGTGTACGAAAAAGACAAGAGGAAGAGGAAGCGGGGAAAGAAGCCATTGAGAGAGCATATTAAAAACCTGGGTATACCCAAGGCATCCCCAGCAACACACATGAGAGAAGCAGAATGAAAGCCAACAAATAATCATGTTCCTTCCCGCGATTTCACTTCCAATGCTTTCCCCAACGCGATGTTCCCCACTCTGTACCAAGCGAAGTGAGAAAGAAACAATGAACGAAAACCACAGATAAAACGAAAGCCCTGCAAAAATAATGAACCAAATGGGGTATCAAATGTACGAACAAATGCATCTTCAACCCCGTCCTCTCCATGCGAACCGTTGAACCGTCGAGAATCCAAGAAACTTCTCCACAATCTCTCTTTCACCAGATCCAACCATCAACAAATGCATTTCCCATTTTTCACCGGCCGTACAATAAACTCGGCGCATACGCAGGATTGATCCCATTATTCACATTGCCGTTGATATTGCCTCCATGTCCCATTGAAGGGTGACCATTCATCCCACCGGACGGACCCAAACCGGGCGGAGGAGGCACGGCACCCGATCCAAAAGCATTGGGTAACCCATTCACACCAGTCTGTTGCCCATTTCGTACACCGAGAGGGTTCTTACTGAAACTCAGGCGGACACCACCTTTGACGGAATTGCTCAGCGGATGACCATGTAATTTCGTCAGCGATCGAGAAGCACAATCGACGCTTTCGAATTCGACAAAACACATGGGCCCGTTTGCCTTTGTGCGAAAACATAGCCGTTTGTAACCTCGTTCCTGGGAGAACAGAGCTTTGAGTTCGTCTTCGGAGGTGTTCATCGGCAGATTTCCGACGTAGAGTGTGTTGCACGGCGGGTTTTGATCAGCAGGGTTGGAGTTGGGTGGCATCGGGAAGAAAGATTGACGGTTTTGGCCGGGGTGTTGCTGGGCGTTTGGATAGTTCATGGCTGGGGAGGTGAGGGTCGGGGAGATGTGGTTCATCCCGTGGATGGGTTGATGAGGGTGCGGTGGAATAGGTCGGTCAGGAAGGGGATTGGGACTCAGAGTTAAACCGTTTTGCATTCGGTTGGCAAGGGAGTTGATGGGATTTGAAACAAGGCCAGTAGTGGTGTTGCGCCGGAGGTTCATGTTGTTTTGGACGTTGGAGAGTTGTTGACCAGGTAATCGATGGAGAGGAGCGGTATTCGGAAGATCATCCCAGTCATTGCTGTCGTGACTCTGTAGATAGCCAAGCGGGTTGTTCAGTAATTCTTCCTCCATATCGTCCATGGCAAGTTTATCGATAAAATTTAGGGAAGCCATATTGGTGGCTGACGATCGGGATGAGGGCTGTCCAGGCGCATTCAGGTTACTGGTGCGTGAAGACGTGGTATTGAATACGTCTGCGTAAAAATCATTTTGACTCGAGTTAGACTGGGTCAAGCCTGATCCAGGTGCGAGGGACGCCGAGTTGAGGGTATTGCCGGGGTAGAAGCTATCTGCGAAATTCCGGGCGAATCGAGACGTGGCGGGGTTGGACGAAGTGGATGAGGCAGAGGAAGAGAGTGGTACGGCAACCCCAGCAAAGGGAGCTTGTGGAGACAGACCATTCGCTTGGGGTCCATTCGTGGAGAAGGGGTGCTGTGGCAAGGGCGCAGGTGGAATGTTTCTGCTGCCTGGTGATGATGATGGTAGGGACTGCGGCTGTGTGGGGAAGGGTTCCACCCAAATCGACTCCGATTCCAGATCGACGGGGTTGTATCGCCACCCGTTCAAATGATTCATAGCATCCACCGCCGACTGACTGTTTCGGAAGCGTGCTACTCCCTGTACTTCGCCATTCTCCGTCTGGTGATCGACATCGATGAATCCGCTGCAAAACGTGAACATCCCTCGGAGTTCTCTCTCCGTCATATCCTTTGGCAATCCTCGAATGATTTTGATAACAGTGATTTGCGATGGTCTTGTTGAGGCGGAAATGGAGGAAGCATTACTCGGGGGACCCGGTGGCCCTGGTGGCAGGCGGTATGAGTCAAAAGGGAAGTGTGGTTGGTGATCTTTGTCGTCATCGGGGTTTGTTACGGAGCCAGTATCCTCGACAGGGGAGGAGACGCTGGAGGAGGTGTTCGGTCGCGACATGCTTGTTTTGCGGGCTACCGGAAGGGAATGGAGGGCGGATGCGTCAGGAGGCACGACGGGCCTATTGTGCAGGATCTCGAGGGTCGGAAGCAGGGGCGAAGCGGGGCGATAGAATTTGACTGTTGCCAGGGCGAAAGTTTGTGTTGTCGCGATTTGGGCCGCTTCCGGAAATCGGAAAAGTGCGTCACTGGCTCAACCGCTCGCGTTGGCGTCGCAACGTACGCAAATGGGCCGAAACAAAGTGCCTACGGACACAGGGGAGAGAGCTCGTCAAATGCGGCCGGCTGGAGGGCCCGGTCAGGAGGTGTGTGGGCGGCTCAGCGGTGTGAGCGGGCCGGCTGTGCGGCGGAAGAGGCAGAGACAATAACAAGATTTTGTCGAGAGGGGCGACTTTGACGTCGGCCCAAGTTGGCTAGCAGCAGGCGGACGGAGGAGCAGGTGGGGTAGGCGTGCAGCTCGTAGCAAGCGCCGTCGTTTGCGGGGGGACTCGAGGGGGCGCAGGGACCGTGATGGGGCCGTTGCTTTGGCCGACTTGGGGCTACAGTGGCGGACTGCGGAAAAATTGGTGATCTGTGTGAGGGAGTGCGTGTTGTTATGTTGGCTTATGTGTGCACCCAGGCAACAATAAAATTATAATTTTAATTTTTCGGGCCCTTTTTTGTGTGGGAGGGAAATTTCACTTGAGGGGCGGGCGGTGCTCCTTAATCGAAATTTACCAACCTACCGCTTAAACGTGAAATACACCCGTTTACACGACCATCCATGTAAAATCGGACCCTAACCCACGCCCGTTGACCCCGGCGCGTCCCCTGATTGGCTGTCACTGTGGAAACAGACATGTCCGGATTTGTCAGCCGATCACCCGCTTTGCATCCGTGGCGTTAGTTTTCCGTCCCGTGGTGATCGCATAATCAATTACGTGCTTCCAGTGCAATAAAAGGTGAAGTCTGTGAAGGACCATTACTCGAGCTGTTGGGTAGCCCCGACGTTTTTAAAGTTGGGCCGGATACGACACTTGTTGCGTTGCATACGATATAGACAAGTTGCCTGTAAAAACTATAAGGTGTGTAATCTCCGCGAACCTTAAGTTATGACACATTTATCGGGCAAATTAATCTTACCAATCTGACAACTCTCCGTCATTAAGGTGCGGCTTGATCGTCCTCGTATCCGAACACAGGCAACGTCGCTTGGCTTGACCGGAAGGAGCCGTTCAACATATTCAATTTGTGATCTGCACTCCGTGTGAGGCTCGAATCCCGTTCCGCAAACTTCCAAATCCTGGTTGACTTGTTTGAGTAAAGATTGCCGCCGTTGTCTGGGAGACAGGCTGGTTCGGCTGGCATGTTCCGGCGGGCTCTTTCGCGCTCGTTGGATAAGAGAGTCCCCTCACGACAAGTCCATACGTTGCGCAGAATGATGTTTCTTAATGAACACGTGCGCTGGCTGGGCGGCATTGGTATGAATGGCAGTCCGACAACAGTTCGGACCAACCCGACGGATCAGCCGGATCCGCAAACTACATCAACATCACGGAAAGTTCGGAATGACATCTAATATCTTTACATAAACTCGGGTTTGAAACTTTTTTTCTGCTATAATTTGTCCATTTCGGTAGTGGATCTCAGTTGTAATGGGATAAGGATGAACGTCCAATGGGATGTGAATTTAATTGCCAATTGCACAGTAACAGAGCGTTTTCGGGGTCTGACAAGTAATTCTTGGCTTTGCCAAATACAAACACTCCTGCGCAGATACAGTAAATTGAGTTCCAAGAGGTCCATCTCATTATCCATCAAACATCTGACTTTCGGCCCATCTGCAAAAATGTAGCAGCTTCTTAGGTTCGTCAATTCACAGGCTGATTAAGGTGCTCCACTTTCAACGGCCGGGAAATTATCTATTCGATCCTATCTCTCTTCGGTGATCTGATAAAGGATTAAGCAGGCCTAAGGCCTAGCGGTCATAACACTCTCCGTGAATTCATGGTTCAACATCACATCTCCATGCCCGTCAAATTTCAACATCTGCTGACTCGCATGAGCCACCCACCAAAAATTACCTTGTCGCCAACCATGGCAGTACAATCGACATTATTCTACGCGACCACTCTTGTTAGATAAATCACATGCTCCTAGTATCACGGCAGGGCAAATTCCGTCTAGAAAAATAGCTTATCACCCTATCACCCAAAGAAAAGACCGAAATTGTCAAGGATGTCACGTAGCTCGTTCTTTCGCGACTATCCAAGAAGGCAACTTCCTCGAGTATGAAGGCATGTACACCGTTTATCCCGAATGCTCCGAAGCTAATCACAAAAGAAGCCAAAGTAGTATATCGAAGAGAATTTACTCGAACCTCCCTAAAATCGGACTGAATGGATTTGGCGAAACTTAATCACACTTGGAAGATATGTATCCTTGGTCTTTATATGCGGAATCGAAATGGATGACTACGAATTGATTATGTTGGAAAGCATACATCGATGCTGTTTTAAAGTTGCATGCACACATCACCATAGTCTTCACCTTTGGTCGCAGAGCAATGTAACGCCGGTTCTATCGCTTTCTGGTCCCGGTGAGCGCGTTGCACAAGGTAGCCGCAAACTCCTTTCTGCGCAGAACGTGACCGCATCATGAACGACACGCAGAGATGAAATTCCAATCCCAACTGTTCTGATGTCTATGAAAATATTCTAGGGCTAACCCTGAAATATCAAGAACGCAATTCCAAACCAACCCGCGCGAATCGACCATCATCTCCGCTCCACCCCACCACCGAACCCCCGCCCCTCTTCTCCCCAAAGCATTGTCTCCGGGGACAAACCGAGGAACCGGTGGGCGTTATTGAGCCACTGCCCTCTCGTCGGCTGAGTGCCTGTGATCACATTCTGTTCCTGCCTCCGCCTCGTACGTACCGCCCATCTTCGATCGTCAGAACCTAATAAGCATTTGGTCACGCGATTCCGACGAACTTTCTTTGGAATTCAATACCTCTGATTAGTCAAAGAGGGTTCGGTTCTCCGTATTTATTCTCTCTCATCTCAAGCGACTTCTGCTAGAATGGCACACGACCCAGAAGATACCGTAATGCTCCACGACGGCGACGAGGGCCCTCAGCGCGCCCAAGAAGATGAATACGACGAAGACGACGAAGACCAAGAGGACGACCGAGATGACATATACATGCAAGTGGATCCCACAGTTGCCAACGAAACAAACGACTTCGTCGATGAAAGTATTCTCCTCCTCCATATTCTAGGCAAAAACAAGACAAATTCAAAGCAATGGGTGTCGTACGTGCGTGACCTCAATGCCCATGACTCGAAACACATTATTCTATATAACTGGGTTGCCTTGTCGCTCGTGAGGGAGGCATATGCAGATGTTGCTGCGGTTGCTGTCTACAACTTCCCGAAGAAGCCAAGCCAAGTCTATTATTCGAAGAATAATCTCAATTCTTCGGACAAAGTACATGCAAACGAACTTGCAGACCTGGTCCGGCACGCAGCATCCAGCGAAATGCCCATTGTGGGGTTCCAGGACCAATATTTTGCCCTCATGCACAGGAATTGTCTTCCAAAGTTGAAATGCCGTGTCAACAACCTTCGAGCATCATTGTCCTTTCGCGGAAAACCTCTCAAGGACGAAAACGATAAACTCGTCTACACCCCTTCTCAAGGGGACCAACTTCGTACTCTACTACAAAACGCTATCGACTCGAATGCTCCACAACCACTTCATCAAAATCGTCCCGATGTGACTGCAGTCAAATTCGTCAAAGATACGAACAATGTTTTCGTTGCATTGCTCAAAGTATTTGATTCGATGAAAGTCCATGTTGCCAGTGAAGAGACAGCTTTGATGCTTGAAACGTTGTGTGCTCACTGTTGGATGATCGGAATGAGTGCTACCCTCGCGGGCCTCGCGAGGGATAAGGTTGGTGCTCAGGATGTCATCATTGCAGCCGGCAAATTGGGAGAGTACTTTCAAGGAACGGGATATCTATATATCCTTTTTGGCGACAAGCAGACGAGAAGTTCCGTACGATCGTTCAAATTGTTTGCCGTTCCGCCCATGCCTGATCGCCGCGTCGAGTTATGCAAAAATTGGTTCCATGTCATCGACACCGTATATCACCGTGTCAATGGGAGGGCGATCGACATTACCAAAGCCAAGCTGTATTCTCAATTACAAACACAAGTTATGGCATACGCTCAATTCGCCGGCCCGTTCATACGTCATGCAGAAGTTCAGTTGATCGAGTATTTGATGAGTCAAAACCGTTCTCCTACCATCATCGGGATCTCAAAATTTTCATGCGCGCTCTGCGACCAGTGGATCAAGGCGATCAATGATGAAAATTACAGGAAGTGGAAAGTTAGCGGGTGTAATGGACGCATGTATCCATGGGCCAGGGATGTCGACGCCGGACCACTGACTGCGGCCGCCAAAGCCAAAGTGAAGGCCTTTGTGTATAAGGAAGTTGTCAAGTGCATCAAAAAATTCATTCCTGATGGCGGGGAGTCTCCGGCTCATCCCTCAGTGTTGGATGCTGACCCGTATGCTGACAAAAATCCGAGAGTTACCTTACTGTGAATTTTTTATTTTTTCATTTTTTTTTTTTCCTTAAATGGGTTGCGAATCTGAGTTGTAGTATTTTGGCTATATTCGATTTTGGCTGTAATTTTATGTGGTAGAGTCTTATTTCGGATAGAAATATATCTCCGTCATAAGTCATATAGTTAAGATAAAGTCATTTTGAAAAATTGAAAAGTATCTACAGTACATACAGTACCCAGCACGTGAAACCAAATTGGGGAAGGCAACGAGGACAGAAACGACGCCAGATCTCCACGCTCAGGTGTCGCGAGACAAATATACATGATATACTGATTGAATGCATGCCTACGATAACCCTGCTTTACTTAGTACTTGGTTCATCTCACTCCTGCTTCAATAACTAATGGTACAATCGCATGGCATCGACTCAATAAACGACCTGAGTAACTGGGTTCCCTGATTCTATCAGACTTCTTGCAACATCTTACCATAGCCTAGTGATATCTGGCTTCCATACTCTTAGATACAGCACCTCGTAACCTCATGAGCCATTTGTGAAAGCGTGCTTTGAGTTCTATCTATAAGTTTTCAATAGGATTGAGAGCGGACGATTGCGCCGCCCACTGCATTATTGAAAGGTGATTTCCAGTAGAAGTTCCAGGAGAAGAAGGATATGAAATCAAAGCGGTATTAGATCACTGCAATACCCAAAATCACCGCGAATACCTAGTGCACGGGCTTGGTCATCCTGACTCTGACGATCAGTAACGTACAGTGCGATACAAGAGGCATCAAAAGGAAGGACATCTGACAGTCTACGCAACTTTTTGGGCAAGAAGTTACTGCAACGTTGAATATTCTGCGAGTAAAAATGGACACTGTTCAATCGAAGTGGACCACACGAACCTGCAGATTCCTTCCGAAGCTCTATCCGATCGCCCAACTCTCTCTTTCCCTCACTTGCTCCAGGAAACAAGTAAAACGAGTGTCCTGAGAACGATAGCCCATCAAGATGCCTTGGAAGAAATCGAAGAAGAGGAAGAAAGGATTTAAATCATTATTAGCCACTCAAAGACTGAGTTGTACGTATTGGTGGGGAAACATGATCTTACATTCGCTAAGGCTGTGCATGTATCCATACGCCAAACACCACTCCGTCCACCATTATTATAAAGTTCAATCTCCCTATGCTTTAAACACACGCCAAAAATAGAAACAAAAGGCAATGCCGAGAATATGAATCGTGAAATCATGTGTACAACAATTCTCTCCGTCCCATCCCCATTCACGTCGACCGGGCCAATGCTTCCTCGGTGCTTCTCTCAATGCTATCCTTAGTCGAAACACTTTCCCCGGAATCTTCCCTCGTAACGGCCGGTTTCTCCTCCTGCCCCGCAGCGTCCTCAACCACCGCCCCCTTCTCCGGCTCTGGCCCCCTCCGCTTTTTTCGTTCGAATGCAGTCCAGATTAAAGCCTGCATGCACCCCCATTCGATCGCCTTGCGTTCCAACCACGGCGCCCCAACGGGTTTCGTGAGAAAGTCGTTGCACCCAGCAGCCAAAGCCTCGTTGCGGTCTGTGGCACGGGATGAGGCGGTAAGGGCTACGATGATGACAGGGGAAGGGAAGGGAAGGTCGCCTAATTCGTCTTCGGCTGATGGTTTGTCGGTTGGTTCTTCGTCGAAGACGCCGATGTGGTTTACTCTTTCTAATCTGCGAATTTCTTTTGTTGCTTCGATTCCTGACATGACGGGGAGTTGAATGTCCATCTGCAAACGGTCAGCAAACAATCCTGGAGATTTCTGTGCATTTGGGGGAAGGTTGTGGGTGGGGTACCAAGACGAGATGCCATCCACCCTGACGCCATTTCTCAACGGCCTGTTTGCCGTTGACGGCAGTTGCATACTTCAATTTTCGTTTCCTGAAAAAGGCTTCGAGGATTTGGGCATTGATAATGTTATCTTCGACGATGAGTACATTGATTGGCGGAATCAGTCCAAGTACAGAACCTTTCGGCGGCGCGGGAGGAGCTAATGACGATTCCTTATCGGCCTTGGATTTAACAAGTGGCACTCCTCTCGCAGGTCTCGGCGATTCGATGCGTTCTACGACAGCAGACGGATCTCGTGGCCCGGCGAGGGTGTCCGGCTTTTCGCCAGAGGCGGTATTACCTCTACGTCGGGTAGTAGGGTACGTTGTTGAAGCCAAACCAGAAGGTCCTCCTGCACTACCAGAAGCTGCCCCAGAGATAGAAGATTTAGGGGAGCCCGTCGCTGGTTTTAGAGCAGCGGAAGGCTGCTGCTGTTGAGGTTGTTGATTTGGGTTTTCGGTGGCTGTGCCGGGACTCGAGTTCGGAATGGGAATTTTGGGACGTACGGAAGTGCCTGTCGAAAGACGTTGTTGAAGATTGGAATTTGGTGGTACTCCCGAACTTGGTGAGGGGACTTTTTGAGAAACAATCTGGGTTGGTGGTAATTGCATTTGGAGTGCTTGATTCGGGACGGTCGTTGGCACTTTCGCGCCCGGCGGATATTGCCGCACGCGGTTTGGGGGGTAATCACCGGGCGGCGTTGTATTATTTCGTGCGGAAATAGATGATGAAGGACGTATATTGGGTGGATAACGTAGATTTGGGACTATACTCGAGTCTGGCGACCTTCGACCTTGAGCTCTACCAATTTCGGATTCGGTTTGACTGAGAGGCTCGACGACCATAGACGACGTGTTCGTACCATCGTAACGTCGACCAGGGTATATGGAACTCTGAGACGTCCCTCGACCTGGAACAAGTGGAGGCCGACCCTGTTGTGACCGTGGATACTGAACTGAGGATCCGATCGACGCCCTTGATCTTGCCGGGTATTCACCGGGCGGAGTAACCACTGTCTGCGGTATATAAGGAAAGTATTCTTGCTGAACTGACTCTGCACCCCCAAACGACCCTCCGGCACTGAATGGATTCGGTGAAAACGCTGGGCGCATAGCTCCGGGCTCGAGGTACCCGCCCGTCTGTAACCACCATCTCGTATAATTATCTCGTCCGCCTGTCGTGACAATTATCCAAGCTTCATGACTCCGTTGACCATTCGGATACTCTGTCTGTAAAACATTCAACACGCTCTCATCAGGAGCAAGTAATCTCCCTCCGACTTCACCCTCGCCTCTGGCCGCCTCGCCATCCCCCAGGGGCGTTTTCCCAGGGATTCGGACCGACAGGTCCGCGGCATCGTGATGTTTACCTAGGGATTGCGGGTATTTTCGTAAAATTGCTTCGCGTAGGTCGTCGACGAGGAAGTCCTCCGTTAATTCAACGTCGACGTGTCGTGGGACATCGGCGGAGGCTGTGCCGCTGAGGGGCGAGAAGACTGGTGTGGAGATGGAGGATGGGATTTGTATGCGTGTGGGCGAAGAGTTTGGTCTCCGAACCCAGAGCTTTGTGATGTTGTTCGTGGCCATTTCTTCGCTTAAGTGCGGCCAAAGATTAGTGTCGTTGATGTGGGGGAGGCAAACGATGGCAAAAGTCATAGTATAGTGATGAGCCGTATTCAATGTTTTTCCAAGGATCTAGACAGTCAGCCCCAGCGGGCTCTTGACAGGTGACTTGTACAAGAGAACACGATGTGCCAGCAATGGCACCAACGGCGAGTGCAACGGCGGGCGGCTAAAATAGTCCAAGCTGCACGGGCATGCGCTTTTGTATTCTGGGCGGGGCAAGGGGAGGCGGCAGGTAACGAAAATCGGCGGTTGTGCTGGTGGTTGTTGTGGCTGGTGTGAGCACTGAGCAAGAAAGGTCCGTGCCCCGCACCACAAACGGCCAATCACATTTCCGCAAACGGAAATGGACTTGGGTGCAACGAACGCTTGCATTCAGGGCGAAAATACGAGTCTTTCATGACACTTTCTTCGCCACCCTTCTAAGCTTTGGCTGTGGATGTCAAGC
>Ga0335081_10008635_pt1 | contig 16348 bp, 15 predicted proteins | sample Lox_Sample_35_FD_206713 | JGI IMG/M metagenome (GOLD analysis project Ga0335081, IMG submission 206713) | Soil microbial communities from Loxahatchee National Wildlife Refuge, Florida, United States - Lox_Sample_3.5 | ecosystem: Environmental > Terrestrial > Soil > Wetlands | place: USA... | reverse complement strand
AGCAAGCGCCGCCAAAGTCGAGTAAACGGTGGCTGTGGGTGGGGGCCGGAGCGCTGGCGACCGCTTTGGCACTAGTCGCCGTCATCCAGTTCGGACCGTGGCGAAAGAGCAGCGCGCAAGCGGAACAGGCGTCTCCCGCCTCGACGCCGGCCAGTACGGCGGCGACGCCGGAGCAGCCTCCTGCGGTAACCACACCGCCTCCCGATCAGCAAGCCGTGACGCCGCCGGCCGCCGAACCGGCGCCTGTGCAGCCCGTAACGCCACCTACAACACCACCTCCCAGCAGCGCGGAAAAACGTCCGGTTCGCCAGGTCGCGAGGCAGTCAACGACGCCGGGACGAGGGACTGCACCGGCTGCCATCCCGCAGAATACACCGGCAACACCCATGGCCAACGACGCGCCTCAGCAGGCCTCAGGGCCCGATCCAGGGGCCGCGTTGCAGGAGCTGCGCGAGCAGTTGGTACAGCTCGATGCCCGCGCCGGCGCCGTGCGTACCAGCCTGGGAAACCTGAAACGTTCGCAAGCGGCCAGCGGGATGTCGCTGCGTGGCGATATGGCATCCGCCGAGAGCCGTATGAACTACCTGATGGACGGCGCCAACTCCGCGCTGCAAGCGCACGATCCGGCTGCCGCGAAGAAGTTTATTGACTCCGCGGACCGAGAAGTCGAGAAGCTGGAAAAATTTCTGGGATTATAGGGGCGCTGAGGTGGCGCGCAACGCAGAGACAATCCACTGACTCATTGAAACTCCCACCGACCGCGCGGCCTTTCGGACGAGTTGTTCCGTATCATCGTCCAGCCAGAAGGTGACCCTCTCACGCGCTTTTACCATAGCGCGCGCCTTGCCGGGTCCCCGCCTACCGCCGCTTGCACGTTCCGCAATCTCATACCTAGCGCAGATAGAACGCCGACAGCGCCGACCTAGGTTACTTGCAGCGCTCAACCGCTCGTTGGGGTGCGAAGCCTCTCAATGCCGCACATGCAGCTTGACGAACCTCTGGCCGTATATCCTCAGTGTAAATCTCGAACATTTCAATGATGTAGTCGCTCCAGCCCTTGTTAAAAAGGTAAGAGGGGTCACTCCGTAATACCGGAAGCAAATTCACATCGTCCTCGTCAAGAAACCGCGCTGCGGATCGCCGGATGCCGCTGTCAGAACTCTGCAAGGCGTGTTCGAGGCACTTGGGACGGTGCCAGAATATCGTCGCGGCAATCTCGCAGGCTGTATCGCGAAGGTATTGGTCAGAATTGAGCTGTAGTTGCTTCAAGCGCTCGTTCACATATTGCGGGCCAACGCTAGAAATCGGGGGCCATCTAAGGGTCGTTGCAAACAACTGAAGATCGCAATCAGAACCAGGCGTCAAGAGGATGTAGGCAATTGTTGTGGCCGGACCAAGTGCAAGCGGGAGATCCTTCTGGTCATGCGAGCCGCTGTTTACTTCAATTTTGAGTTGCCTGGCATCGGCAAAGCTGCGCAGTATTCCGCCTTCGTCACGAAGTGAGGTAATGTAACGATTGCCGGGGCGCAACTGATACCGAGGTCTCTGATCCAGCTTATCAAAGAAAAAGAAGGCAATATTCTTATTTGGTAGATCCCCCTTGATTACGTTGTCAACGATCGCCTCGTACTTTATCAGCTGCAGCGTTTTTGGTCCGCCTTGATAAATTGGCTCGGGAGAGCCCTGTGGGTCAGCACTAACGATCTTCACAGCTAAGATGTAGGGCGCTGACAGCCAAAAATCATCCCCGACGGGCTCTCCGTGCAGAATCAGACGCGGCCTAAGCTCGCGCGCGCGATGGCACCCTGCAAGGGAAATGATAATGAGAATCGCCGTGACAAACTGCATCAACGGGCTAGGCTGCATTCTCAGCGTCTGCGACCTTCAGGTGATGAATTCAGAGATGACGTTGCTGATCCGCTTTCATAGCGCGTAGCGCGCGCGATCGGCGCTGACAGCGGCGCCCACGACGGCGATCTCATCGCTGGTGGGCACGATTTCGAACATGCTGCCTTGCAGCGAACTCATCCGCACCATATCTTGCAGATCCAGGTTCAGCCGCTCGACGTCGATGAAGCGCGCGTTGTGGCCTGTGAGATAGAACTTGCCGGGGCCATCGAGATGAATGCTGGTGGCGGTGGCAGCTGCCAACGCGCGATGCCAGAGTCTCACGAACGCCGCGCAGCGCGAATCGCCGTTCTTGGCTTCGGCGAAGACTTCGTCGGGCTCCATGTCCAGGAACCTGCGCCGCATGGCGACATGTCCCATGATGCCTTCCAGGTGTCCCACGCCTCCGCAGCCGCAGTATTTCTCTTTTGGGTCGAGCGAGACCACCATGTGGCCGCCCTCCCACACGCCCTCCGCCTGCGGATAGCGCCCGTAACCGATTCCGTTGCCAATCGTCCAGACACGAACCAGGCTTTCGAGTTTTCCATGCGTGGCGGCAATACCCGCGGCCATGGCATCGGCGTCATTTACCACCAGCACGCGCGCATAGCACGAGGACAAATACTCCTGCAGATGAAAGCCCTTCGCCTGTTGCAGATTGGGCGATTCTTCAATGCGGCCGTCCCGAATCACGCCGGGGAATCCGATCCCTACGACTTCTGCCGGAGTTCCGTCGGTGACCTGGTCGATTTCGCGACGGATCAGGTCGGCGATCTCTTCCGCGGGTGTGCCGAGAAGTTCCTCGGAGGTGGAGCCCTCCTCCGGATAAACGCGGATTTCACCGACCAGCCGGTTGGCCTCCACCACTCCAACCACGATCCGGTCCGCCGCCAGCACGCCGACAATTTTGGCCATCGTCAGGTCTCCTCGCCTAAAGCCGGGCGAGCTTGTTCAGCCCGTTGAACGCTGCCGCCTTGTAGCACTCGGCGAGCGTCGGGTAATTGAAGACAGTGTTCACGAAATACTCTACCGTTCCTTTGAGAATGAGTACGGCCTGGCCGATGTGCAGCAATTCGGAAGCGCCTTCTCCAATGATGTGGACGCCGAGTAGTTCCTTGGTCTCGCGGTGAAACATGAGTTTCAGACGGCCAGTGGTATCGCCGCGAATCTGGCCGCGCGCGATTTCGCGATAATACGCGACACCGACCTCGTACGGGACATCTTCGTCCGTGAGTTGCTCTTCCGTCTTTCCGATGAAGGAAATCTCCGGGATGGTGTAGATTCCGTACGGGTAGAAAGCAGGGTCCGAAGTGAGCTTGGAGCCGAACGCGTGTGCCGCCGCCAGGCGGCCCTGCTCCATGGAAACCGAGGCCAGGCTGGGAAACCCGATCACGTCGCCGGCGGCAAAAATGTGGGGCTGGCTGGTGCGATAATCCGGGTCCACTGGGATCCGGCCCCGCGAGTCGGCGGTGATTCCCGCGGCAGCGAGGTTCAGCTCATCGATGTTTCCTTGGCGGCCCACGGCATAGAGCAGAGCGTCACCCGAGATCTTTTTCTTGCTTTGCAGATTCGCAACCACACCGCATCCCGCTGCCTCTTCCACGCTCTCCACTTCTTCGTTCAGCCGCATGGTGACGCGGTGATCGCGAAGATGGTAGGAGAGAGCCTCGACGATTTCCGCATCGGCAAACTCGAGCAGCCGTGGCCGTTTCTCCACCAGAATGACCCGAACGCCCAGCGTGGCAAACATACAGGTGTACTCCACGCCAATGACGCCCCCGCCCACCACGATGAGCGTCTTCGGAATATCCGCCATTTGCAGGATCTGATCGCTATTGACAATCGTCTTGCCATTGAGAGGCACTTTGGACGAAGTGGCGGGTTTGGTGCCGGTGGCAATGATGATGATGGCAGCTTCCAGGTCCAGAGTTGCCTGTGAACTCGTGACGCGGAGGTGAGTGGAATCCACGAAGCTTGCGGTCCCTGTCAGCACTTCGACGCCGTTGCGCGAAAGCTGTGCCTGGGTGACATCGACTTCTGTCTTGATGACGTGCTGCACACGGAAAGAGAGATCCGCCATGTTGATCTTCTCCTTCACGCGGTAATTGATGCCGTAGATGTTCTGGTAATAGAAGCCGGAAAGATGCAGCACGGCTTCGCGCATGGTCTTGCTGGGTATGGTGCCGCTGTTGATGCAAGCGCCACCCACCACTTCGCGTTTCTCCACCAGCGCCACTCGCTTCCCGGACTTGGCGCCCTGGATGGCAGCACGCTGGCCGGCGGGACCGGAACCGAGCACAATCAGGTCGAAGGTCTGCATGGGTTGTGGTTGATGGTTGGGCCTAAACGTTTATTAAACCACGCCGCCCACCGGCTTATAATTACGCTAGGGGGGAAAAGAGAAAGGCCGCGGTCTGATCCGATGAGCGCCCACATCATAGCGTCCGTGTCTTCCTTGGAACTGGATTTCTCCCGCCAGCGATCGGCTCTTGCGGAAGATCCATATCCCACTGCTTTCGAACGCCGCGAGCGTTTGCAGCGCCTGATTCAAGCCCTGCTCGCACGCCAGGACGAAATTGCGGACGCACTGGACCGCGATTTTGGCGGCCGCTGCCGGGCGGAGGTCCGCTATGCGGAGATCTTTGTTTCGCTGCAATCGCTTCGTCATGCCCGGCGACATTTAAAGCACTGGATGAAGCCGCGACGGGTCCCCGTTGCATTGGCGCTACAGATGGCGAGGGCTTTCGTGATGCCGCAGCCGGTAGGCGTTGTCGGCATTGTGGCGCCCTGGAATTATCCGCTGTTCCTGACCATGGGGCCCATCGCGGGGGCGCTGGCTGCGGGCAATCGCGTCATGCTCAAACTTCCCGAGTTCACGCCCGTGACTTCTTCCGTCCTGGCGCGATTGTTTGCCGAGTGCTTTACGCCGGACCTTGTCACCGCGGTGCAGGGTGATGCGGAGGTTGCGAAGGCATTCGTCCGGCTTCCGTTCGATCATCTTCTGTTTACGGGATCCACCGCGGTTGGACGTCAAGTGATGCGGGCGGCCGCCGACAACTTGACCCCCGTTACGCTGGAACTGGGCGGAAAGTCACCGGTTTTGCTGGCGCCTGACGCCGATTTCTCCGCGGCGGCGGGCTCGATTACGTACGGAAAGTTCCTGAATGCGGGACAGACCTGCATCGCGCCGGATTATGTGCTGGCGCCGGCCAACCGGCTCGAGGAGTTAGTTGCGATCCTGCGAGCTGAAATCGAAAAGCAATACCCGCGTGCGGCGGCAAATCGCGACTATACGTCCATCATCAACCAGAAACAGTCCGGCCGGCTGGAACAATATCTTGCCGAAGCACAAGCCGCGGGGACGCGCATCATTCGGATGGAAGGGGAAGCTTTGCCGGCCGGCCGAAGAATCCCTCCCACTCTGGTCATCGATCCGCCAGAGCAACTGCGCCTTATGCAGGAAGAGATCTTCGGACCGATCCTCCCCGTCAAGCCCTACCAATCTTTCGACGAAGCCATTCAGTACATCAACGCGCACCCGCGGCCTCTAGCTCTCTACCTCTACACGAGCAGTTCGCAGGTGAAGGATAAGGTTCTCAAGCGAACCGTCTCCGGTGGCGTCTCGATCAACGACACGCTGTTGCACATCGCCGTTGAAGATCTCCCGTTCGGCGGCATCGGTCCGAGCGGCCTGGGGAGTTATCACGGGCGGACTGGATTCGAAACCTTCAGCAAGCTCAAAGCCGTTTTCGAGCGGCGCGGATTCGCGTTTGGCGCGATGCTCCGCCCGCCATACGGCCAGCTGCATGACCGCATGATGCGCTTTCTGATTCGGTGGTCCAGGTAACTGGGCGTTACACTGACTCCGAGGGCCGGATCATGAGAATCTTGCTTTTCCTGTTGTCACTCGTTCTGCCTGCTGCAGCCGCTGAGATTCTGGGCGGTGCGGAGATCGCCGAGGTGTATCGAGTCCGCCTGGATCGAGGGGACCTTTTGCTGGAGACCATTCAGGACGTGATCCAGAAGAATGGCATCGCGGACGGCGCAGTGCTGACGGCCGCCGACTCGCTTCAGGAGTGCACGTTTCATCGCGTGAAGTCGCTTGCCGAAAAGCCCCAAGACGAGTTCACAACTGTAAAGGAGCCCATGGAGATTCTGAACGTAAACGGGCTGATTGCGGGCGGCGAGCCACATCTCCACATGGCGCTCGCCGGGGCTCACGGCGCTTTTGGCGGGCACTTGGAGAACGGTTGCCGGGTGCTCTACCGCGCCGAATTGACCATCGCCAGGTTCTCAGGTCCACCGCTGGCGCGAAAACCGAACAAGGCCGGTGTGCCCGTTTTACAGCGGAAATAGAGGCGGACTAGAAGCCCAGGCTCAGACCGGACGCGGTCATTACTTTGGGAGCCGTGGTTTTCGTCGGATCATTTGTTGAAGGACGAATTCCTGCGGTGCGGAGCTCGTGAAATTCGGCTCTCACCGCAGTCGCCTTGTTCTGATAATCCAGCCGAACGATGCGCCCGCGCATCACCAGCTTCAAGCTGCAGACCTCGCTAAGCACGAACGGCCATTTGATGGAAAGTTCGACGAAGCCGGTTGGGGGCAAGAGTTGATCCGTCTCCAGAAGAACGCCGCCGCTGCTGATGTTCAGCGTTCTGCCGCAACCTATCCGGTCGACGCGGTCTCCATTCAGCACTTTATATTGAACGTCCAGTGTGATGGGATACCGGCCGTTTGCGCGCTGATCGCCCTGCTTCTCCTTTAACACCGTGATTCCTCCTCCGGAAATGACAACAAAAATTCACTCTTGTTTACTTATTTCTCAGACGGTTCGGGTCAGCGAAGACCAGGCAATCGTGGCGCCGACGGAGGCAATAACCTGACTAACAGCGTAAGCCTGAAAAAACTTCACGTCCAATCGAAAATATTGATCGTCTCGATTCCCGCTGGCGCTGCCAATCCAGAGCTTGCGTTCGCATAACCGCCCGTCGAACTTAGCGTTGCAACACGAATGCCAAATCATGCGGCTAGCCGTGCAGGTTAGCTACCGACTGATTTTCTTGCACATACGCGCCCTTTGGCAGCGATCCGTTCTGACGGTTAGTCCTTGCTGAACCTAACTAAAGAGATATGGGCTATCCGAATGGATAGTGTTCGTTTTCGTCACCTTGCATCAGCCGCACAACTTGTGGACCAGGGGGACGCCGTCGTCCGCCGGAATCCCGGGCCGAGTCCAGACGCCAGGAATCTTCAGCCCACAGTGCGGGCACGCACCACTCGGGCCGATGCGATCTTCCAGAATCCGGAATCCGCGGCGCCGGATGAGAGCCGTCTGGCACCCCGGGCAGCAGGTATCCTCCCACGAGCCGACCGCGCCCGGGAGGTTGCCCGCGTAGACGAACTGCAATCCCGCGTTGCGCCCAATTTGAGCTGCGCGCAGCAGGGAATGGGCGCTTGTGTTATCCGGCGAAGTCATCTTGTAATCCCGATGAAACGCGATCACGTGCCAGGGGATGCCTGGCGAAACTTCGGCGATGAACCGCGCGATCGATTCGAGCTCCTGATCCGAATCGTTGAAACCGGGCACGATCAGGGTGACGATCTCGATCCAAAAACCCATCTCGTGAATGAGCTGAATGGAGTCGAGAATCGGACCGAGGCGGCCACCCAGTTCGCGGTAGCGGCTGTTGTTGAAGCTTTTCAGGTCTACCTTGTACAGGTCGAGCCAGGGCCGAAGGTAACGCAGAACTTCAGGCGTTGCATTTCCGTTGGAGACGAATCCCGTCATGAGCCCTGCTCTGCGCGCAAGACGAAAGATCTCCACGGCCCACTCGGCGGTGATTAGCGGCTCATTGTAGGTGCTGATTACGGCGTCAGCGCGATGCAGCAGCGCGGCATTCACGATCTGCCCGGGGCTGACCGGCGCGAAGTCCAGGGAAGCACGCACGTCGCGAAGCGCTTGCGATGTTACCCAGTTCTGGCAATAACCGCAGTGCAGGTCGCAGCCCAGCATGCCGAAGCTGAGCGCAAGCCCGCCGGGGCGCACGTGGAAGAACGGCTTCTTCTCCAAAGGATCGCATTGGATGGTGTTCACATAGCCGTACGGCGCGTAAAGCTTGCCGCCACGATTGAAACGAACTTTGCATACGCCCGCGAAGCCTGCGCCGATGGGGCACCGGTGTCCGCAGGCCAGGCATCGCAGACGGTAGCCGTCGATGACCTCGAAAAGCTCCGACTCACGGGTTCGCTGGGCGAGTTGCTCGGCCACAGTCTTCACTGCAGTAGACTTTCTGTAAACAGTTTAGCGCCGCGGCCGGCCGAGATCCGCCGCCGGCATTTTGAGGGCGAATCAGGGAGGGCATGATGAAAGTGATTGCTGATTTATGCGTGATTCCGATGGGGATCGGCGTCTCGGTTTCCCGGGAAGTTGCCGTTTGCGAACGCATTTTGAGCGAGGCGGGCCTGAAGACCAAACTTCACGCATACGGCACCAACATCGAGGGTGAATGGGACGATGTCTTCGCGGCGATCAAACGCTGCCACGAGGCCATTCACGCCATGGGTGTGCCGCGCATATCGAGCACCCTTCGCGTGGGCACGCGGATCGACCGGCAACAGACCATGGAGGATAAAGTGCGCAGCGTCGAAAAGAAGCTGCAGGAAGGGGGTTAGCCGGGGCCGGGCGAGTTCACGTAGCCGGCAACCAGGGCGGGGTTTTCCATCGGAATGAAGTGCGAATGGGGCACCACGATGTCCCGGCCGCGGCGAAAGCATGTGGCCAGATCGGGCGCTGTGTAGGACGCCGCCATATCCATGGGGCCTTCCGCCGGCATGAAGCGCGGAGCGCGAACCACAGTGACAGGCGCTTCGACTTTTCCGAATTCGTCATAGAGGTCCGCGTCGTGTAGGGCGCTGGCTTCGTAGATCGACGCTTCGATGTCCGGCGGACACCCCAGCACGTAGCCGTGCCCGTCGGTGGCCGGCACCAGACCGAAGTTGCAGTAATCGCGCAGAACAGCCTGGTCCCAATCGCGGAAAGGCGGCCGATCCTTGAAGCGTTCGAACATCTCATCGGGCGATTTCCAGTGATTCCGGCGTTTGCGCGCGTAGTGGAGTTCTCTATGCCGGCCTGTGTAGAGGGCGCGGGGCATGATCACCGGATCGATCAGAATCAGTTCGTCGAATGCCTCGGGCACAAGCGCGGCTGCGAGCGTCAATGAGTGCCCTCCCATGGAATGGCCGACGCCGGTCGCCCCGCGCAGGCTAAGTTGGCGAGCCAGGCTTGCCGTGTCCTCGCCGAATTGGCGCCAGTGGTAAGGCGGCTCCGGCTTGGAGCTGAGGCCGTGCCCGCGCATGTCGAATGCGATCGCGCGGCGATCCGGAATCCGAGCCACCACCTGGTTCCAGCAGCGTGCGTGGAAGCCCGTGGCGTGAGCCAGGAATACCGGCGGTCCGGAGCCCGCGCGTTCAAAAACGGCGAGCCGTGCGCCGTGGACATCGAAGAATCCGGAGACGGTCACAATTCGCGGGGAACCACATACGGCTCGCGGTAATTTCGCGTCAGCAGGGCATTGGCCTCGTCGTCTCCGAGGAAACGGCCCGTGGACTGAGCCATCCGCAACCCGTGTCCCACCCGGTAGCTGATGTTTGACAGGTGGCAAAGCGCCGCTGATCGCGTTCCGATCTCGACATCGGCATGTAGAAGCTTGTGATCGCGGGCGCGTATCGCGTCGAAGAAATTCTTCATGTGCGCAACCGTGGAGTCGTCTTCGTGCGGGCGTTCGTCCATCACCTTCTCGTACTTTTCCGCGTCACCGGCGCCAGAGCCGCGAGCGGCTTCACCACTAATGTTTGCCGCTGTGCTCTTGATGACCTGGAAACCCGTGTGATCCACCGTCATGAAACCGGCATCGCCGAAAAAGATATTCCCGACAAAATTTGGCCCGTGCAGCCCGCCCAGTCCTTCCGGCGGTGTGGGTAGATTGCGGACGTCGAAGGTGATCTGCGCATCGCCGAAATCCAGCGCGCTCTGTTGCGTGTTGGGCGTCTCCTGATCGTCCTTCCAGACGAACTTGCCGCCCGAAGACGATACCGAAAGGGGCCAGCCGGTGCGGCCCAGGCCCCAGGCGCAAATATCCATCTGATGCACTCCCTGGTTGCCGATATCCCCGTTGCCGGTGTCCCAGAACCAGTGCCAGTTGTAGGCAAATTTGTTCTTGCTGTAAGGTTTCCACTGTGCCGGACCCAGGAAGCGATCCCAGTCGAGTCCCGGCGGCACGTGCATGTCGGGCGTGTGGCCGATGGAGAATCGCCGCCGGAAGCACAGCCCGCGAGCGTGATAAATCTGCCCGATGGCGCCTTCTTGCAGCACCTCGATGGCGCGCATCACGTTCGCGTCCGAGCGGCTTTGAGAACCGACCTGGACCATCCGGTTGTACTTGCGCGCCGCGCTCACCATCTGGCGGCCTTCAAAAATGTTGTGGCAGGCCGGCTTCTCGACGTATACATCTTTGCCGGCCTGGCACGCCCAGATGGCCGCTAGCGCATGCCAGTGGTTGGGGAGCGGCAGGGACACAGCGTCGACGTCCTTGGAATCGAACAGTGCTCGCATATCGGAGTATTCCTTGGCGTCATAACCCTTCAGCTTTCGGACCAGCGCAACGGCGCGTTCCCGGGCGCTTTGGTTCACATCACAAAGAGCGGCGATGCGGGCCTCGGCGTCGAGGGCGGCATAGGACTCCACGTGGTCGGCGCCGCGTCCTCCAAGGCCGACAATCCCAACGTTGATCCGGTCGTTGGCTCCTAGAATGGGAAACCGCGAGGTGGCAATGGCCGCGGCGGCCGCTTTCATAAATTGTCGTCTGGGTGTGCTTGGTTCCATAGGAATGCCTCCGGCGCCGCCATTTTATCGCAGCTGGGGAGCCAGCACCCGGTTTTCACGAGAAGGGACGCTGGAAATTGTCTATTCTGGTAGTGGGCCGCAGCGGATGGCGGACCTTTAGGAGACGGCTCCACGGTGCCATCACGGCCAACCCGAAAAATGAGTAGAATTGTCGGTTCTCACCATCATGTGATCGCCGTGCTTTCGATGACGGTCAGTTGCGGGATGCTTGGCTGTTCGTCCGAACCACAGCTACCGGAGCTGACTGCACCCACCGCAAGCGCCCTGATCGCGGAAAAATGGTCCCAGGATCTGCTGAATCACTTTGCTGTGTCGTTCCACTCCGACACCCTCATCGAATGCGGTGTGTCGAACGATCTCTGGAAGCTCGTGGAAAGCGCGGAGCGCGGCTACACGCGGACGGCGTATGAGTTGACGCCGAAAGGAAGCAAGGTTCTGTTCGCGATCGATCTGAATGCAGGCAGCAGATTACACGAGATCACGCTCCGGGGACCCTATCGCTTTGAGATCACCAATATCACGGCGGGTCCCGATGCCGACAGCCGGAGGGTCGAATTTCACTGGGAAATCGATTGGGACAAAGCGCCGCCCGAGCTAAAAGCATGTCTGCCAAAGTTCGAACTGGCTGGTTCCCTGGTCGGCCTGTTCAAGCTCAGCGGTCAGGAGTGGAGATTTGTGTCGTATTCAAAACCCGAATCGTCTTCGCCGCAAGGCAATCCGCCGGCGTAGCCGTGACTCGCGATTCCGAAAAGAGGGAGGAACCCTTCGAGCGATTGCGGTATAATTTATCGAATCAGGAAATCCTCGTTTCAGGTACTGCTGAAGACTTTGACCCGTCTCCTCCTTGCAAGCCTTCTGCGTCGAGTTTGCTCCCGGCAAACCGGCGAAACAATCTATCTATAGCGAAATGGATAACACGCTCGGTTTATTGATGACAGGTGGGGGTGCTCGCGGAGCTTATCAGGCCGGTGTGCTCAAGCGCATCGGCGAGCTCAAGCGGGTTCAAACACGCGGCAACCCCTTTCCAATAATCGGAGGCTCCTCGGCTGGCGCCATCAATGGTTGCGCCCTGGCCGTGGGCAGTGACGATCTTTCCACGGCGACCCGCGTGATCGCGAAACTGTGGTCGGAGCTCAGACCTCAGGATGTCTTTCGCTGTGATCTCCTGACGCAAGCGCACAACTCGATCACCTGGATCCTGGATCTCTCTTTTGGAGGGATTCTGGGAGGGGGTAACGCCCGTTCACTGTTGGATGCCACGCCCTTGCGGCACTTTCTCGGCAAACACCTCGACTGCGAACGAATCCAGAACAATATCAAGCAAGGGTATCTCTATGCGCTTGCGATTTCGGCCACCAATTATCATTCGGGAAGAAGTTATCTGTTCATTCAGGGAAAAAAGGGCCACCCGATGTGGAACCGAAGCCGGCGCGTGACCCTTTCCACAAAGATCACAGTCGAACATGTCTGCGCCTCGGCGGCCATTCCTTTTATTTTTCAACCGGTCAGGCTGCAGACACCGCGGGGGACGGCCTTTTTCGGCGATGGTTGCGTACGCCTTCACCAGCCCTTGAGCCCGATCATACACCTGGGAGCGGAGAGAATTGTGGCGATCGGTGTCCGCGGCGAGACTCTCGAACACCAGGAAGAAGCGTCGGACGCGCGGGGACCCTCGTTGGCCGAAGTGATGGGCGTCCTTTTTAACGTGATCTTCTTGGACCACCTGACTACCGACATCGAACATCTGGAGCGATTGAACGGGCTACTCGCCAGCCGTAGGATCAGCCAGTCTGGTTTGGGGGAATCCGAGAAGGTGCGCCCTTTGAAATACTTGCTCCTGGCGCCTTCGGTCGATCTGTCAGAAGTGGCAGAGCACCATCAGAAAGACATGCCGTATCTGATTCAGTATTTCGTGAACAGCCTGGGACGGGACGCGGCTTCATGCGCCGACCTGATGAGTTATCTGCTATTTGAAGGAAAGTACACCAACGCTCTTATCGACATCGGTTATCAGGATGCCAGCAATCGAGTCGACGAGATTGAGGATTTTATCTACAATGCCTGAGGTGTTCCCGGGCTGCTGCTGCACGGGTTGCTACCGCAACGCCCCGATCCCGAACTGATTGCCCGCACGCATTACCTTGCCACCACGGAACACGATCTCCAACAGTTTTTCGCTCTGGACCGGCCGGCCCTTTTCGTTTTTCAAGGCCGCCACAATCTTCTTGGTCTGAGTATCGATGATCTCGCCGGTCGAGGAATACGCCTGCCGCCCGTCTATACTAAAACTGATCCAGCCTGGGAAGTCACGGAGTGGGATGGTAGTCACCGGCTTGGGAGGCAATACCGTGGCGTCAAAAACGTGCAGACAATTGTTGGCGCCATCTGCCACCCAGAGCTCCTTTTCATCGGGCGTTAAGGCAATACCGTGGCTGGGACATCCGTGCCGTTTGAGCGGACCCGCCTGATAACCCTGAAACTCCACGCGGCAAAGCACCTTCCCGGATTGCAGATCGCCGACTTCAAACCCAGGCAGATCATTTACGTTGACGAAGACCCGGGTCCCGATGCCGTCCACGGTAAACGGCCGGATCGGTTTGGAAAACGGACCGACGGTTCGTACAACCGTGTGAGTATTAGTGTCGGCTACGGACAAGAAAGGCGACCGCAGACCGGCCAGGTAGACGCGCGAACCGTCCAGCGAGTAGACGGTATTATGAGATCCGGATTTGGTCTCGATCTTCGTGATGACATCGCCAGTGGCCGCGTCCACGACATTCCAATGGGCCCCTTCAAAGGACGGCACGTAGAGAGTCGTGCCATCCGGTGAGATGGCCAGGCGGTCGCATCCGCCCTCGTATGCCCGGTCCCAGATCTTGTGGCCCGTGACGATATCCAGCGCGGCCATACGGTTGAAGGTCGTGACGTAGAGCCTCCCGGTGACCGCGCTCGCCGCAATGCCCTTGACGTTCTCCGGTTCCTTGCCCGTTGGGGTTTCCCAGGTCGGGATGCGCTTTACGAACTTATAGCCCTCGTCGATGTCGAACACCAGTACGCCGATTCCGCCAAACTCGACGTAATTGCGAATCCCGGGTTCCGCGACGTAGAGGTAGTGCCGCTCCATGGTGTTTTCCGATGGACCGGCTGCAGCAGCGACCGCGATACAGGCGGTGATCAGAAACCCAGTCGCACGCATGGCGAGGTGTATTGTAGCAGTCCTGCGGGGGCGGATGCTTCCGCAATTTGCTCTTCATTCACCGCCGGCCGCTGCGTCCACGGCACGCTCAGCGGGCGTCGAGACTAGCGGAACGACTACCACAAACTTTGCGCCATCATCCTGAATCTCGATTCCTCGCCCGGAGACCAGCTTGCAGCGCTCGTCGAGGTTCCTTAAACCCACGTTGGCGCCGAGTGGAGGCGCTTGTTTTCCCCGGCGGTCATTGGAGAACACGATAGCATCTTCGTGCAGCTCGACAGCGACGCGCAGTGGGTTCTCCTCGCTAAATTCGTTGTGCTTTACAGCATTTTCGAGCAATAGCTGGAGCGACGCCGGAGGGATCCGATAACTTTGGTGATGTTGAGGAGCCAGCACGGGCAGGTGCAAATGCAGGCAATGGCCAAAGCGTAAGCGAAGTAAAGAGTGGTACTTCTGCAGAAAGCCGATCTCGTCGATGACCGAAACCAAGCCGCAATTGCGGTGTGCCACGATGTAGCGGTACACCTCCGCAAGAGTCAGAGTGAATTCGGTGGCGCGCTCCGGATTTTCTTCGGTCAGCTCCACGAGAGTGTTCAGGGAGTTGAAGACGAAATGGGGGTCCACCTGCGACTCCAGCGCGGCCAGCTCGGCGCGGGCTCTGGCTCGCTCCATCCGCTCGAAATCGACTCGATCGCGTCGCCGTTGACGAATCAAGTAAACGGTCTCATAGGTATGGACAATGACCCCCACGGCCAGCACCGTCGCCAGGGTGGTCATTTCGATGAGCCGCCAATCTGGTCGTGGAAAACCAGACAGCCACTGCCAGGTCAGGAGAAGCGCAACGCATGCCAGGCTAGTGAAGGAGAGACTGGTGACGCCAAGAAGCAACAGGCGCTTGACCGGGTGATCGAGCCAATCCGGCCTACCGCGCAATTTGCCCCATAGGAACCGGTTTCCCTGCCAGATCAAAACTGATATGAGGATGAAGAAACCAGAGGCGACCCAGAACATCGGCTGTGCCGGCTGCAAGCCGCGGTACAGCCCTGAAATTGTGGCCAGCGCAATCCCCAGGATGGGCGCGACCAGGAGCCGGACGCGGGTGTCATCCAGCTGAATCAATTCCGAGTTCGATGGCGCTGGCTTTGTCGTACGCTGCCTAGTCTTGTCGAGGACGACGGCCTGGTCTGCCGGTTGCGTGCCAGCGCTCTGTGGCAGGTAGTTCGTTAGCCTGACGTCACCGCTCCCTTTGGTCACGGCTCAGCATGGGCGCGCTTTGCTGAGCCGCGGTTCGAGAGAGCGGTGCTAACGTTCTGGCCGCGACACGCCACCAGCGCCGGTTTAGAACACGATCCTGGCCACCAGTTGACCGAACCGGGAGTTACTGCTGTAGAACTGGTCGAAGCGCCCGAATAAAGGATTGCTCGGAATGAGGTCATTGCGTGAGTTGATCTGTGAGCTGCCCGCCACGTCGCTCAGATAACCGCCGGTGTACTGCGCATGGTTGAGGACGTTGAAGAATTGGCCCGCAATCTCGAAGCGTATCCGTTCGGTGACGTTGAAACGTTTGGAAATCGAGAGATCGATATTATTGGTTGGTTTCAGCGGCAGCGTGTTCCGGCCGCCGTTGGCGAGCGCACCCAGGCCAGCGACCACGTAGCGCGCGTTAGGATTGTTCGCCACGTATGCCACCGTAGAGGGATCGCCCGCGGCCACGGCTTGGCCCAGGCTGTTGTAAGCGGTGACCCCACTTCCGACGTTAGCTCCGCCCGCTGGGTTAATGATGGTGCGGTCGCCGGCGGAGTCGCCGTTCAGGTTGGAATCGATGCCGCTCTGCACCGTTGCCAACTCGGGTGACTGATAGGTGTAGGTACCCGAAATGTTCCAGTTGCCGACGACATTCTTCATCAGCCAGCCTCGATTTTGGAACGGCTTCCAGTCGTAGATTGGCGTGAACGTAAAGCGGTGGCGCCGGTCGAGCGCCGAAGAGGCCCATTCGGAACGGAGGTCCTGGAAATCCTGCGCGCGTCGGGGAGTCAGATAAGTGGAAAAGTTGGTGGCCGTAGCATCATCCAAGAGATGGCTCCAGGTATACGCCACGGTGTAGGAGAAGCCCTTGGAGTAACGCTTGGTCAACTGCAGCGCCAGCCCGTTGTAGAACGAATACGCCTGGGGAGCGTAGGCGACAAGGTTATTTTGGAACCCTAGCGAGGCGAGCGGGTCAAAGGGACGGTCGGCGGTGCCGCCGGGCACGATGTAGGACGAGACATCCTGAAACGTTTTTGTCAGAGACGCTAGTGTAGCCGCGGAAGGGAGACTAAAGAACGTCGGGATATAGTTGGACGCACTTACCGGCGAAACGACGT
>Ga0335081_10008634_pt1 | contig 16349 bp, 18 predicted proteins | sample Lox_Sample_35_FD_206713 | JGI IMG/M metagenome (GOLD analysis project Ga0335081, IMG submission 206713) | Soil microbial communities from Loxahatchee National Wildlife Refuge, Florida, United States - Lox_Sample_3.5 | ecosystem: Environmental > Terrestrial > Soil > Wetlands | place: USA... | reverse complement strand
GATGAGCGCGAAGTGGGTGAAGCAGGTCCTTCTGACCGACGCGGCCTATCTTGGCTTCTGGCAGACCAGGGGGTGGTCCAACGACGCCACAGTTCAGACGGTCGCGTTCATCCGCGTCCCCTCCGACGGAGCTACCGTGAGCCTGTCCAAGAACGGTGGATCGGTGATACTCGGGGGCGTGGCCTTCGCCGGTGACAGAGGTATTTCAAAGGTCGAGGTCAGCGTCGACGGCGGGACGACGTGGTTGCAGGCGACGCTCAAGCCTCCGGCGTCTAACCTCACCTGGGTCCTATGGGCGTTCGAGTGGACCCCCGGGCCCGGCACCTACCTGATCTATGCGAGGGCTACCGACGGGGGAGGCGTGCTTCAGACGTCTGCTCAGGCTGACGCCTTTCCGTCGGGCGCCACGGGATACGTAATGTCGACTGTCAACGTCATCGCTTAGCGCCGTCTCAAGGAGACGGAACAGCAGGAGCTTCCGTTGACGGTGGAGGCTTCTTGCCGCCGCGAGAGGAGAGGGCAAGCAGGGCCAGGCCGACTATGGCCACCACTGCGCCCACGTATATGTAGGTGGAATTGCCGCTCATGAGGGAGCTCCCCGTGATTACGTTCGCCCCCTGCAAGCTGAACACGATCCCCGCAAGGAGCAGAATCACTCCAACGACCAAGAGGGCGAGCCTTCCTGAATTCACAGGACGACCAGACGGCTGTCCCCTAATGAACCTGCCGTTAGGCTTCAGCGGATGTACAACGCGGCGAACTTTGTGTATGCCTCGTCGTAGTGCATGGGCTTGGGCGGGGACTTGAAGCCGTAGGCGCATATCTCGCCGACGGTCCCCAGCTTGCCGATCTGCTTGCAGCGGTATGCAGCCCTCACCACGTCGAGCAAGACGTTCCCGGCGTTGGCCCCGTCGGAAGAGCGGAGATAGATGTCTACGGAGATTCCGCCGTCCATGAACGTGCTCCCTTCGAACCAGAAGTAGCTCGTCCTGTCGTTCCCCATGTAGTCGACGAAGTCAGTGGTCCCCGCTATCGTCTCGAACTTGTATGGGACTTCGGAGGCCACGGTGGTGGTCTTCACATCGCGCTTCGCCATCTTGATCCCCTCGTCTATGGTGTTCAGGGTCTCCGAACCTCCCCCCACGTCGAGCTGATAGCTCTTAGACACCTTGACGCCCCGCTTCACCATCAACCCAAGGAGTCCTTTGTGGAAGATGGTGCCTCCGAACTGGCTCATCAGGTCGTCACCAATGAGGGGAAGCTTCTCTTTCTGGAAGTCGGCCACAAGCTTGTTGTTCCTGAGCACGAGGCTGGGAGTGCAGTTGATGAACCCGCACCCTGCCCTGAGCGAGGCCCTCGCGTACTCCTCGGACGAGGCTACGGATCCCGAGGAGATGAGGTTCAGAAGAAGGTCAGCACCTGAAGCCTCGATCCCCTTCGCCACTTCGTCTGTTCCCGACTTTTCGAGCCTGACGCTCCTCAGATGAGGCGCCGCATCCCCCTTCGAGATCCCTGCTTCGACCGTTACCTTTCCCTTCGGCACCGAAAGATACCGCCTGGCAACGTTGGGAGGCGCGAAGATGGCCTTGGACAGCTCAAGGCCGACCTTGCGGGAGTCGACGTCGAAGGCCGCAACGATCTGAAGGTCCTTCGGCTTCAGGCCCGCGACCCTGGGGTGCCAGAGACCCCTTCGTTCGTCTCGCGAATAGAACCTCAGTCCCTGCATGAAAACCGAAGCGCAGTTTCCGACTCCTGCTATGGCTATCTTTACTGCCAAGGCTGTCACTTGAACTTCGCGAATATGGCGACGGCCCCGACCACCGAGAGGATGAGGCCGAGGGCGTAGTTGATGGCAACTATTTCAGAGGCGAACCCCGCATCTCCAGCGTTGGTATAGGTGTAGTAAATCAGGACCAGCCCGAAGACGAGAATGATTAGGCCCAGGAAGCGGATGAGGGCATCCACCCTGGACTGCTGCGCCTCTATGGTCAACTCTGAATTTGCTGGCCACTTGGCTCAGGGTATATAGCACTTATTCGCCATGAGAGCGGATATGTCAGTTGAATCGGTCCTCGCAGAGATGAGAGCGAGGCGTGACCCGAAGGCGGTTGAGGGGAAGGCCAGGTTCGGGATCTCTTCGGAGGGGGCCCTTGGCCTTTCGATGCCCTATCTCAGGAGCATGGCGAAGCGAATCGGTCACGATCACGGACTGGCCAAGGGGCTGTGGGAGTCGGGCATCCATGAAGCGAGAATTCTGGCCGCCATGGTCGACGAACCCAAGAAGGTGACAGAGACGCAGATGGAGAAGTGGGTAAACGAGTTCGATTCCTGGGACGTTTGCGATGGCTGCTGCGGGGACCTGTTCGACAGGACGCCCTTTGCCTACGCGAAAGCTCTCGAATGGTCCCGGAGGGAGAAGGGGTTCGTGAAGAGGGCGGGTTTCGCGCTGATGGCAGAGCTTGCCGTGCACGACAAAGAGAGTTCGGATGCTCTGTTCGTGGGATTCTTCGGAGCCATCGAGCGCGGCTCCACAGACCCGAGGAACTTCGTGAAGAAGGCGGTCAACTGGGCGCTGAGGCAGATCGGCAAAAGGAACCTGGAGCTGAACGGAGAGGCCCTGAGCTTGGCTGTGAGAATCTCCAAGAAGGAGAGCCCGAGCGCAAAGTGGGTGGCGTCAGACGCAATCAGGGAACTGAGCAGCGAGGCGGTCCAGAAGAGGCTCAGGCGCTCTTCATGAGTTCGAGCTTCTCCGGGAGGTACTCGTCGACGATGTAGCTGAGGCCGTACCGGGCGAATGCCTCCTGCTCGCTCTTGCGCCTGTACTTCAGGAAGGTCTCGAGCTCGTCGTGCCACATCTTCTCTGTGTATCTGGGGTCGGCCTTCAGCTCGTAGAGCCTCTTGACGTCTACTTCGGTAAGCTTGTCAGAGGGCAGTTTGTACTTTTGGATGTCGCTGGCCCAGACCCCCAGCCAGACGGACTCTGGGGTGGTGAGTTCTCGGAGATGGGCCGCGTTGGCTGAGCCTGACTTGATCACCATGGCGATGTGGGCGCCCCAGGGGTCGGCGTCGCAGAGGATGCCGATAGGCAGGCCAAGCTCCTGGTTGAGCCGGCGTATCAGATAGCGCGTGGACCGGGGCGGCTGACCCGCCGTGTTGATGAGGATGGCCTTGTACTTCTGATGGACCCTCTCCTCGGTGAACCTGGTGAAGAGGCCTCCCTTCTCGATTGCCAGGACGATTTCAGCGTCCGTGTCCCGGAATTCTGCGGTGGTCAGCGCTGGCCCTATCATGACACCGTCAGGGTTTGCAGACAGGTCTGCGATCTTGCCCTCGTAGCCGGGGACCGTGTACTCAATCCTCATGTTGCCGAAGATGGCGCTCCTCTCCTCCGGATAGATGTTCATCCCCTCCCTGGCCATGGCCATCAGCACTTCCAGGTCAGTGATGAGCTCGTCAGACTCGGCCTGGTCCTGGAACTCGACGTTGAACGCCTGAGCTGAGTAGAAGACGTCCCTCAGGGTGGAAGTGCGCTTTTCGTCGACCAGCTTCTTCGCGAAGTATGCCAGCCAGACGAGCTGGGTGAAGGGTCGGATGTGTTTGATGTTTCCGGACGACTTCTTGACGGTGGTGGCGCCCAGGACGAACTGCTGCAGCTTCTTGTCGTAGACTATGTTGCGGACGGACCTGCTGGCAAGGGTCAGGCTGGGGAAGCGGCCCGAATCCAGGTCGGTGTAGATGCTGTCGCCCAAGCTCCTCAGCAGCCCCTGGACGGTGGTCTGCCTAGCTTCCGCCGTACTTGTCGATTGTTTCTTGGCCGCCTTCTTCCTGGTTGGCACTCTCTCCCTCCTCGGCTGCCGCCGGCTGCTCCTCCGCCGGCGCCTCCTCATCTCCGGGTTCGTCCACCCCTTCGTGGATAAGCGCCCTGTAGTTGGGTTCCTCTTTCTTCCCCGCCAGCTCGGTTGAGAACTTCGCGATGAGCGGGAGGTACTTCCCGTATATGTTCATCTTCCGCTGCACAGCCTCCATGCTCCCCTTCTTCGAGAGGAAGATGCCGAGGCGCCTGAGGGCCTCCCTGGCAGCGTTCCTGATCTCTCTCTGGATTTCTGGCCTGTCCGCTATGTACTCCTTGCCGACTGTCTTGTACGGGATGCGCGTCGAGCAGATGTGGGTGATTACGCCGACGGGTGCCTCCGGAGGGACGTGATACCGGCGCCAGTCTACCTCCTGGTTCAGGACCTCGAAACTCACGTCGCTGCTCTCATCGTAGAGCAGTGGTATCCGGTTCGCGAACCTGAAGAGCTTGACGCCGGGCTGGAGTACCTTGCCTCCATAGGCCACCCCGACTTCGACAAGGAAGGGGAACCCAGAGTAGGAGGAGGGCGGCCTGTCGACGACCGTCGCGAACTCCGGCTGCAGCTCCTTGTTGATGCCCGCCAGCAGGATGTCCTCACCGATGGGGGAAAGCACCGCGGCGTCAGGCTGCAGGAAGTCGGGAAAACGCTGAAGCGCGTCGACTATTGCCACTATCTGGTTCGTGTTGAGCCTCTTCGGGGGAAGGCGCGGGCTGATGCCTGCGAACTCCAAGAACTTAGTGGCAATCCTCTCCCCCACCCTGTGGAAGTGGGTGACCATGAAGCTCTTCATGTCGTGCTCTTCGGAGAGCTTGACGATTCGCTTGAACGCCTCGACGTCGACGCCATATGGATGCGGGAGGGTCTCCTTCGGGGGGGATGGCATGGAGCTCGTCCCCCTCTCGTAGAAGGTAATCTGGCCAAGGGGATCGACGAAGGTCAGGTTGGCGTAGCTGGCGACAAGGGCGGTCTGCTTGAAGTAGTCGCCTATCTTCTGGGAGGCGCGGAGGTAGTCCCCCTCGAGGACCATCTCGACCCGCGTGCCTGTGGTGCCGTTGGCATCGCTGTTGAAGCGCTTGAGCACCATTGGCCTGTTCTCCGTGATGTCTATCATCATCTGGAAGCCGTACTTCCTCTTTCCGTCTGGGGAGGTTATGATGGTGAATGGGCGGTTCGTCGTGATCTGCCCGTAGAGCATGGCCATCGTACCCCCGAGGCCGAACATCCCCCTGGACTGCCGTAGCACGTACTTCGAGCCATAGAAGACCTTCCCGAAGGCGCTGGGGACGTGCTGCGGTGCCACGCCTGGTCCGTTGTCTATGACGACGATGCGGTAGGGCTTAGGGTCAGGGACTTCAGGGTTGGCGTTCTCCGAGGTCATCCTCACGTAGATTTCGGGGAGGACCCCCGCCAGCTCGGCAGCGTCCATGCTGTTCTCCACCAGCTCCCTCACGGCCATGTAGAGGGCCCTGGCAGGGTTGGTAAAGCCAGCCAGATCTCGGTTACGGTAGAAAGAATTCTGAGGGCGAGATCTCTGCGAAAGTTGTCTTGCTACTCAGTTTCTACCACCTCCTCCAAACGGTAACTGCGTCTTGAGTTTCTCAATCGAGTCATTTCCTTTTTCCAGGGGCCAGCGCTCCGCCCCGCAGGTATCGATGAGGTTAGGATATATCCTAACGCTCGAGTTTTTGCAATTTATCCTCGATAGTTTCCGGAGAAGTGCCTTCCCAGAGGAACATGCGTTCCATTTTGCGCTTCGTCCTCGCCTTTTGGAGCGTGTTGTACACTGTCTTGTGCTGGCTCCCGGTGGCCAAGGACCTGACGGCCTCAGACGCAAGTTGCACTTCCGAAGCCGCGCCGATGATGGCAACAGTCCGCCCGTAGACAGAGAGGTGGCAGCCGGTGAGTTCCTCTATGACGCGCCTCGACTTACCCTTCTCGCCAATGACGCGCCCCCTGATCCTCTCGAGCGAGTTCGCACTCCTCCCCGAGTAGTCCCTGAGGTCGATCACTTCGAGCACCGTCCCCTCATCGAGGAGTCTCCTCGCCCTCTGAGGCGAGAAACCTCGCCCTATCGCCTCGATGACCCGCGTGGCCGAGAAGGGGTCTGACTTGAGGGCGCCCTCGGACTCCACCGTCACGAGACCCTCCCTGCTGTCTACGCTAAGCTTCACGCCCATCTCCTGCTCCAGGAAGCGTTTCGTCCCTCCTTCCTTACCAATGACGGCCCCGACCCGCTCGACGGGAATGCGCACGACCTGCTCGAAGCTCACTTCACAATCTCCTCCATCCAAGAATCAGCGTCTGACTTGACGATTCCGCGCTTCCTAAAGAACCTGACCATGTTGGAGACATCCCTCTTCAAGAAATCCACTGACTGAGGGTGCGATGAGAGCACGGCAGAGCCCATGTCAAAGAGGACCCTCTCCCCGGCAGTCTTGAAGACGTTAAACTCGGAAAAGTCGGCGTGGACGAGCTTGGCATTGTTCCAGAGCCTCTTAATGGTCTCGAAGGACCAGTCGTAGTCTTCCTCGTCCACTTCGGTTTCAGCGAACGTTGGCGCAGGCTGAGGCGGGATGCCCATGTACTCCATCACCAGGATGTTCTTGTAGAACGCGATGGGCCTGGGGACACGGACGCCTGCGGCGTCTGCCACTTGGAGGTTTTTGAACTCCTTCCGCGTCCACAGGTAGATCGTGTCCCTGGACCCGGAGGGGAGCTTGCCGAACCTCCTGTCCCCCGCGATGTAGCCCAGTCTCCGCCGGAAGTCGGAGGCGGACACTAGATAGATCTTGACAGCCACGGGCGCTCTTTTCGTGTCTTCTCCCAGGTACACACGCGCCTCCTTGCCTGCATTCACTACACCGTACAGCTCGCCGAGGTCCTTCCGACCAATCAGTTCCTCAATCGCCAGGAGGGTGACACGGTCGAAGACCTCCTCCAGCACCTTCCTCTGGTCGGAGTCCTTTCGGAGATACCGGCTCTCTCTCTCGTAGCGGAGGAGCCTCTCCTGCATCTTCCTGGATTCTTCTGACTCGACCACGCGATACCCAGGATGGCCGAAAATTTATACACTATCAAAGAGAGCTAGAAAAAATCCGGATTCAGGGGCTGGATGAAACAGAATGGGACCAAAGAATAGCGAGGAAATGGAAGAATCTCCGGAAGTTCGGCTGGAAGCCTTGAAACAGGAGCTGGCGGAGGAGAAGAAGCGGTACGACGAACTTCTGACTCGGCTGAAGTACGCGCAGGCAGACCTGGAGAACCTCAGAAAACGGATGGACAAAGAGCTGAAGGAAGCGGGGGAATCGTTGACGAAGACCCTGGTGGCGAGGCTGCTTGTGGTGCAGGACGAGCTGGAGCTGGCCGCGAAGCACGCGGGAGGTCGCACGGGGGGCAGGGAGCTCAACGAGGGGATAGACATGGTCATTAAGAACCTAGAAGCCGCTCTGGAGTCTGTGGGGGTTGAGCGGATCGGCGCTGTAGGCAAGCCCTTCGACCCCTCGGTCCACGAAGCCGTAGAGAAGACCCAGGGAGACTCGGAAAGGGACATGGTCGTAGAGGAGATTAGGCCCGGGTTCACGTTCAGGGGGCAGCTTCTGAGGCCGAGCATGGTAAAAGTTGAATTGGCGTCCAAGCCGGCCAAGGAGGAGAAGCCAATTGAGTAGCGCGAGAGAAAAGATTCTCGGCATAGACCTGGGCACCACGAACTCCGCGGCGGCGGTGGTGGAAGCCGGCAGGCCGGTGGTCATTCCGAGCGCAGAGGGAGCGACTCCAGCGGGCAAGATGTTCCCCTCGGTGGTGGCATACACCAGGGACGGACAGCTGCTCGTGGGCGACCCGGCGAGGCGCCAGGTGGTCACCAACCCGGACGGGACAGTTTTCGAGATCAAGAGGAAGATGGGGACCGACTACAGGGTGAGCCTCTATGGGAAGGAATACTCTCCCGAGCAGCTGAGCTCCTACATACTGCAGAAGATCAAGCACGACGCAGAGGTGTTCCTCGGCTACCCCGTCAAGAAGGCTGTAATCACCGTCCCCGCCCACTTCAACGACAACCAGCGCCAGTCGACGAAGGACGCCGGCGAGATAGCTGGGCTCGAGGTGGTCAGGATAATCAACGAGCCGACGGCGGCGTCGCTCGCCTACGGACTGGACAAGTCGGAGAAGGAGATGAAGATTCTCGTGTTCAGTTTCGGAGGAGGGACGCATGATGCGACCATCATGGAGTTCGGGAAGGGGGTATTCCAGGTGCTTGCCACGTCTGGGGACACGCAGACAGGAGGGACAGACATCGACAAAGCGCTCATCCAGGTGCTCGTCGAGGACTTCCGCTCCAAGACTGGCATCGACCTGTCCACGGACAGGACTGCCATGGCCAGGCTGAAGGAGGCGGCGGAGCAGGCGAAGATCCAGCTTTCGAACCTCACGTCAACGGACGTCGACCTCCCGTTCATCGCCAGCGACGCGTCGGGGCCCAAGAACCTCCACTACACGCTGACACGGACGAAGCTCGAGGAAGTGGCCAGGCCAATCGTCTCGAAGACCGAAGACACCATTCGCCGGGTCATGAACGACGCCAAGCTGACCCCTGACCAGGTAGACAAGGTGATACTGATTGGAGGGATGACCAGGATGCCCCTGGTGAGGAAGTTCGTGGAGGACGTCGCCGGGAAGCCGGCGGAGCGGGGGGTGGACCCCATGGAGGCCGTGGCCATCGGTGCCGCAATACAGGGTGCGGTGCTCGCCGGGGAAATCAAGGACATCCTTCTGCTCGACGTGACTCCCCTTTCTCTGGGCGTCGAGACCCTGGGCGGGATAACGGAACACCTCATCGAGAAGAACGCCACCATCCCGACGAAGAGGAGCAAGACATTCACAACCGCGGCGGACTTCCAGACCGCTGTCACGATACACGTCGTCCAGGGAGAGAGGAGCATGGCAAGGGACAACGTCTCCCTGGGCATGTTCAACCTCGAGGGCATGCCCCCCGCCCCAAGAGGGGTCCCCCAGATAGAAGTGACCTTCGATATCGACGCCAACGGGATACTCACTGTGCTTGCAAAGGACATGGGGACGGGCAAGGAGAACAAGATCACGATCACCGCCTCGACCAAGCTCTCGAAGGAGGAGAAGGAGAGGCTGATCAAGGAGGCGGAGTCCTTCGCTGACCAGGACAAGAAGAATAAGGAAGAGGCGGAGCTGAGGAACGAAGCGGACTCGATGCTGTACACAAGCGAGAGGACGAAGAGAGACCTCGAGGGGAAGGTGGACAAGGCGAACCTGGACCGGCTTGATGCGGCTGCCCAGGAGCTAAGGAAGGCACTGCAGGGGCAGGACGCGGCTCAGATCCGGGAGAAGAGCGAGTCGCTGAAGAAGGTCCTCCAAGAGGTGGGCGCTTCGGCGTACCAGCAGGCGCAGCAGCAGCAGCCGGCCCAGCCCGGCCAAGCGAGCGGGGGCTCGAAGGTGAGCGACGCCGATTACAAGGTAGTGGACGAAGGGAAATAGAGGAGGCTCGTTACAGTGGCCGCGAAGGACTACTACGAAGCACTCGGTGTGCAGAAGGGCGCGACCAAGGAGCAAATCAAGGACGCCTACAGGAATTTGGCGCTCCAGTTCCACCCTGACAGGAACAAGGCACCCGAGGCCGAGGCAAGGTTCAAGGAGATTTCGGAGGCATACGCCGTGCTCTCAGACGACGAGAAGCGGAGGCAGTACGACGCGTACGGAAGGGAGGGGGTTTACCAGAGGTACAGCCAGGAGGACCTGTTTCGCGGGGTCGACTTCGGGGAGTTCTTCAGGGGGATGGGAGGCTTCGGCTTCGACGACATATTCTCCCAGTTCTTCGGCGGCGGGGGGCGCCAGCCCACCAGGGGGGAGGACCTATCCTACCACCTGCAGCTCAGGCTCGAGGACATTGTGGATGACTCGAACAGGGAGATAGAAATCCCCAGGAGCGAGGTCTGCTCGACCTGCAACGGAAGCGGCGCCAGGCCCGGGACGAAACCCCAGAGGTGCGGGACCTGCGGGGGGACCGGCCAGGTGCAGAAGGTACAGTCGGCAGGGTTCGCGCGGCTAGTGAGAATCACTGCATGCGGCAAGTGCGGGGGGAGAGGGTACCTCGTAGACAGCCCATGCAGGGACTGCAGAGGGAGAGGGACGGTGGAGAAGACACGGAGGATACAGATCATGATACCCGCCGGGGTGGAAGACGGACACACGCTCCGCCTGAGGGGGGAGGGGAACGCGGGGGAGAGCGGTGTGCCCCCGGGAGACCTCTACGTGGTTGTGAACATCGTCCCGCACAGGGTTTTCGCAAGACAGGACAGCGACGTGTACCTAGAGGCTAAGGTGGGGGTCGTTCAGGCCATGCTAGGGGCCGAGGTGACTGTGCCGACTCTGTACGGGGACGTGAAGCTCACGGTCCCAAGCGGGACGCAGCCGGGGACCGTCTTCAAAGTGAAGGGGAAGGGCCTGCCGAAGTTCGGAGGATGGGGCAAGGGGGATCAGTACGTGAAGGTCAACGTCGAGGTTCCGCGGAGCCTCAGCGGCCAGCAGAAGGACCTTCTGAAGAAACTCGGCGAGCTCCGCTAGCCCGCGAACTTGTAAATCATGAGGAAGGGGACCTCCTCGATCTCCCGGATTGCCTCCGGTGCGCCTACATGGTTGTCCACCGCCAAAGCCACCGATCTTGAGCCGGCCAGGTTGATTATCGAGCAGGTCCTGATGAGCTTGAGAGCTTCGCCCATGCCAACGACCTCCCCTGAGTAGAACTCCTTGGAAAGGTGGACCTTCAGCTTGCCCTCGCTCACTGTCTTCCCGACGAGCTCCTCATCGCACATGTTGACCAGGATGGTTCCCTTGAACTCCGCCGTCCGGACGGAGAACCCCCTGCCGTTGGGGCTAGGCAACCTTCGCCACCGACCTGGCCCCGCAAGCCTCGCAGACCATGAACCACATCCGCTTCTCCTTGTCCAGGTGTGTGTCCGGACTACCGCAGACCGGGCAGATTACGCCGTCCTTTACGTACCGCTGGAGGAGCTGTGAAAAGGAGTCTCTGTCCTTGCGGCCAATGAATATGGCCCTCTCGCCGTCGAGTGACGCGGCCGTGGCGAGCTCCTTCGCCAGGTACATGAGAACTCTTGATGAGTCCCGCCTAAGGAGCTTGGGAAATTCGGCGTAGTTCCTGAAGATGGTCTTGTTCCCGACCCATATTACGTCGGGCTCGGGGAGCTCCAGACGAAGGGCCCCGGACTTCTTGGCGTCCTTGTCGAGGCCAGCCCTTGCCCTTGAAAGCAGCTCCTCGTAGGAACGGGGCATGGCCGAATCCTCCGACCATGCTATTTCAAGTCTTTGGAGGCAAAGGCGATGAAAGGAGATTCCCAGGCTTGGGAATCGTGCGACGGCTTAACTACGCATGAGCGTGACTGAAGCCGAATGGCCGACATCTCCCTCTTCCTCGCGGCTGCCCTCCCCGTGATGATCCTACTTGGAGTGAGGCACGCCCTCGACGTGGACCACATCGCTGCCATCGACAACCTGGTCAGGATGCGGAGCGCCGAAGAGCGGTCAAGGTGGGTCGGCTCTCTCTTCAGCGCAGGACATATGCTGGCCGTCTGTGTGGAAATGGTCGCACTGGTGTACGTGGTCAAGAGCCTGGAGGCCGAGTCTTCGCTGGAGGTGCTCGGCGGGGCGGTGGGGGCGGTGGCCCTAGGGGCCATCGGGCTCTTCAACTTCTACAGCCTGAGGAGATATGGCAGGTCGGGGTTCGGCATGCTGGCCGACCGGGCGTCACGAAGGACGAAGTTCGCGGGGACTGTGGGCTCTCCTCTGCTTATCGGATTTGTGTTCGGGCTAGGGTTCGACACTGCCTCTCAGGTCTCGGCGTTGACCGTCTCGGCGGTCGCTTCGGCGACCCAGGGCGTCCAGGTGGCCCTGGTCCTGACCGCTTTCTTTGCGGCCGGGATGATCCCCACAGACACCCTTGACAGCCTGGTGCTGAGGGAGGTGTTCTCACGCATGTCAGCTTCGAATGGCTTCAGGGTAATGTCATATGGCCTGAGCGCCATCGCGATCTTGCTTGCTGGGCTGGAAGGATTTGGCGCGACGGCGGGCGTCACCCTCATGCCGCCGTGGTCCGGCGCCCTGCTGGCCCTGTCGGTCGTCGCGGCGAGTGTCGCCTACTCGTACTATCAGGCGCCTGGCTAGAAGGCCGCGGTAGCGGTGGATTCGCTAAAGATTAAATCGGAAAAAGAAGGGGGTGCACCGTGAAGCCGAGGGCGGAAATCGGCGTCTTTGGCGGCTCGGGGTTCTACAGTTTCTTCAAGGGGGCGCGCGGGATTGCTGTGAAGACTCCCTATGGGAGCCCCAGCGCCAAGATCGCCCTTTCGGAGATCGGAGGGAAGAAGGTTGCGTTCATACCGAGGCACGGTGCCCACCACGAATATCCACCACACAAAGTGCCCTACAGGGCCAACGTGATGGCGTTCAAGCAACTGGGGGTGGGAAGGATAGTCGCCCCCAACGCTGTGGGGAGCCTGAAGGCGGACATAATGCCTGGAGACCTCGTCTTCTGCGACCAATTCGTCGACTTTACCAGTGGCAGGGAGGGCACGTTCTACGATGGGCCAGTGACCACCCACGTGGGGATGGCGCATCCCTACTGCCCACAGATGAGGGAAGTCGCCATTGAAGCCGCAGGGAAGCTGAAGCTGAGGTTCCGCGACAGAGGGACCATGGTCGTGATTCAGGGTCCCAGGTTCTCGACGACCGCGGAAAGCAGGTTCTTTAGCAGACAGGGGTGGGAAGTCATCGGCATGACCCAGTACCCCGAGGTGGTGCTGGCCAGGGAGCAGGAGCTATGCTACCTCAACATCTCGCTGGTGACGGACTACGACGTAGGCCTCGAGGGAGACCCCAGCATCAAGCCTGTGTCGAACGAAGCCGTGATCAAGGTCTTCAACAGCAAGATGGATGCTCTCAGAAAGCTCATTGTGGAGATTGTCAGGGCGCTCCCGGAAAAACGCGGCTGTGATTGCGGGTCGGCCCTGGCCGGAGCGAGAGTGATCGCCTGATGGGAGCGCTGGGGAAGGAGGTCGAACGGGCGATCAGGATCATCCCTGACTACCCGAAGAAGGGGATACCGTTCAAGGACCTTACGACGCTCTGGAATAACGGGAAGCTGACACGGAAGGTCAACGACGCCATGGAGAAGAAGTGGAGGCACTCGAAGCTCGACAAGGTGGTCGGAATAGAGGCGAGGGGGTTCGTTGTGGGCGCCCCGCTGGCCGACAGGCTCGGGATCGGTTTCATCCCGGCGAGAAAGGTAGGGAAACTCCCCGGTTCGAAGGTCAGCATCTACTACGAGCTCGAGTACGGAAGGCAGGGGATCGAAATGCACACCGACTCGATATCCAAGGGGGACAGGGTCCTTATTGTCGACGACCTTCTGGCTACAGGAGGGACATCAAAGGCTGTGGCCACATTGGTCGAAAGGATGGGAGGGAAAGTTGTGGGATTCGCCTTCGTCACAGAGGTGCGCGGGTTGAATGGCAGGCGGAAGCTGAGAGGCCACGAAGTCTTCTCGATCGCGAAGAACGATTAGGGCCCGGCCGATGGCGGTAATCACCGGGACCGGGATCACCGAAAACTTCGACCTCAGCAAGGAGGAGGTTGTGCGCACCCCTTTTGGGAGTGCCACTGTGTTCGTTCAGCCGAAGGGGCACTATTTCGTGGTCCCCAGACACGGGGCCGCGCACGCGACCCCGCCCCACGCCATCAATTACAGGGCGAACATCGCGGCCATCCAGCAGCTTGGGGCCGGAGAGGTGATCGCCACGAGCGCCGTGGGATCCATGAACAGAGACTTCGGAGTGGGCGAAGTCGGGCTGGCAGATCAGTTCTTGGATTTCACGAAGACGAGGCACACGACCTTTTTCGAGAAGGAGGTCGTCCACACGGACATGACGCACCCATACAGCGAGCGGCTCAATGGGGAGCTCCTGTCCGCCGCGGGGATATTGGGATTGAAGGTCCGCCCCGGCCTTGTCTACGTCTGTGCCGAGGGCCCGAGATTCGAGACGGCCGCCGAGATCAGGATGTACAGGGCTCTGGGCGGTGACGTGGTGGGGATGACGGGGGTGCCCGAAGTGGTCCTTGCAAACGAAAAAAGGCTCGAGTACGCCTCGGTGCTGATAGCGACCAACTGGGCCGCAGGGATGCAAGAGAGGGTGAGCCAAGAAGAGGTCCTTAAGGTCATGAGGGGCACGGGGAGCGCAGTCAAACGGTTGATAGAGTCGACTCTCCGGGCGCTCGGGGGGAGAGGGAATGACAAAGGTTGCTGACCAGAAGCTAGGCGGAGAAGGAGAAAGGAACTTCCTGTGGGCGAAGGCGCACATGGGGGTCCTGACGGCCCTCGCGGACAAGTACGCGAAGTCGAAGCCTCTACAGGGCGTCAAGATAGGGGCCACCCTTCATGTCACCAAGGAGACCTCGGTGCTGATAGATGCCCTGATGGCGGCGGGAGCAGATGTCAGGCTAGCGGGAGCGAACCCGCTCTCAACCAAGGACGACATTGCCGCCTACCTCTCGACTAGGACTGAGGTGTGGGCCTGGAAGGGCCAGTCGCCGAAGGAGTACCGCTGGTGCATAGACGAGGTCCTCCGCTCGCGCCCCGAGCAGCTCATAGACGACGGCGGTGACCTCCACGTGGCAGCTCATCTGGCGCGGGCCAAGGTGGTCGGCGGGTCGGAGGAGACGACGACCGGTGTCGTCAGGCTCAAGGCACTGGAGGCTGATGGGAAGCTCGCCTACCCTGTGATAGCTGTGAACGACGCGAAAACGAAGTACATGTTTGACAACAGATACGGGACCGGCCAGAGCACCCTCGATGGGATAATGAGGGCCACGGCCCTTCTGCTCGCAGGCGTGAAGACCGTTGTCGTGGGCTATGGCTGGGTGGGAAAGGGGGTCGCCATGAGGGCGAGGGGGATGGGAGCAAGGGTGATTGTGGTGGAGGTGGATCCCATCAGGGCCCTGGAAGCTCACCTGGACGGTTTTGACGTCTCGAACATTGACGCCGCGGCGCCGAATGGGGTTCTCTTCATAACCACCACAGGGCAGAAGAACGTGATCCCCTACGAGGCAATAGTGAAGATGAAGGAAGGCGCGATTCTTGCCAACGCCGGGCACTTCGACGTCGAAGTGGACGTCAAGACGTTGCTGTCAAAGGCCAAGGGGGTGAAGGAAGTGAGGCCCAACGTGGACCAGGTCACCCTCCCCTCGGGGAAGAGGGTGTATCTGATAGCGAAGGGGAGGATAGCAAACATAGTCGCTGGAGAGGGACACCCTCCGGAAGTGATGCAGATGTCTTTCGCGAACCAACTGCTCGCGGCGATTCGCATCCACGACCAGCACGCCAAGATGCAGAAGAAGATTTACGGGGTCCCGTCCGAAATCGAGGATGAGGTCGCCCGGGCCGCACTGAAATCCATGGGAGTCTCCATCGGCTCCCCCACAAGGGAACAGAAAGAGTACGCCAAGAGCTGGAAGCTCTAGGCCGAAGACTTAAAGCGGAAGAAGGGAGGTTTCAAGTTGGTGGATGAGCTCAACAGACAGGACGTCATAATCACCGCTGCGCTCCCCTACGCCTACGACGACCTCCACCTCGGTCATATTGCCAGCACCCATCTCCCGCCGGACATTCTCTACAGGTACCTCAAGCTCAAGGGGACCAAGGTTGTCCAGGTCTGCGCCTCAGACGACTTCGGCACGCCCATACTGATTGCGGCCGAGAAGCAGCACGTCGACCCGAAGGAGTATGTGGAGCGCTGGAACGCCAGGTTCGAGGAGGACCTGATAGGGCTCGGGATAGTCTACGACCTGTTTGACAGGACAAGCTCCCCTGAGAACGTCGAGATGGTGCAGAGGTTCTTCACGAAACTCAATGAAAACGGGTACATTTACGTCTCTGACGTTGATCAGTTCTACTGCGAAAACGACCGCAAATTCCTCCCCGATAGGTACGTCAAGGGGAAGTGCCCCTTCTGCGGGGCTGAAGAGCAGTACTCGGATGTCTGCGAGAACTGCGGAAGGACGCTGCAGCCGGGGCAGATACTAAGCCCGCACTGCTCGATATGCGGAAGGCCTCCTGTCCTGAAGGAGAGCACCCACTACTTCTTCAAGCTCTCGGCGTTCTCTGAGCAGCTCAGGCGGTGGCTGCTTGAGACGCCTGGGCTCCAGAGCGACGTCAAGAACTACGTGCTCAACTGGATCAAGGACGGCCTCCAGGACTGGGACATCACCAGGGACATTTCCTGGGGGGTGCCGATCCCGCTCAAGGAGGCGAAGGGGAAGGTCCTCTATGGCTGGTTCGACAACCACCTCTGCTACATTTCAACCGCCCTCAAGTTCGCCGGGAAGTCGGGGGATGAGGGCAGGAGCTACTGGAACGGCTCGAAGCTCTATCACTTCATAGGCAAGGACATAGTCTACCACCAC
>Ga0335081_10008632_pt1 | contig 16350 bp, 15 predicted proteins | sample Lox_Sample_35_FD_206713 | JGI IMG/M metagenome (GOLD analysis project Ga0335081, IMG submission 206713) | Soil microbial communities from Loxahatchee National Wildlife Refuge, Florida, United States - Lox_Sample_3.5 | ecosystem: Environmental > Terrestrial > Soil > Wetlands | place: USA... | reverse complement strand
CGGCTGGTCACCCTCGGCCGCCAGTACGAGGAGGCGGGCGCCGACCTCGGCGCCAACCGGTTCGAGGTCATGCGCCGGGTCATGCTGCCGCTGCTCGCCCCGGCCATCTTCGCCAGCGCGGTGCTGGTCTTCTCCGGCGTGATCGACGACTTCGTCCTGGTCGACCTGCTCTCCTCCAACGCCACCAACACCCCGATGTCGGTGGTCATCTACTCCACCCAGCACGGCGGCAACGGCGGCCCGGCACTGAACGCGCTCGGCACGATCAGCCTGGTCATGTCCTTCATCATCGCGATCATCGGCTACATCGGCTACCGTTTCCTGACCCGTGGCGAGCGGGGCAGCCGACTCGACGCCCTCACCACGATCGCGGGCAGCGAGGGCTGACCGTCTCATTTTTATCCCGAACGGGCCGGGCGCGTGCCCCAGCATAAGGACAGGGGTCCACCGGAGGGAGGCGCGTGCTCGAGGATCTTGAGGTCGACGACGCCGACGCGCCCGCGATCGGCCTGGTGCCGCCCGGTGTGTCCTGGGAGCAGGTGCGGGACCACATCAAGATCGCGCACCAGCATCTCCTGGTCCCCCCGGACGGTGACGGCGCCGACGGCGGGGACTACGCCGGGGCCTACTGGACCGGCACCGAGATGGCCGTGGTCGCCGACCTGGGGCCGGACCAGGACGCGGCCATCGATGAGTTCCGCGCGTTCCTCCAGGAGCACGGCGAAACCTGACCACACCCCCCATCCGTTGCTCGGCGCGGCGGTGCTGGCGACGATCGAGCGCGCGGCGTCGGCGGCCAGCGGCTTCTCGCCCAGCGGCGGGTCTAGCGGCATGGGTCGATGTGGATCTTGGTGCCCGCTCCGGTGCCGATCTTCCCAGCCAGTGCCTCAGCGGCCTCTTCCAGGCCGACGGTCACGCTGGCGATGCGGGAGGGATCCACCCGGCCGTCGGCATAGTGCTCGATCGCGGGCGCCAGCCCGGCCGACGCGCCGAGGATGCCCACCGCGGTCAGGTCGCCGAGGACGAGGTCGCGGCTGTCGATCGGGCTCGGCGCTCCCGCGATACCGATGCAGACCAGCCGCCCGCCCGGCTCGGCCCGCGCCAGCGCGGCCGCGGGCATCCGTTGGTCGTCGGTGCAATCGATCACCGCGTCGTAGGTTGCCTGCGGCGGGTGGCCGGCCGTCCAGTAGCCGGAGGCGCCGAAGCTCGCGGCCAGTTCCTCGCGATCGCGCTCCAGCGCCCATATGTGCACCTCGGCGCCCATAGCCCGGGCGAACGCCGTGGTCAGCAGCCCGATGGTGCCCGGCCCGCAGACCAGGATCCGCTTCCCCGGCCCGGCCTGGGCGGCGGAGGCGGCCCGCCAGCCGTTGCCGCCCGGCTCGACCAGGGCTCCGGCGCGGTCGTCGATGACGTCGGGCAGCCGGTACAGGCTAGACGCGCGGACCAGCACCTTCTCCGCCAGCGCGCCTGGCCAGCCCACGATGCCCACCTCCCGGCGGTCCGCGCATACGTGCCCGCGCCCGGCCGCGCACCGCGCGCAGCGCCCGCAGCCGAGCATCGTGTCCCCGGTCACCCGGGCGCCGAGCCAGCCGGGGTCGACCCCCGCCCCGAGCGCGGCCACCACGCCGCACCACTCGTGGCCGGGGCGGATCGGGAAACCGATCTTGCCCTGGGCGAAATACGCCAGTTGCCCGGTGAACAGCTCGACGTCCGTCCCGCAGATCCCGGCCCGGCGCACGTCCACCACGACCTGCCCGTCGCCGGGCACGGAGACGCCGACCTCCTCGACCCGCGCCGATTCCCGGCCGGTAATCACCAGTGCGCGCATACATCAAGGTTCCCATCACGCATCAGCGGCGAGGTCACGTGACCGGGATCGTCACCGCCCAGCACGAAGCGGTCGCACCACCGTGCTGGCCAAGCCAGCTGTGACCCGCGGCGGCTGCCCGCAGCCCCCGGATGCCCGCCAGCCCCACCCGCCCCGCCCGCGCGGCCCGGATCCGGGCCGGCGCCCGCCCGGAAACAGCATCGATGGAACATCGATGTCGCCGGGGCAGCAACGATGGTCCATCGACGTCGTTTGACCCGCGCCCGCAGGACGAGCACTGTGACAGCAGCGGCGGGTGATACCCGCACCAGCCCGGAAACCCCACGGGTCATCTTCCGGCGCACACATAGCGACGCCACCCAACCACAGGGCGCTGCCCGCCCCAACCAGCGCAGCCGCGACCGCAGGCGCCGCCCGGGACCGCAAGGCGGCACTAGCTGGCGACCAGCGGCTCGTCCTCGGGCACCAGGGCCTTGTCCGCCGAACCAGCCAGCACCCGCAGCGCGTCCGGCGGCAGGTAGCAGTTCACCGGGGTGCCCTGTGCCAGGTCAGGGCGTGAGCCGTCGTTCTGTATCAGCGCCTGCACCGGGACGCCCGGCGCCAGCCGCAGCATCACCTGGGTAGCGGCGCCGAGGAACACCACGCGCTCCACCATGGCAGGCACCCGGTTCTCGCCGGCCGAACCATGCTCCTCGATAAGCACCCGCTCTGGCCTGATCACCGCGTGCGCGTGGCCCGCGCTGGCCTCGCACCGCTGCGAGGACAGCGCGAAGTCCCCGATCCGGAGCGCGCCCGCCGAGACCACCTCCACCTCCATCAGGTTGGCGGCGCCGAGGAAGTCGGCCACGTAGGTGTCGGCCGGCTCCTCGTAGACCTGGCGCGGGGTGCCGATCTGCACGATCCGGCCCGCGTTCATCACGGCGAGCCGGTCGGACATGGTCAGCGCCTCCTCCTGGTCGTGCGTGACGTAGAGGAAGGTGATGCCGACGCGTTCCTGCAGCGCCTTGAGCTCGACCTTGAGCGAGCGGCGCAGCTTGGCGTCGAGCGCGCCGAGCGGCTCGTCGAGCAGCAGCACGGCCGGGTTGAGGACGAGCGCGCGAGCCAGCGCCACCCGCTGCTGCTGGCCGCCGGACAGCTGGCCCGGCCGCCGTTTGGCGAACGAGGTCATGTGCACCAGGTCGAGGGCCTCGCCCACCCGGCGCCGCAGATCGGCCTTGGCCACCTTCTGGTGCCGCAACCCGAACGCCACGTTGTCGAAGACGTCGAGGAACGGGAACAGCGCGTAGCTCTGGAACACCGTGTTGACCTTGCGCCGGTGCGGCGGCACGTCGGAGACATCGACGCCGTCGAGCAGGATCCGGCCCGAGGTCGGCTGCTCGAAGCCGGCGATCAGCCGGAGCGTGGTGGTCTTGCCGCAACCCGAAGGGCCGAGCAGGGAGAAGAACTCGCCGCTGGCCACGGTCAGGTCGATGTTGTCGACCGCGATCTCACCGAACCTCTTGGTCAGCCCGGACAGCTCGATGCTTCCTCCGGCCACGGCGCCACCTCCACTATCTGCCGCGTTTGCGGGCCCGCTTGGGTGCGGGCTTCCAGTCGAACCCAAGCTGCCCGACCGCGAACCGCATCGCCAGATCGTACGTCCGCTGCGGCGGCACCGCTGGGTCTTCGAGCGCGATCTGCACCGCCAGCCCGTCGAGCAGGGCGGACAGCGTGATCGTAAAGTCGTCCGCGTCCACGGGCGCGAACTCGCCGGCTTCCTGGCCGGCCAGCACGATGGAGCGGATGGCCTCCCGCCACCGCTCGTCGGACTTCTCCCGTACCGCGGCCACCCCGGGGTTCCGCGGCGAGAGCGCCCACAGGTCCAGCCAGAGCAGCCAGTAGCTGCGCGGCTCGGGGTCGGTGCCGGGCAGGCAGACCATGGCGATGAGCTCGGCCAGCCGCCCGGCCGCGGTCGGGATCTGCTCCATCCGCCGCAGGTTCTCGGCGTACCAGGAGTCCTCGGAGTACCTGATCGCCTCGGTCAGGAGCTGGTCGCGGGTCTTGAAGTAGTAGATGACCAGCGCCGGGCTCGTGCCGGTGCGCTCGGCCACGTCGGCGATCCTGGTGTCGGCGTAGCCGCGCTCCACGATGACCTCAAGCGCGGCCCGCAGCATCTGCTCGCGGCGCTCCCCGGCGTCCCGCGTCCCCCCAGCTTGCTCCCTCATGTTCCCAGCTCTCGAGCTCGAGATGGTCCGCTCCCTCGCGTGCGGTCTTGTGGGTAATCGTAGCAGCTTCTAGACTGAATGTTCAGTCAATCTTTCGGAGGACCCGGTTTCATGGCAACCAAGGCAACCCAGGCGGCGAGCGCGGCGAAGGCGGCGGCGGCGAAGGCGGCGAAAACAGCCCAGGCAGCCAGGGCAGCGGCAAAGACGGCAAAGACGGCAAAGACGGCAAAGACGGTAAGTACCGGTGCGGCCGGGCCCACGGACTACGACGCGATCATCGTCGGCGGCGGGCACAACGGCCTGGTCGCCGCGGCCTACCTGGCCCGCTCCGGCGCCCGCACGCTGGTGCTCGAGGCGCGGCCCAAGACCGGCGGCGCCGCGACCACCGAAGCTCCCTGGCCGGACGCCCCGGACTTCAAGGTCACCCGGCTCTCCTACGTGATGTCGCTGCTGCCCCCGACCATCATCAAGGATCTGCAACTAGATAAACACGGCTACAAGATCTTCCCCATGGGCCCGTACTATCAGGCCTTCCCCGAGGGCGGCTCGATCAAGCTGTACGCCGACGACGCCAAGCGCAACCACGACGAGGTCTCCCGCTGGTCCAGAAAGGACGCCGACGCGATGCCGCGCTGGGACGCCTGGCTGGCGGGCCTGGCCGACGTGCTCGGCCCGCTGCTGCTCACGGTCCCGCCGAACCTCGGCTCCCGCAAGCCCCGTGACCTGGAGCAGACGCTCCGGCTGGCCTGGCGCCACCGCGGCCTCGACGTCCGCACGATCGCCGACATGACCCGGCTCATGACGATGTCCATCGCCGACCTGCTCGACGACTGGTTCGAGTCCCCGCAGGTCAAGGGCGCGCTCGCGGTCAACGGCGTGATCGGCACCTGGGCCGGCCCTTACGAGCCCGGCACCGCCTACGTGATGGCGCACCACTCCATCGGCGACGTGGGGGACGGCCACCTGGGCAACTGGGGCTTCCAGGAAGGCGGCATGGGCGCGGTCGCCGACGCCATCGCGAAAGCCGCCCGCGAGAACGGCGCCGAGATCCGCACCGACGCGCGAGTGAACCAGATCCTGCTCTCCGGCGGCCGGGCGCAAGGCGTCGTCCTCGGCAACGGCCAGCAGCTCACCGCCAAGGTCGTGGTCACCAGCCTGCACCCGCGCTCCGCGTTCCTGGACCACGTCGGCCGCCAGAACCTGCCCGACGACTTCGTGCAGGACATCGAGCACTGGAAGACCCGCAGTGGCGTCGTCAAGATCAACCTGGCGCTGGCCGAACTGCCCGACTTCACCGCTGACCCCGGCACGAACCTGGCCGAACACCACACCGGCTCGGTGGAGATGGCGCCCAGCATGCCGTACATCGAGCGCGCCTTCCAGGACGCACGCGAGGGCAGGCCGGCCGCCAGGCCGTTCAGCGACGGCGTCATCCCGACCGCCTTCGACCAGACGCTGTGCCCCGAGGGCTACCACATCATGTCGCTGTTCACCCAGTGGGTGCCGTCGGACTGGAGCGAGCAGCCGCACACCGAGGAACTCCAGGCCTACGCGGACCGCATGATCGACTGCTACAACGAGGTGGCGCCGAACTTCAAGAGTTCGATCCTGCACACCGACATCGTCGGCCCCTACCAGATGGAACACGACTACGGCCTGATCGGCGGCAACATCTTCCACGGCGAGCTGTCCCTGGAGCAGCTGTTCCACATGCGCCCCGCACCCGGCTTCGCCGACTACCGCACCCCGGTGCCCGGCCTGTACTACGCCAGTTCGGCCACCCACGCGGGCGGCGGGGTCTGCGGCATCCCCGGCATGCAGGCGGCCCGGGCCGCGATCGCCGACCGCCGCGGCCCGGCCCGGGCGCGGCGCCGCCCGCGCCGGTCATGACCGCGCCGCTCGCAACGCCACCAGCCAGCATGCCCGCGGACACGCGGGACCAGGCCGCCGCCGTGACCGCGATGCTCGAGGCGCGCAGCATCGCGCTTGTCGGCGCGAGCGCGCGGCCGGACAGCCTCGGTGCGCGCATGATCGGGCAGGTGGCCAGGAGCCCGTCACGGCCGCGGACCTACCTGGTCAACCCGCGGTACCGGCAGATAAACGGCGAACCCTGCCTGCCCGCCCTGGCCGATGTGCCCGAGCCGGTTGACCTGGTCCTGCTCGCGGTGCCCGACACCGCACTGGAGGAGCAGCTTGACCACGCGGCACGCAGGGGAGATCGTTCGGCCGTCATTTTCGGATACGCCCTCGACCTCCCGGCCGCCGATGGGCTGGTCGCCGGGAGGACCGGCGGGCTGAAGGGTCGGCTGGCCGCGATCGCCGCGTCCGCGGGCATGGCCGTGTGTGGCCCGGCGTGCATGGGGTTCCTGAACGTCGCCCGCGGGCTGCGCGCCGTCGGGTACCTCGAGCCGGACCCCGTGCCGGCCGGGCCGGTGGCCCTGATCACCCACTCGGGCTCGGTCTGGTTCGCGGTGAACCGGGCCCGCCGCGGCTTCGGCTTCAGCCTGCTCGTCTCGTCCGGCCAGGAGCTCGTCACCACCACCGCGGCCTACGCCAGGTACGCGCTGCAGCTCGCGGAGACGAAGGTGCTCGCGCTGGTGCTCGAGGCGATCAGGGACGCCGCGGAGCTGCGCGCGGTCCTCGGTGCCGCCAGGGCCCGCGATGTGCCCGTGGTGCTCCTGTCCGCGGGCGGGTCGGAAACCGGGAAGGCGATGGTGTCCGCACACTCCGGCGCGCTGGCCGCTGCCGACGGCGCCTGGGAGGCGCTGGCCGCCGCCTACGGGATTCACCGCGTCCGCGACCTGGCCGAACTTGCCGACACCCTGGAGCTCTTCGCGTCAGGGCGCAAGTGCCGAAGCGGAACCGGCATCGCGACAGTCCACGACTCCGGCCTGGAACGCGCGCACGTCGCCGACCTGGCCGCCGAGCTCAGCGTGCCGTTCGCCCCGATCAGCCGGAAGACCTCCGGCCGGCTGGCCGCGGTGCTTGAGCCCGGCCTGGCGCCGGCCAACCCGCTTGATGCGTGGGGGACCGGCCGGGACGCCGAATCCCTGTTCTCCGAGTGCCTATCCGCGCTGGCCGCCGATCCGGCGGTGGCAGCGGTCGCCCTCGCCGTCGACCTGGTGCAGGAACTGGACGGCGACCAGTCCTATCCGCAGGCCGTGCTAGCCGCCGCGTCCGGCACGGCCAAGCCGGTCGCCGTGCTGACCGGCCTGCCTGCCGCCGTCGACCCAGTCGCCGCGGCCCGGCTGCGCGCCGCGGGCGTGCCGGTGCTCGAGGGCACCCGCAGCGGCCTGCTCGCGCTGCGCCACCTGCTGGATCACGCCGCACCCGGCGAGCCGCCTCCTGATCAGGCGACCACGGATCCTCCGGCCGCCCGACGGCAGCGCTGGGCACCGGTGCTGGCGGAAGGCCGCCTGAGCGGCGCGGTCCTGCTGGATCTGCTCCGCGACTATGGCGTCGCGGCGGTCCGCGCCCGGGCCGTCTGTACCCGTGCCGGGGCTGTGGCCGCCGCGGCCGAGATCGGCCACCCGGTCGTGGTCAAGACCGACGAGCTGCGGATCGCGCACAAGTCGGACGTCGGGGGGGTGCGGCTCGGGCTCGGCGATCCCGCGGCGGTCGGCGCCGCCTACGACGACCTGGCCGCCCGCCTGGGCCCGCGGGTCCTGGTGTGCGAGACGGCGGTGCCGGGTACCGAACTTGCCCTGGGCATCACCCGTGACCCCGCGCTGGGTTCCCTCCTGGTGATCAGCGCGGGCGGCGTTCTCATTGAGATTTTCGCCGAACGATCTGTGCTGCTCGCCCCGGTCACCCGTTCAGCGGCCCTGGCGGCATTGCGTCGGCTCCGGCTTGCCCCGGTCCTGGCCGGAGCCCGCGGCCAGCCCGCCGCGGACCTCGGCGCCATCGCCGATGCCGTCATCGCCCTGTCCGGGCTGGCCTGCGACCTGGGCGACGTGCTGGACGCACTGGATATCAACCCGCTCATCTGCGGACCGTCCGGCGCCGTGGCCGCCGACGTCCTGGCCGTGCCCCGGCCCCTGAACCCTGACGCCGGGCGTATGCTGACCTGATTGTGGGGGGAAGTTCTCGCGGGCCCCGCCTGCGCGCGTTCCATGCTCTGACAGGTAACAGGGCCCTGGTGCGCATCCTGGCGGCGTACACGCTGTTCACTCTCATCGAGTACTCGGTGTGGCTGGGCGTGCTGGTGTACGCCTACAGCCATGGCGGTGCCGCGGTCGCCGGGCTGGTGGCGACCGCCCAGCTGATACCCGCGGCCGTTGCGGCACCTTTTACGGCGGCCATCGCGGACCGGCGGTCACCGGTGTTCCTGCTGGCCGGCGGCTACCTGACCCAGGCCGTGCTGATGGCCGTGGCCACCCTGGCGGTCGTCGCCGGCGTACCCGTGGCCGTCTACGCGGTCGCCGTGATAGCCGGCGTCGCGGTTACCGGGACCCGGCCCGCGCAGGCCACGCTGATCCCGTCGGTGGCCGCCACCCCGGACCAGCTGACGGCGGCCAACGTGCTGGTGGGCTGGGTGGAGGCGGCCGGTTTCGCCGCGGCCGGGCTGATGGCCGGGGCGCTGATCGCGCTCGGCGGGGTGGCAACCGTGTTCGCGGTGTGCGCCGGTCTGGGCCTGGGTGCCGCGATGCTGGTCGCCCGGCTGCGGGCGACCAGCATCGCGGCACCGTCAGAGCGCGCTCCGGCGGTGCTGGCCGGCCTGGCCGACAGCCTGCGGCTGACGGCCAGCCGGCCGCGGCTCCGGCTCATGCTCGGCCTGCTGACCGCGCAGGCTGCCGTGGCAGGCGCACTGGACCTGCTGATCGTCATCCTGGCCGTCAGCGTGCTCGGCCTTTCCCGCGCCTGGGTCGGCTACCTCAACTTCGCCTACGGCGTCGGCGCGGTGCTCGCCGCCACCGTGAGCGTCGTGCTGATCGGCCGGCGCCTGGGCGTCCCCATCGTGTCCGCGGCACTGCTCCTGTCCATCGCCATCGCCGCGCTCGCGGCCGATGTCGGCCTGGCCGTCACCGTGGCGCTCCTGGCGGTGGCCGGGGCCAGTCACACCCTGCTGGACGTCTCGAACCGCATCCTCTTGCAGCGTTCGGTGCCGGCGCACCTGATCGGCCACGTCTTCGGCATCCTGGAGGGGCTGCAAGAGGCCGGATGGGCGCTGGGCGCGCTCCTCGTGCCGCTGCTGGTGTACCTGGGCGGCAGCCGGCTCGCACTGCTAGGCGTCGCGGCTGTGCTGCCGCTGGCCGCTGTGGCGGGCGGCCGCGGGTTGTTCAACCTCGATGCCGAGGCTCCCGTGCCGGTGGTGGAGATCGCGCTCTTGCGTTCGCTACCCCTGTTCGCGGAACTGCCAGGACCCGCGATCGAGGCTTTGGCTGCGTCGCTCACGCCGGTGGAACTGCCGGCCGGCACCGTGCTGATCCGCCAGGGTGATCCTGGAGATGCCTACTACGCCATCGCCGCCGGTGAGCTTGATGTCCAGCGGGACGGGCGTTTCCTGCGCCGGTACGGGCGCGGAGAGGGCGTCGGGGAAATCGCGCTGCTGCATTCGATCCCGCGCACGGCGACCGTCACCGCGCACTCCGCCGCGACCGTGTATCAGCTCGACCGGGAGCCTTTCCTGACCGCGGTGCTGAGCCATGCCCGCACCCACCGGGAGGCGCACCGCATCGCCAGCGCGCATCTGGCGGCCGATGCCGCGCCGGACACCCCTCAGGGGCCAAGCCCGGCGGAACCGGACTGAGGCGGGCCGCGCCGTTCCCTGGTCATGATTTGCTGGCCTCGTTGGCCGTGGCCGCGCCCGATGGGTGTGACCCGGTGGCTGGCCGCCCCGGAACGCCGCTACGATCACTGCGAATAATGCGGGTGGCGGGAAAGGCGGAACCCATGGGCCTGATGCAGCCGATGAGACGCGGGCGGGCGGGACGCGCCGGAGCGCGAGCGGCCGCCCGGCCGCTGGCCCTGGTCGCCCTGGCCAGCCTGCTGGCCGCCTGCGGTTCCTCCGGGTCGGCCGGCGGCGTGCCCGCCTCGTCAAGCCCCGCCGGGACGAGCGCGCCGGCGGCCGCCGCCTCGTTCGTCAACATCGTCGAGCCGTTCGACCCTGGTCACCCGGCCAGGACCGAACCCGCCCCGGCCAGCTGCGGTAGCCAGGCCACCACGATCGCGATCGAGCAGTGCTACCAGACGAAAACGGAGAACGCTGACGTATCGATCGACGTCGCGCAATCCGCCAGGTACGCGGCCGCGTCGCCGGCCGGGCGCACCGCCATCCTGGCCCAGGACAGCGCATGGCTGGCTGCGCGGGGCCCGGTGTGCGCCGCGGCCTTCAACACCGGCGGGACCGTCGACGGGATCAGCGCGGCGGCCTGCCTGCTCGATGAGAGCAACGCCCGCCTTGACGCGGTGAAGGGGATCGCCCTGCCGGAGGCCAGGCTCAAGGGCACCGACAGCCAGGACCCGAACCAGCTGTCCTGGTACACCACCCCGGAAGGATCCCGCATCGCCGAGATCAGCACCCAGGGCGACCAGACCGGGGGCGCGATCGTCGCCTGGGTCATCGTGGGCGGGGCCGACGGGTTCGTGGTCAACCCGAAGCAGTTCTTCTTCGCCGACGGGTCGTTTACCGACCCCGGCGTCCCCCAGCCGCCGAACCCCGCCTATCACCGCGTCCCGGCGGGCGAGGAGTACCAGTTCTCCATCGACTACTCCACCCTGTCCAAGGACCCGAACGCGAACAAGAGCGCCGCGGGTTACCTCTACGCGCCGGGCACGCCGGCCGCCGTCTGGAACTGACCCTGCTCAGAGACGGTAACTGTCCCGCCGCTCGATCAGCCGCCGCGCGTTGCGCATGGCCAGCGCGATGACCGTCTCCATCGGGTTGATGCCGACCGGGCCGGGGAAGATGCTGGCATCGGTCACGATCAGTCCGGGCACGCCGTGGAAATCCCCGAAGCTGCCGGTCACGCCGCGCCGCGGGTCCTCGCTCATCCGCGCGGTGCCCATCAGATGGATGGAGAACAGCTGAAGCGACCGCTTGGGTACCGGCCGGGCCAGCAGCCGGCGCAGCTCGTGCGGGTCGCGGACCTGCGGTGCGCCGTCGAAGGGGAGCAGGACCCGCCGGGCGCCGGCCGCGAACAGCGCCTCGGCGGTCAGCTCGACACCGCGCACCACGCGGGCGGCGTCGCGGTCGGTGAGCTGGTAGAAGACCTGCGGCCCGAGGCCGGGGACATTCCGGATCCGGCCGGTCCCGGTGTCGGAGACCAGCGGCCCCGCGGTGACGATGCGGTTGTAGTCCGCCATCAGCTCGCCGAGCTCCCGGCCGTAGGCCGGCATGATCCCGGCCAGCATCGGGGGAGTGAGGTTGGTCGCGGTCAGCAGCAGCCCGTCGGCGAGGAACTCGCGTACCTGGAAGGCCTGGTGAACGCCCTGCCACCCGTGGACGTCCTGGTCGAAGAACGCGGTCACCACCGCGTTGGGGTGCACCGACAGGTTCCGGCCGAGCTGCCCGGAGGGAGAGCGCAGGCCCGACCGCAGGAGCAGAGCCGGCGTCTGCACCGCGCCGCCGGCCACGATCACCGCCCGGGCGCGCACGATCAGACGGGGCCCCCGGTGACCACCGCGGCGGACGAAGTGGCCGGTCACGCCGGACACCCCCGGCCCCGACCTGATGATGCGGTCCACCCGGCAGTCGGCGAACAACCGGGCGCCCAGGGCCAGCGCGCGCGGCACGCTGGTCACCAGCATCGACCGCTTCGCGCCGGTCGGGCAGCCGCTGCTGCAGTTGTTCGTGCCGGCGCAGTGCAGCTGGTTCCTGCGGTTCGGGACCACGGCCCAGCCCCGGGCCTCGGCGCCGCCCTTGAACAGCTCGGAATCGCGCCCGATCGTCTCCGGGTCCTGCGGACCGACGGATAGCCGGGTCTCAATCGTCGCGAAGTACGGGTCGAGGTCCCGCGCTCCGATGGCCCGCAGCCCCTCCTGCCCGGCCCACCGCCGGAGCACCTGCTCCGGCGTCCGCCACGACATGCCGCCGTTGACCACCGTGGACCCGCCGACGCAGCGCCCCTCGGCGTACAGCACGGACGGACGGCCGATCGCCATGCCGCCCCCGCCGTCGCGGTACAGCGTGCGCAGCGCCCGCCCGGTCCCCGCGCCGAACGACTCGGTCGGGTGGTAGCCGCCCTCCTCGAGCACGACCACGTCCACCCCGGCCTCGGCCAGTTCCGCCGCCATGGTCGCCCCGCCGGCCCCGGACCCCACGATCAGCGCCCCGCACTCCAGGCTCAGGTCCTCCGCCACGGCATCCTGCGTGGTCAGCCCGCTGATCATGGCTTCTCCCCGTCCGCAGGCGCGGTGACCGCCGCCTCGCCCGCGCGTATCTGCGGGCCGTAGGATCCCAGGCGGCGCCGCGAGACGGCGGCGATGTAGGGAGCCGGATCGTAACCGATCTCCCGCTGCACCTCGGGCAGTTCGTAGTAGCACGTGACGACCACGCTCTTCAGCCGCCGGACCACTTCGCCGGCCGGGTCGCGCCGGGCCAGCAGCGCCCCGACGTAGGCGCTGGCCACCCGGTCATCGAGCCGGGCGAACCGCCTGCCGCGGGACGGCGGGTACAGCCGCGCCCCCTGGTCCAGGACGGCCAGCGCGGTTGCCAGCGCCTTCCTGGCCGCGGGCGGCAGCGCCCCGAGCATCAGCCCGAACTCGCGCAGCACCCGGTCCGCCCGGTGGCCGGCGCGGACCTCCGGCGGGCAGACCATCTCCGCGAAGCGCCTGGCCGCCTGCCGGACGGGGACCTCAGGCGCCGCCTGCCCGCGGCCGGCCGTCGGCGGCGGACCTGGTCTGCGCCAGCTCGGCTTCCAGCCGGTCGAGGGGCGCGGCGATGAGCACGTTGCGGGCCGGGGTGTCGGGCGCCCTGCTATCACGACGCCATTGTGAACCCTCCCCTTACCGGACCGTCAATCGCGGAACGCGGCCCGGGACGAGATGATCGTGACCATGGATCAGGGTTTCGACACCATGCAACGGCCTGATGCTCCCGATGCCGTCGCGCCGGACGGCTCGGACGTGCGGGTGCTGCTGCGGCTCGGTCGTGGCTCCATGGCCCATTTCGAACTGGCCCCCGGCCGGGTCTCCCGGGCGGTGGCTCACCACGCGGTGGATGAGATCTGGTACGTCCTGGCCGGGGAGGGCCGGATGTGGCGGCGTCAGGCGGAGCGGCAGGAAACGGTTCCGCTGCGCCCAGGTACCTGCGTATCCATCCCGGCCGGCACGCATTTCCAGTTCTGCGCGGCCAGCCAGGGCGCACTGGCGGTGGTGGGCGTCACGATGCCGCCCTGGCCGGGCGAAGACGAGGCCTATGAGGTTCCCGGCCCCTGGGACACGGACGCGAGATGACCGGACCGATCCCCTGCCCGGCACCTGTCGCCCCATCGCCCTCACACGCCCCATCACCCTCACCTGCCCCGCCACCCTTCGGTCCGCAGGCCCCAAGCAACCCCGGCAAACAGCATCGATGGACCATCGATGTCGCCCCAGCAGCATCGATGTCCCACTGATGTCGTTTCAGGCCGGGCCCGACGCGGTGCCGCGCCCGCGGGCCGCGGCCTGCGATTACCACAGCCGTGACAGCAGTTACGCTCAGGGCTCCTGAGGCACGTGAGAAGGTTCGCCGAGCCTAGGCAGGAGACCTTACCATCGTACGGATCCGCTCGGAACGACCCTGCCGGAGCGCTGGCCCGGGGTGGGGAATAGCCTTCGCTGCGAAGAGGTGGTGGGCATGCAACCAGGGCAAGGACCGCTAGGGCGGCCGCTGAAGCGCCACGACAGCCACGTTGCGGAGCAAATGGTCGAGCGGGCGGCGGAGCTGGCCAGGGATTCCCACGCGCAGACCAGATACGCGGCGGTGCTGATAAAGGACGAAAGCCTGCTGGCCTGGGGCACCAACGGGGTGCCGTTCCCCGGCGAGGACCACTGCTACTGCAAGTTCGGCGAATCCGGCCACCATGACCGCTGCCGGACCCACGCCGAGCAGCGGGCGATCACGCTGGCCCGCGAGGGCGACGGCTGGCGGATGCTGCAGGGATCGAAGCTGATCTACGTGCGGCTCGAGGCGGACGACTCGGTCCGGCTCGACGAACCGCACTTCTGTGCCCGCTGCAGTCGCCTCGCGTTGTCCCTGGGCGTGGCGGAGTGGATCTTCGCCTTGTCGGAGGGACTGGTCGGATACGCCTCGGCCGACTATGACCGGATCGCCAGGATCAGGTGGTAATGCTATGCACCGGCGGCCCGGCGGGCGGAGGATGAACTCATGCGTTATCTGAGCGCCGGCGCCGACCCCACGACCGCCAGGATCTCCCGGATCGGGCTGGGCACCTGGCAGTTCGGCTCCCGCGAGTGGGGCTACGGCCAGGCCTACGCCGGGGAGGAGGCGCGCGCCATCGTGCGCCGGGCGGTGGAACTGGGCGTGACCCTGTTCGACACCGCCGAGATCTACGGGTTCGGTCGCAGCGAGCGGATCCTCGGCGAGGCGATCGGCGAGGACCGCGAGTCGGCCTTCCTGGCGACGAAGATCTTCCCGCTGCTGCCGGTCGCGCCGGTCGTCGAGCAGCGCGCGGTGGCCAGCGCGAACCGGCTCGGCACCCGCAGGCTCGACCTGTACCAGGTGCACCAGCCCAACCCGGTGGTCCGGGACGGGACGATCATGCGCGGCATGCGCGCGCTGCAGCGGGTCGGGCTGGTCGGCGAGGTCGGCGTGAGCAACTACTCCCTGGACCGGTGGCAGGCCGCCGAGCAGGCGCTGGGCAGCCGGGTGCTGAGCAACCAGGTCCGCTACAACCTCGTCGACCGGTCCCCGGAGAGCGATCTGCTGCCGTTCGCCGAAACCACCGGTCACGTCGTGATCGCCTACAGCCCGTTGGCCCAGGGGCTGCTGTCCGGCAAGTATGACCGGTCCAGCCGTCCGGCGAACCGGCTCCGGGCGGCCAGCCCGCTGTTCCTGCCGGAGAACCTCGACCGGGTCGGCGACTTGATCGCCACCCTGCGCCAGGTGGCGGACGCGCACGCCGCCACGCCCGCCCAGATCGCCCTGGCCTGGGTCATCCACCGGCCCGCGGTGGTCGCCATCCCGGGGGCGTCCAGCGTCGGGCAACTGGAGAGCAACGTCGCCGCCGCCGACATCGACCTCACCGAGGACGAGTACCAGGCGCTGCACGCGGCGGCGGAGCGGTTCCGCCCCGTCACCGGCCCGGCCGTGCTGCCCCAGCTGCTCCGCGCCCGTTTCAGCTAGGCCGCCGCGCTCGCCGCGGGTTATGGTGGCCGGATGACCGGTACCGACGCCACCGTCGAGCGCATCCTGGCCAGCTACGACACGATCACCGTGGTCGGCGCGAGCAGGGCCGCGGTCAAGGCCGCGCACTCGGTGCCCGCGCACATGCAGCGGCACGGCTGGCGGATCATCCCGGTCAACCCGCACGCCGACCAGATCCTCGGCGAGCAGGTTTACCGGACGCTCGCCGACGTCCCCGAGCAGGTGGGCCTGGTCGACGTGTTCCGCCCGTCCGGCCAGACACCCGACATCGCCCGCCAGGCGGTCGTGGCGGGCGCCACGGCCCTGTGGCTGCAACTGGGCATCGCCTCGGCGGAGGCCCGGGCCATCGCCGAGGACGCGGGGCTGCTCTACGTCGAAGACCGCTGCCTGGTCATCGAGCAGCGCCGCCTCGGCCTGGAAGCACCCGGTCGTTAGCGCGTGTCACAGCGCGGGCGGCTCTCTATGCTGGGATCCTGAATCCCTCGTCAGAGCGAGAACGATGATGCGGACGTTCCTTTTAAGGCTCTCCGGCGTGCGGCCCGACCGCCGACCTGCGCGTGGCCTCCGTCCAGCTGATCCTGGAGGTGGTGGCCAGCAAGACCGCGGGCGGCGGTCTTGACTTCCGCGTTCCCTTCATCGGGATGAAGCTCCGGCTGGGAGCCACGGTCACCAAGAAGGACACGCACACCATCGACATCACCTTCGCCATCACCCAGACCGGGACCATCTCGCTGGGCGCCGACGGCGAGCTGGCCGGCGGGCTCACCCACACCCTGCGCCTCGGACTGGCCCCGGCCGGCCCTCCGCAGAATGACGGGCATGCGGGCTAGGTTGCTGCCGTGCCTAGCTGGCCCACGTCGGTGATCCGCAGCACGGCCGAACCCGCCTCGTCGGAGGCGGCCAGGTCGACGACCGCGCTGATGCCCCAGTCGTGGTCGCCCGCCGGGTCGTCGAAGATCTGCCTGACGGCCCACTGGGCCGGCTGCTGGTCGATGATCAGCAGCGCGGGA
>Ga0335081_10008631_pt1 | contig 16350 bp, 13 predicted proteins | sample Lox_Sample_35_FD_206713 | JGI IMG/M metagenome (GOLD analysis project Ga0335081, IMG submission 206713) | Soil microbial communities from Loxahatchee National Wildlife Refuge, Florida, United States - Lox_Sample_3.5 | ecosystem: Environmental > Terrestrial > Soil > Wetlands | place: USA... | reverse complement strand
ATCTTCGCGGCGCGTCGTCTGGAGGATGCCGCCGAGCACGACGGTCTCGCCGTCGGCGACGATGACCTCGTTCGTCAGCTCCTGCGTATCGATCGAGGGCACGTTGATGCCGCCCGAGGCGACGACGATCGTGCCGACGCTGTCCTTCTTCACATCGAGATCGAGGATCACGCGATTGTCGGGCGTGATCTGCGGGGTGACCTCGAGGGACAGCACGGCGTCTTTGAACTGAATGGTGGTCGCGCCGCTCGATGCCGACTGCTGATACGGAATCTCGGTGCCCTGCAGGATCTTCGCCTTCTTCTGGTTGGCGGTGATCACGCGCGGCGCGGACACGATGTTGGCGCGCGTCTCGGCCTGGGCGGCCGACAGCTCGAGGTCGACGATGTAGTCGGCGCCGAGAATGCCGATCGCAAGGGTGCCGGCCGGGTTGGTCACCGGCAGGTTCACGTTGTAGCGCGCCGGGGCGCTGGTCCCGGTCGGAAAGGTGATCGGGAACGGCCCCTGGCCGGCCTGCACGTTGGTGATCGCCGAGGAGATGGCGCTGTCGGTGGCCTGCGCGGTACCGGAGGTCGTGACGATGCCGTTCGCGCCGTTGCGGTTCACGCCCGAATAGCCCAGGCGCGCGCCGAGGTCGCGCTTGAAGTCGTCGTTGACGATCACGAGGCGCGCCTCGATCTGCACCTGGCGCACGGGAATATCGAGCGTCGCCACGAGCCGGCGGATGTCGGCGATGCGGTCGTTCGTGTCCTGGACCAGCAGCGTGTTGGTGCGGTCATCGACGGACACGGTGCCGCGCGCCGAGAGCATGGAGCCGCCGGTCGACTTGATGAGCGCCTGCATGTCCGCCGCCTTGGCGTAGTTCACCTGCAGGAACTCCGAGTGCAGCGGGGCGAGCTCCTGCAGATCCTTCTTCGCGGCAAGCTCGGCCTTCTCCTGCGCCGACAGCTCCGCGGAGGGGCCGACGATGATGACGTTGCCCTCGCGGCGCTTGTCGAGCCCCTTGGTCTTCATGACGATGTCGAGGGCCTGATCCCACGGCACGTTCTGCAGACGAATGGTCTCGCTCCCCTTCACGGAGTCGCTGACGACGATGTTCTGGCCGCTCGCATCGGCAAGCAGCTGCAGCACCGCGCGCGTCTCGATGTCCTGGAAGTTCAGCGTGATGCGCTCGCCCGTGTACTCGCGCTTCTCGTCCAGCGCGGCGGCGGTCTTGCGCACCGGGGCGACCTCGACGACGTACTGGTCGTCGGCCTGGTAGGCGAGCTGCTCGTATTCGCCGTTGGCGTTGATCACGATGCGCGTGCTGTCGCCCGAGCGCGTGGCATCGAAGCCGGTGACCGGCGTGCCGTAGTCGGTCGCGTCGTAGCGGCGCATCAGGTTGCGCGGCAGCTCGGCGCCGGTGAAATCGACGACGAGCTGGTTGCCCACCTGGCGCAGATTGATCGGCGTGTGCGGGTCGGACAGCTTGACGATGACGCGGCCGGCGCCATCGGCGCTGCGGCGAAAGTCGATGGAGCGGATGGCGCGCGGACCCTGCGGCGCCGCGGAGGCGACGGTCGTGGCGGGCACAACGGGGGCGGCGGCGGCCGTTGCCGCGGCCGCACCGAGCGTCACGACGATGTTGTTGCCGTCGACGCGGGTGGTATAGGGGACGAGCTTGTCGAGATTGAGCACCAGGCGCGTGCGGTCCTTCGCCTCGGCGGCGAGCACCGTGTCGAGGCCCCCGGAGCGCACGTCGATGCGGCGTGAGGACAGCGCGAGCGTGGTATCCGGCAGATCGAGCGAGATCCGCGCGGGATTGTCGATCGTGAACGACAGCGGAGTCGGTGCGGGTCCGGACAGTCGCAGCACCAGCTGCACCTGCTGCCCCGGCAGCGGCTGCACGTCGATCGCCTGCAGCGAGTTCGCCGCGGTTGCGAGCGCGGGCGCGCCCAGGAGGGTCCCGAGCAGGAGCGCGGCCGCGAGTGCCTTGAGCACGCGCGGAATCCGTGTCGACGGGCTATGAGGTTGCATTCTTCGTAAACTCCCTGCTGTCGATCGCTATTCGTTCAGAGCAATGCCGGCGTTTCGCTCGATATAACCGCCCAGGCCGTCCGGAACGATTTCGCGCACAGTGATCTTCGACGGAGTGATCTCGGTGATCTTGCCTTCGGCCTGCCCCATGTAGTTTCCGGGCAGTACCCGATGCACCAGTCCGTCCTTGGTCTCGATGAGTCCATAGGTCTGGCCGCCGAGCTTGAGCGTGCCGACCATCTTCAAAGTGTCGAGCGAGAACTGCTCGAGGAATTCGCGGTTGCGCTTGGCATCCGGCCGCACGCCGGCGGCGTTGGCGCCGCCCGTGCCGCCCGGCATGAAGGGCGATCGCATCTGTGTGTCGGCGTAGACGAAGGTCTGCGCGGGACGCATCTCCGGCAGCGGCTCGACGCGGCCGCCGGACTCCTTCTTGGTGTCGTCGATGAAGCGCTGCAGCTCGTCGTCGGCGCTCGAGCAGGCGGCAAGGCCCGCGGTGGCGAGCCACGCGAGGCAGAAGCTGACGATGAGGCGCTGAGGGGTCTGGGTGTTCATGCTGTATGACAACCTGCGGCGGCGGTTCGCTTCAGTCACGCATCACGGCCCGGGCGGCGGCGCTGGGCGGCGCTTGGCCTTGTCGGCGTTGCGCTTCTCGGCCTCGGCCGCGGCCAGCTCTTCCTCGTCGAGGTAGCGATAGGTCTTGGCCGTCACATCCAGCGTCAGCTGATCGAACCCGCCCTTCTCCTCCGGTTTGATCTCGATGTCGTGGAGCGTGACGATGCGCGGCAGGGCTGCGATGCCGCTCACGAACTCGCCGAACTGGTGATAGCTGCCGGAGAGGCGGATCTTGATCGGGAACTCGGCGTAGAAGTCCTTCTTCTGCTCGGCGCCGGGCTGAAAGAGCTTCTCCGACAGGCCCGCGGCAACTCCGGTCTGCGAGATGTCGACCAGCAGGTTGGGTACCTCGGTCTTGCCGGGCAGCTGGCGCAGCAAGGCGCCGAAGGAGCGCTCGATGTCCTTCAGCTGCTGCTTGTAGACCTCGAGATTGACCGCTTTCGCATGCTTGCGCTTGTACTCATCGCGCAGGCTCTGCTCCTCGCCCTGGTAGCGATCGAGCTCGGGCTTCTGATCGGCCAGCACCACGAAGTAGATGAGCACGAACGAGAGCACCACGAGCCACACGAGCACCGCGCTCGCACGCACCACCCACGGCCAGCGGCCCGGATCGCGCCAATCGAGATTGCGCAGCTCATCGAGGAAGTTCATGGGGTCCCCCCCTGGCGCGCGACGATGCGGTTGGGAGCGCGCTTGCCCGCAGGCTTGGCCGGCTCGTCAGCATCGACGTGCGACACCTGATCCGCGGACAACTTGAACGTCGAGCCGAGCGCCTCGTTCTTCTTGTTGACCTCGATCACCTCGAGCTCGGGGTGGCTCAGCCATTCCGAGGAGTCGATGTTGCGCATCAGCGTCGAGACGCGGGTGCTCGACTGGGCCACGCCCTCGAACTTGAGCCTGCGGTCGGTCTGCTTGACCGAGGTGAGATAGGTGCCGTCGGGTATCACATGCACGATCTGGTCGAACAGGTGCACGATCTCCGGCCGCGAGCGCTGCAGCTTCTCGATGATCTCCATGCGCGCGATGAACTTCTGCTTGGCGCTCTCGAGGCTGTTGATCTCCTCGATCTGCTTGTCGAGACGGCGGATCTCCAGGCGCAGCCGCTCATTGCGGGTCTGCTGGCTGCTGATCATCGAGCCGAGCATCAGGTAGGCGACGAAGGCGAATATCGCCGCAACCACGGTTGCGCCGCCGAACGCAATCGCGAGGTGCAGCTTGCGCTCGCGCCGCTGCTCCTCGCGCCACGGGAGTAGGTTTATTCTTGGCATGTCAGTCGAAACTCCGCAGAGCGAGCCCGCAGGCCGTCAGCAGTGCCGTCGCATCGCGCTGCACGGCCTGGGCCTTGGCGCGCGAGGACAGCTTCATCTGCCCGAGGGGATCGCCCTTCTCCGCCGAGATGCCGACGCGGCTCGAGATCACATCGCCGACGCCGGAAATATTGGCGCAGCCGCCGCACACCAGGATCTTCTCCGGCTGCTCGCGCCCCGAGCCCGATGCCAGATAGAACTGCAGCGAGCGGCTCACCTGCTGGGTCATGTCGTCGATGAAGGGATCGAGCACCTCGGACTGATAGTTGCCGGGAAGCCCGCCTTCCTTCTTCGCCCGGCCGGCCTCTTCCATCGACAGGCCGTACGTGCGCATGATTTCCTCGGTCAGCTGCTGCCCGCCGAAGGCGAAGTCGCGGGTATAGACGACCTTGAGATTGCGCAGCACGCTGAACGTGGTGCTGCTCGCACCGAAATCGACGACGGCGATCGTGCGATCGATGCCGCCATCGGGCATCTGATGCGTCATGAGCTTGCAGGCGTTCTCGAGCGCGAACGCCTCGACATCGACCACGCGCGCCGTGAGCCCGGCGGCATTGACCGCGGCCTGGCGCTGCTCGACGTTCTCGGTGCGCGTCGCAACGAGCAGCACGTCGCTCGACTCGGTGTCCTTGTCGGAGGGACCGAGCACCTCGAAGTCGTAGCTCACCTCGTCCATCGGGAACGGGATGTACTGATCGGCCTGCATCTCGACCTGCGCCTCGAGATCGCTCGGGCGCAGGCTGCGCGGCATTTGAATGACCTTGGTGATCGCCGCATCGCCGCTGATCGCGATGGCCACCTCGCGCGAGCGCGCTCCGGAGCGCTTCACGGCGCGCTTGATCGCCTCGCCGACCGCCTCGGAATCGACGATGGCCTTTTCGTTGATCGCGTTCTGCGGCGTGGGCTCGGCGGCATAAGCCTCCACGCGGTACTGGCCGCCGGCCATGGCAATTTCGATCAGCTTGACCGACGAGGTGGTTATGTCAAGCCCGAGATAGGGGCGCCTGCTCTGAAAAAGAGATAGCATTTTTACTTCCTTTTCAGCTAGTTACGCCCGGAAGCGCCGACCCCGATTAGGTTTTGGAGGCAACTATATAACAGCATAAAGTTAAATAGAACGTGAGGACGCTCACGAATTGCCGCCTTGTCGAGCCGCGCGCCGCCGCAGGCGACCCCAACTGTCGTGCCCGTCACAAACCGCACACCTCGCCGTGTTCCAACTAATTCCCCGCGCTTCGGTCCAAGCATCGGTGCGAACGCGAAGTGCGGCGTGCGGGTGCGAGAGTTGCAGGACGCGGCGGCTGACTTGCGAACGTTACCTGCCACGTGACCCGCGGCAGAGAATTGGTTTAACGTTCGCCGGCAACCCCGCTGTCCTAGGCACTCACGCCCGTAGACCGGAGGCTTTGCGTCCCCACCTTTCGGTGAGTTTGCCCTTGAGCGGCGCGTACTATGCATAGCGGCTGAAGTTCAATCAAGCGGATAGAGTCACGTTCTGTGAAACGCAAGTACCTGCAAGTGGGTGTCCTCGCCGCCGGAAGCGTGACGGCGCTCACACTTCTCGCGGCGCTCGTGATCGCGTGCTGTTATGTCTTTCTCGAGCCATCGCTGCCCTCGGTCGCGGCGATGCGCAGCGTCGAGCTGCAAGTGCCGCTGCGGGTGTATACGCGCAGCGGCGATCTGATCGCGCAGATCGGCGAGCAGCGGCGCATTCCGGTCGTCTACGAGCAGGTGCCGCAGATCGTCAAGCAGGCATTTCTGGCCGCGGAGGACGATCGCTTCTTCCAGCATCATGGCATCGACTATCCGGGCGTGGTGCGCGCGATTCTGGTCGATGTGGTGTCCGGTGCGCGCTCGCAGGGCGCGAGCACGATCACCCAGCAGGCCGCGCGCCGGCTGTTTCTCACGCCTGACAAGACCTGGCGGCGCAAGGCGCAGGAGGCGTTCCTCACCTATCGGATGGAGAACGAGTTCAGCAAGCAGGAGATCTTCGCGCTGTACTTGAACGTGGTGTTCTTCGGCGAGCGTGCCTACGGAGTGGTTGCGGCGGCCGAGACCTTCTTCGGCAAGTCGCTCGATCAGCTGAGCGTCGCCGAGGCCGCAACGCTCGCGGGCATCGTGCAGCTGCCCTCGCGCTACAACCCGATCGCCAATCCGCAGTTCGCCAAGGTCCGGCGCACGTATGTGCTGCGCCGCATGCGCGAGCTGCGCTTCATCACGCCCGAGGTGGCGACCGCCGCGAATGCCGAGCCCATCGAGGCGCGCACGCACGCGCTGCCCTACGATGTGGACGCGCAGTACATCGCGGAGATGGCGCGCCTCGAGATCCGGCGCCGCTACGGCCCGCAGGCGGAGACCGCCGGCTACCGCGTCTACACGACCATCGACGGCCGCCTGCAGAGCGCTGCCAACCGTGCGGTGCGGGTCGGTCTGATCGAGTACGACCGCCGCTACGGCTGGCGCGGGCCGGTGAGCCGCGCGGAGATCGACGACAGCGCCCAGGGCCCCGAGCTCGAGGAAGTCCTCGATGAGTACCCGACGATGGGTCTGCTCACGCCCGCGGTGGTGGTCTCGGTCGCCGAGCGCCTGGCACGCGTGTACGTGAAGACCCTCGGCTTCGAGCAGATCAACTGGGAGGGGCTGTCCTGGGCGCGCCGCGCCGGCGACGTCCTCGGCCCACCGCTGAAGAGCGCGGGCGAAGCGCTCGCGCGCGGCGATGTGGTCTATGTGGTCACCGATGGCAAGCACGCCGCGCAGCTCGCGCAGATCCCCGAGGCGCAGGCCTCGCTCGTGGCGCTCGACCCGAACGACGGGGCAGTCGCCGCGCTCGTCGGCGGGTTCGATTACTTCGCCAACAAGTACAACCGCGCCGTGCAGGCGCGCCGTCAGCCGGGCTCGGCTTTCAAGCCGTTCCTGTACTCGGCGGCACTCGAGGACGGCTTCACCACGGCCTCCGTCATCAACAATGCGCCGATCGTCGTCGAGGGCCAGGGCATGGAGGAGGCGTGGCGGCCGCGGGACCACGAGGATTCCACGGGGCCGATGCGGCTGCGCGAGGCGCTCGTGCACTCGAAGAACCGGGTGAGCATCCGCGTACTGCGGCAGATCGGCACCAAGTACGCGATCAACTACGCGACGCGCTTCGGCTTCGATCGCGAGACGCTGCCTGACAACCTGACGCTCGCGCTCGGCACGCTCGAGGTGTCGCCGCTGCAGCTCGCGGGCGGCTACGCAACGTTCGCGAACGGCGGCTTCCGCGTCCAGCCGTACTTCATCGACCGCATCGAGGGGCCTGACGGCACTGTGCTGTGGCGCGCCGATCCGCCCGTCGCCTGCGAGGACTGCGAGCACAAGGCCGAGCTCTCCGCGGTTCCGACGGCTCCGGGCGGCACACCGGCCGCGCTCGAGGCGCTCGACAGCGTGCGCGGCGGCCCGGGATTCCTGACACCGAGCGAGCTCGCCCCGCGCGTGATCAGCCCCCAGAACGACTACCTGCTGACCGACATGATGGCGGATGTGATCCGCCGCGGCACCGGCGCGCGTGCCATGGTGCTCGGGCGCACCGATCTCGCCGGCAAGACCGGCACCACCAACCTCTCGCACGATGCGTGGTTCAACGGCTTCAATGAGAACCTCGTCGCGACGGTGTGGGTCGGCTACGATGAGGAGCGCTCGCTCGGAGAGAGCGAAGAGGGCGCGCGCACGGCGCTGCCGATCTGGATTCACTTCATGCGCGAGGCGCTGAGGGGGGTGCCGCAGCGGACGCGCCCGATGCCGGAGGGCCTGGTGAAGGTGCGCATCGCACCCGACACAGGCATGCTGGCGAGCGCCGAGAACCCCGATGCAATCCTGGAGACGTTCATGGTCGATCATCTGCCGACCGGGGGGGTGTTGAGCGGGGATGTTCCGGCCGCCGCGCCCGACAAGACCGCATCCGGCGAGTCCCTGTTCTAGCCACTGCGGCGTCCGCGCAAGGCGCTCATGACCCGAAGACAGCATCCGGTGCGCGCCGAGAACCTGCGCCGCGCGCTCGCGCAGGAGGCCGCCCGCGTGATGGCCGAGCACGGCATCCGCGATTTCCTGGTCGCTAAGCGCAAGGCGGCCGAGCGCTTCGGCGTGACCGACGGCGCCGTGCTGCCCAAGAACACCGAGATCGAGACCGCGCTCGCCGAATACCAGCGCTTGTTCGGCGGCGCCTCGCACCTGGAGTCGCTGCACGAGCAGCGCAGCGCCGCGCTGCTCGCGATGCGGCGCCTGCAGGCATTCGAGCCGCGCCTCGTCGGGGCCGTGCTGAGCGGCACGGCGACCGAGCACGCGGAGGTGCAGCTGCACCTGTTCGCGGACAGTGCCGAGTCGGTGGCCATCAGTCTCATGGATCAGGGGATCCGCCACGAGGTCATCGCGCGGCGGGTGAAGATGAACGCCGAGCGCGTGCTCGAGTACCCCGGCGTGCGCTTCGAGATCAACGATCACGCGATCGAGGCGACGGTGTTCCCGATGGATGGCATCCGGCAGGCACCGGTGAGCCCGGTGGACGGCAAGCCGATGAAGCGCGCGGACGTAACGGAGCTGGAGGCTCTCTTGGACAGCTAGACGGGCGGATGCCTGCGGGCGTCTTGTTCTGGCGTGCTCAGGAGCGCTTGCCGATATCCGCGTAGTCCCGCCGCGTCACGCCGGTATAGAGCTGCCGCGGCCGGCCGATGCGCATGGTCGGATCCGAGATCATCTCCTGCCAGTGCGCGACCCAGCCCACGGTGCGCGCGATCGCGAACATCACGGTGAACATCGAGCGCGGGATGCCGATCGCGCTGTAGATGATCCCCGAGTAGAAATCCACGTTCGGATAGAGCTTGCGCGAGATGAAGTACTCGTCCTTGAGCGCGATCTCCTCGAGGCGCAGCGCGAGCTCGAGCAGCGGGTTGTCGGCGCGGCCGAGCTTCGCGAGCACCTTGTGGCACATGTCGCGGATGATCTTGGCGCGCGGGTCGAAGTTCTTGTAGACGCGGTGGCCGAAGCCCATGAGGCGGAAGTGGCTCGACTTGTCCTTGGCCATCGCGAGCATCTTCGGAATGTTGTCGACCGTGCCGATCTGCTCGAGCATGGCGAGCACCGCCTCGTTCGCCCCTCCGTGCGCGGGACCCCACAGCGCCGAGACGCCGGCGGAGATTGCCGCATAGGGATTGGCGCCGGTGCTGCCGGCCAGACGCACCGTGGAGGTGCTCGCGTTCTGCTCGTGGTCGGCGTGCAGCACGAACAGCAGATCGAGCGCCTGGGCCGCTACCGGGTCCACCTGATACGGCTCGCATGGCACGGCAAAGAACATGTGCAGCATGTTGCTGCAGTAGTCGAGGTCGTTGCGCGGATAGATGAACGGCTGGCCGACGGAGTGCTTGTGCGCGGCCGCCGCGATCGTCGGAATCTTGGCGATGATGCGGTGCGCGAAGATCTCGCGGTGGCGCGGGTTATGGATGTCCATCGAGTCGTGGTAGAAGGCCGACAGCGAGGAGACGACCGCCGACACCATCGCCATCGGATGGGCGTTGTGGTGGAAGCCGTTGAAGAAGCGCAGCAGCGTCTCGTTGATCATCGTGTGATGACGGATGCTGCCGGTGAACTCATCAAGCTGGCGGCGAGTTGGCAGCTCGCCGTGCAGGACGAGGTAGCACACTTCCATGAAGGTGCTCTTCTCCGCGAGCTGCTCGACGGGGTAGCCGCGATACAGCAGCACGCCGGCGTCTCCGTCGATGTAGGTGATCTTGCTCTCGCACGCGGCGGTCACGCCGAATCCCGGATCGAAGGTGAAGACGCCCTGATCCTTGTAGAGCGCGGCGACATCGAGCACTGCGGGGCCCACGGTACCGGAGCGCACGGGCAGCTCGCTCCTCTTGCCGGTGCTCTTGTCGATGAGCTCGAATTTGCTCTCGGTCATGGGGTGCGCTGCTTTCCGTAATCGCGCGGGCGGGCGCCTCGCGCAAGTTGATCCGAGGGTTACACGGTCCGCGCACGGAATCAAGGCGGCGGCTCGCATTCGTGGCGTGTGCACCACAGCCGCGCGCAGCTGCGGCGCGGGCTACTCGACAATCTTGATGAGCTCGCCGCCCGAGATCTTGCCGTTCGGGTAGATCCCGTTCAGCAGCCGCAGCTCCTCCTTCTGGTATTTCTCGCGCGGCACGTCCTTCGCGTAGCTGTCGAGCTTGGTCTCCGCGGTCGCCTCGATGATCTTGATGCGGTAGGGCTCGGCGAGCGGATATTCCGCGGGACGCAGGTCGCGCAGCGTCTGGATCGAGGACAGAAACAGCCCGTCATCGAGCGGTGTCCCGGACTCGGAGGAGCGGCTTGCGCCGCCGATGAGCAAAGCGGATCGGTCCCGGTACAGCACCGCCCAGCGCACCGGCCCGGCACCGCCGTCGAGGGGCGAGCCGCTGCGGGTCACGACGGTGTAGCCCTCCATGCCGTTCACGTCGAGCTCCCGGCCGCTGCTGAGGCTCGCGCCGCGCAGCTTCTGGAGGAGATATTCGCGCGGCGCCTGCTTCTCGGGACGCGCGTCGGCGGTGAGCTGCATGATCGCGTCCTTGTTGTGCGTGTACGCGAGCAGCCGGTCACGCTCGTTGTCGACGGTCCAGCCGTGCGGAAACGCGAGCGTGATGCGCATGTCCGCATGGTAGAAGCGGTTGTCGCGCACGATGCCCTGCGCCTTGCTCGAGCCGTAGGGCAGGCCGTCGATCGCCTTCAGGTACTCATCATGGTTCACGCGCCAGCCGCCCTCCGGCGCGTCCTTGATGTTCGCCGCCGCCTTGGCGGTTGCGATCACGCGGTCATCGGGGGCCGGATGATCCGAGAACACCCCGTGGTAGATCTGCGGCTCGCGTCCCTCGGTGCGGGCACGATCGACCTCGAAGCTCTCCTGCTGCTTCAGCACCCTCATGCTTTCCGACAGGGCCTCGGGCTGATAGCCCGTCCGGGTCGCGTACTGCACGCCGAGCTGATCGGCCTCGCTCTCCTGCTCGCGGCCGTAGCCCTGCACCCACATCGTGGCGCCGATGTCGGCCATTTCGGCGACGGCGGTCGAGCCGGTGGCGATCACCGCGCCGGTCGCGAGCACGCTCGCCAGCACGTTTCGGGTCTGGGCCTTGACCGGATGGCGTGCGTTCACGTGGCCGATCTCGTGCCCCAGGACGGCGGCGAGCTCCGCCTCGCTGTTGAGGTAGGGCAGGAGGCCGCGGAAGACGTACACGTAGCCGCCGCCCGTGGTGAAGGCGTTGACCTCCCCGTCATCGAGCACCGTGAAGTGCCAGGTGAGCTCGCCTCCCCGCTGGCTCTCGCGTGCGACGCGCTGGCCGACGGCGTTGACGTAGTCCTGGAGGGCCTGATCGGCGTATACGCCGTAGGCCTTGATGATCTGCTCGTGATCGCGACGGGCACTCTCGACCTCCCCCTTCACGGAGGTCAGCACCACATCGTGCCCGCCGCTCACGGGATTGGTCGCGCAGCCCGCGGCAAGCGCGGTCGCGAGGATCGCAAGGAAGGGGCGCGGCCTCGTCATGCGAGCCGGCCCAGGGAGTGCTCGTCGGCTAGCGCGCGCCTGCGACGCCGTACTTCTTGCGGAACTTGTCCACCCGTCCGGCGGTGTCGACGATCTTCTGCTTACCGGTGTAGAAGGGGTGGCAGCTCGAGCACACCTCGACCTGCAGGTCGTGGCCGAGCGTCGAGCGGGTCTTGAAGGAGTTGCCGCAGCTGCAGACGACGTTGATCTCTTTGTACTCGGGATGAATCGAGGCTTTCATGGTGGAGCTTCCGGTCGGCTTACAGGGCGCGCGGGCGAAAGGGCGCGGGAGTGTAGCCATGAATGGGGGCGACCTCAAGCGACACAAGCGAGTCGCTACGATGTGTCGCTGCTTATCCACAGAAGCTGTGGACAAGTCTGTGGACAGGCATGACCCGGGCAGCGTGATTTCCGCATGAGATTGCACCTTTGTTACCTTGGTCAAAAAATAGACACCCTATTTCAGCCTTAAAATTCAATAGGTTACATGTCTATCATTCAGCTGTTTCGGCAATATTTCACGTAATTTACTCATTTACCGAAAGCCCGCTTCCGCTGTGTATAACGGTGCCCCGCGCGTCCTGCGAAATCGCCCCGTCCAGGCGGGTTGACAGGCGCGAAACCTGCGTCGAAACAGGCTCCGGCACGAAGCTCAGCAGCACCTCGTTGAGGAAACGCCCGCCGAGCTCGCTCGTGCGCCAGTGGCCGCCGGTCCTCTCGAGGAGCCCGCGCCCCTCGAGCTCGTGCAGCCTCGGCGCGACCGTCTCCCAGTCGAGGCCGGTTCGTTCCCCGAACAGCGCTGGCGCGAACCCCTGCGTGAGCCGCAGCGCATTCAGCATGAACTCGAACGGCAGGTCACGCGCGGCAATGGGGCTCGCCGTCATCACGGGGACCGGCGCGGCGAGGTAGCGTCGCGGATCGCGCCACTGGGCCGTGCGCTCGATCGTGCCGGCGGCGGAGCGCGTGAGCTTGCCGTGCGCGCCCGCACCGACGCCGAGGTAATCCCCGAACAGCCAGTAGTTGCGGTTGTGTCTGCACTGGCGCCCGGCGGGGGCGTACGCCGAGGTCTCGTAGCGCTCGAATCCGGCCGCCGCCAGCCGTGCCTGGCACACGGCCAGCATCTCGAACGCCAGTTCCTCACCGGGCAGCCGGGGCGGGTGGGCGGCGAAGACGGTGCCGGGCTCGACAGTGAGCTGGTAGTGCGATAGGTGCGCGGGCACGAGCGCGAGCGCCTGCTCGAGGTCGGCGAGCGCGCCGGCCACGTCCTGCTCGGGCAGGCCGTACATCAGGTCGAGATTGAAGTTGTCGAGCCCGGCCGCGTGCAGCTCCTCCGCCGCACGAGCCGTATCCGCAGGCGCATGGATGCGCCCGAGGATCTCGAGGCGCCGCGCATCGAAGCTCTGCGCGCCGAGGGATACGCGGTTGACGCCCGCGGCGCGGTATTCCGCGAAGCGCCCGCGCTCGATCGTGCCCGGATTCGCCTCGAGCGTGATCTCGAGGTCGGGCGCACTCTCGAACAAGCCTCGCACGCTCTCGAGGAGCCGCGCGATGGCGCGCGGCGAGAACAGGCTGGGCGTCCCACCGCCGAAGAAGATGCTCGCGAGCGGCCGCCCGCAGAGCCCCGACGCCTGATGCTCGAGATCGCGCAGCAGGGCCCCGAGATACGCCTCCTCCGGCAGCGGCTCCTTGAGCGCATACGAGTTGAAGTCGCAGTACGGACACTTGCGCACGCACCAGGGGAAGTGCACGTACAGCGCCAGTGGCGGAGTGGTGAGAGACATTGCGGATGCAATCTAGCGCCGTGGCGGCGCGGCGCAACTAGCGCTGCAAGGCGCGGCGCAATGCGGCCAGCGCCAGCGCGCGGTGGCTGACGGCGTTCTTCTCCTGCGGCGTGAGCTCGGCTGCGGTTCGCGTCGAGCCGCCAGGCAGGAAGACGGGGTCATAGCCGAAGCCACCCGAGCCGCGCGCCGCCGTGGCGATGCGGCCCTCCCAAGTACCCTCGGCCACCACGGGGGCCGGATCGGCGGGGCCGCGCACCCGTACGATGACGCACCGGTAGCGGGCGGTGCGCCGCTCGGGCGGGCAGCTCGCGAGCTCGAGCAGCAGCTTCTCGAGATTCTCCTGATCGCTCGCGCGCTCGCCGGCGTAGCGCGCCGAGCGCACCCCGGGGCTGCCGCCGAGCGCATCCACCTCGAGGCCTGAGTCATCGGCAAGCGCGCCGAGGCCCGAGGCGCGGGCGGCATGCTGCGCCTTGAGCAGCGCGTTCGCGGTGAAGGTGGTGCCGCTTTCCTCCACCGGCTCGATGCCGAGCGTCCCCTGGGCGATGAGCTCGAAGCCGAGCGGCGCGAGCAGCACCTCGAGCTCGCGCAGTTTGCCGGCGTTGCCGCTGGCGAGGACGAGCCGCTCGCGCACGCTTGCGGCTACTTGGAGCCGGAGCCGTACAGGGCCTGCGCCTGCAGGGCGATCAACTCCCCGATGCCCGAGGCCGCGAGGTTGAGCAGCGCATCGAGCTCGTGGCGCCGGAAGGCGTGTCCCTCCGCCGTGCCCTGCACCTCCACGAACGCACCGCCGTTGTTCATGACGACGTTCATGTCGGTCTCGGCCTGGGAGTCCTCGGCGTAGTCGAGATCAAGCACGGGCATCCCCGCGAAGATGCCGACCGACACCGCCGCGATCTGTCCGTGGAGGGGGCTCGCGGTGATTGCCTGGCGCCGCAGCAGTGCCTCGCAGGCATCGGCGAGCGCGACGTAGCCGCCCGTGATCGCCGCGGTGCGCGTGCCGCCGTCGGCCTGCAGCACATCGCAGTCCACGGTCACGGTGCGCTCACCGAGCGCCTTCAGATCGACGACCGCGCGCAGCGCGCGACCGACCAGGCGCTGGATCTCCTGCGTGCGCCCGCTCTGCTTGCCGCGTGCCGCCTCACGCGCGGAGCGGGTGTGGGTCGAGCCCGGCAGCATGCCGTACTCCGCCGTCACCCAGCCCTGGGCCTTGCCGCGCAGAAACGGCGGCACGACCTCCTCGACGCTCGCGGTGCACAGCACGCGTGTGTCGCCGAATTCCACGAGCACCGAGCCATCGGCGTGGCGGGTATAGGCACGGGTGAAGCGGACGGCCCGCAGCTCATCGGGCGCACGCCCGCTCGGCCGCGCGCGCGTCATCAGTCGCCCCGCCAGCGCAGCACGGCCGCCGAGGTATTGTCGCTCGCGATACCGTTGTGCGCGACGGCACTCTGGCACACGGTGCTCAGCAGGTCGCGCACCGAGGAGCCGCCCGCCGACAGCGTGGTCGCGATCTCCTCGTCGCGCGCGCCGCTCCACAATCCGTCGGTGCACAGCAGCAGCACGTCGCCGGGCTCGAGCGGACGGCGCCGCCCGATCGCCATGTCGGGCATGATCGGGTCGCCCCCGAGACAGCACTCGACGAAGTTACGCATCGGATGCGTGAGCGCCTGCTCGGCGGTGATCAGGCCCTCGCGCAGCAGCAGCTCCACGTGACTGTGATCGCGGGTGCGTGCCAGCACCGCGCCGTGCCGCAGGTGATAGATGCGGCTGTCGCCGATGTGCGCCCACCAGGCCGAGCCCTGCTGCACCAGACAGACCGCGCACGTCGCGCGCGGGCGATGCTCGAGCGGCAGCGACAGCCCGATCTTCACCACCTCTTCGTGGGCGCGCCCGAGCGTCAGGTGCAGGAAGCCGAGCGGATCGAACAGCGGCTGCGGGGTGTGCCAGAAGGTCTCGAGCAGTACCTGCTGCGTCACTTCGGCGGCACGCGCGCCCTCGGCATGACCCCCCATGCCGTCGACGACCACGAGCAGTGCTGCGTGCTCCGCCACGGCCACTGCCACCCTGTCCTGATTGTCCTCACGGTTGCCGAGAAGACTTAAGTCGGCGTATTCGACCTGCAAGAAGGGTCCTGTTCATCTGCTACACTCAAGCTGCGCTTTATATCACCCTTGAGCGCTGCATGCGTAAGCCGCGCACGAGCCGCGCCCAAGACTCAACTCGAGCCGCAGCACGCATGATCACGAGCATGACCGGTTTCGCGCGCCGCGAGGCCGCAGGTCCGTGGGGTACGCTCATCTGTGAGCTGCGCAGCGTCAATCACCGCTTCCTCGAAAGCGGCTGTCGCCTGCCCGAGGAGCTGCGCAGCCTCGAGCCCGATCTGCGCCAGTCGCTCTCGCGCGAGCTCAAACGGGGCAAGGTCGACTGCACGCTCACCTACCGCGCGGCTCAGGGCGCCGAGCGCGCGCTCGAGATCGACGCCGCGGCGCTCGAGCGCCTGGTTGCGAGGCTGACGCAGGTGAGGTCGGCGCTCCTCGGACAGGGCGGTCAGATCGATGCGCTCGAGGTGCTGCGCTGGCCTGGCGTGATTCGCGATGCGGAGTCCGGTACGGAGGAGCTCGCGGCCGCGGCGCGCGCGCTGTTCGCCCAGGCGGTCGCGGATCTGGCCGCGGCCCGCTCTCGCGAGGGCGTCCGTTTGCGCGAGCTCATCGAGCAGCGCTGCGCGGGCCTGACGGCGCTCGTCGCACAGGTGCGCGAGCGGCTGCCACAGATCCAGGCGCGGGCTCGCACGCGCCTGGACGAGCGTATCGCCGAGCTCACGGCCAGCGTGGACCGCGAGCGGCTCGAGCAGGAGCTCGCGATTCTGCTGCAGAGGCTCGACGTGGACGAGGAGCTCGATCGCCTGAGCGCGCACATCGGCGAGATCCAGCGGGTCATCGCCGGTAACGAGCCGGCCGGACGGCGCCTCGACTTCCTGATGCAGGAGCTCAACCGCGAGGCCAATACTTTGTCGTCCAAGTCGCAGGATCTCGAGCTCACCCGCACGGCCGTCGACATGAAGGTGCTCATCGAACAGATGCGGGAGCAGGTG